>WNGG01001257.1_pt1 | contig 28912 bp, 26 predicted proteins | sample 5400661 | NCBI WGS metagenome assembly WNGG01 (sample SAMN13153372, study PRJNA577476) | soil metagenome | isolation source: 100 cm soil or saprolite under Garry oak tree replicate 1 | place: USA:California | collected 2016-06-15
TTTTCGTGGTCAAGCCCGATATGACCACCGAATTGCGCAAGGTCACCGTGGAGCGAACCGAAGGCGACCGCGCGATCATCGCGAACGGTCTGGAAAAAGGCGAACGGGTGGTCACCCAGGGCCAGCTGCGCCTCGGAGCGGGGGCGAAGGTCGAGGTCAAGTCGTAAATCCTCAACCGTGAATCTATCGGAACTCTTCGTCCGCCGTCCCGTCATGACCGTGCTGGTCATGGCCGGGATTCTGATTTTCGGGCTGGCGAGCTACCGCTTGCTTCCGGTTTCGTCGCTGCCCAACGTCGATTTCCCCACGATCCAGGTCTCGGCCCAGCTTCCCGGCGCAAGCCCCGAGACCATGGCGGCGGCAGTGGCCACGACGCTCGAGAAGCAGTTCTCGACGATCGCCGGAATCGACCAGATGACCTCGCTCTCGGGCCAGGGCATTTCCACCGTCACCATACAGTTTTCGCTTGACCGCGACATCGACGCCGCGGCACAGGACGTCAATTCGGCGATCGCGGCCGCTGCAAAGCAGTTGCCGCCGACCATGACGACGCCGCCCTCGTTCAGGAAGGTGAACCCGGCCGATGCGCCGATTTTTTTCCTGACCCTCACTTCGGACACCTTGCCGTTGTCCACGGTCAACGAGTACGCGGAAACCCTTCTCGCGCAGCGCATCTCGACGATTTCCGGGGTAGCCCAGGTTCAGGTGCAGGGGCAGCAGAAATATGCGGTGCGCGTGCAGGTCGACCCCAACGCGCTCGCCGCGCGCGGCGTCGGCATCAACGAAGTCGAGCAGGCGGTTGCCAACGCCAACGTCAATCTGCCCACCGGCACGCTGTACGGAAAGGACCGCATGTTCGCCGTGCAGGCGACCGGCCAGCTTTACGACGCCGCCGCCTTCCGCCCCGTCATCGTCACCTATCGCAACGGCGCGCCGATTCGCCTGAGCGAGCTGGGCCGTGTCATCGACAGCGTGGAAAACGACAAGCTCGCCGCGTGGTTCAAGGATCAGCGCGGCATCATACTTGCGATCTATCGGCAGCCGGGCACCAACACCATCGAGGTCGTGGATGCCGTCAAGAAACTCCTGCCGACCTTCCGCGCCGAAGTTCCTGCGGGGATCAGCATCAACGTGATGTACGACCGGTCCACGTCCATCCGCCAGTCGGTCCAGGACGTGCGGTTTTCCCTGATCCTGGCGCTCGCCCTCGTGGTCATGGTGATCTTCATCTTTCTGCGCAACATTCCGGCCACCGTCATTCCGTCCGTAGCACTTCCGATGTCGATCATCGGCACGTTCTCGCTCATGTACTTGTTCGGCTACAGCCTCGACAATATTTCCCTGATGGCCCTGACCTTGTGCGTGGGCTTCGTGGTGGACGACGCGATCGTCATGCTGGAGAACATCTCACGCCACATCGAGATGGGGAAGAGCCCGCTGCAGGCAACGTTCGACGGGTCGAAGGAAGTCTCCTTTACCATTCTATCGATGACGATTTCGCTCGCCGCGGTGTTCATCCCGGTGCTTTTCATGGGCGGCATTCTGGGACGACTGCTACACGAATTCGCCGTCACCATCATCGTCGCGGTGCTGATTTCTGGTTTCGTATCGCTGACGCTGACACCCATGATGTGCAGCCGCATCCTCAAGCCACACGCCGACATCAAGCACGGCAGAATGTTCCTAGCGAGCGAGCGGGCGTTCGAGGCTGTGAGGGACGCCTACGGATCGAGCCTGGGATGGGTGCTTGGTCACCAGAGGTTCGTCATAGCGGTGTTCTTGGGGGTCGTCGTCGCCACCGGAGCGCTCTACGCGAAAATGCCCAAGGGCTTTCTGCCGAGCGAGGACTCCGGACAGCTGTTCTGCTTCATCGAGGCGCCCCAGGACATCTCTTTCGACGCCATGGTGACGTACCAGCGCTCCGTGCTGGAAATCCTTCGCGCCGATCCGAACATTGAAGCCGTGACCGGGTTCATGGGTGCAACCTCGTTCAACCCTTCGCTCAACGTCGGTCGTGCCACCATGACATTGAAACCGCGCTCCCAGCGCAAATCGGCCGACGAAGTGGTGCGGGATCTGCGTCCGAAGCTCTCCAATATGATGGGCGTCAAGGTCTTCGTCCAAAACGTTCCGGCGATCCGCATCGGCGGGCAGCTGACTAAGAGCCCTTACCAGTACGTCGTGCAGGGCGCGAGCACCGAGGAGCTGTACCATTGGGTGCCGATCATCGAGGAGAAGCTCAAGACCCTGCCCGCACTGCTCGATGTCTCGAGCGACCTGCAGATCGCCCGGCCGCAAGTCAACGTCGAGATCGACCGTGAGAAGGCCTCGGCGCTCGCGGTAAACCCGCAGCAGATCGAGGCGGCGCTTGCCAATGCCTATGGCTCGCGCCAGGTCTCGAACATCTATACCGCGACGAACCAGTACTGGGTGATCCTCGAACTCGAGCCCAGATACCAGCGCGACCCCGCGGCGCTGTCGATGCTTTACGTGCGCTCCTCGAGCGGGGCTCTCGTTCCGCTCAACGCGGTAGCGAAGCTCACTTACGGCGTCGGCCCCATGAGTGTGAGCCATCTCGGTCAACTGCCCTCGGTCACCTTTTCGTTCGACCTGCAGCCAGACGTCGCGCTGTCTCAGGCGATCGCGATGATCCAGAAGGCTGCGCTCGACCTGCAGGTGCCGGCCACGTTGAACACCCGATTCACCGGAACGGCCCAGGCATTTCAGACCTCGCTCGAGGGCATGGGTATCCTGCTGGTGCTTTCCATTCTGGTGATCTACCTGGTGCTCGGCATTCTGTACGAGAGTTTCATCCACCCGCTCACGATCCTCTCCGGGCTGCCGACTGCGGGACTCGGGGCACTCGTTACCCTGTGGGCCTTCAACATCGAGCTCAACATGTATGCTTTCGTCGGCATCATCATGCTGGTCGGCATCGTCAAGAAGAACGCGATCATGATGATCGACTTTGCGATCGAGGCGAAGCGCAAGGAGGGCAAACCCGCCGCCGAGGCTATCTACCAGGCCTGCCTGATTCGCTTCCGGCCTATCATGATGACCACGTTCGCCGCTCTGATGGGAAGCCTGCCGATTGCGCTCTCCTTCGGCGCAGGCGGAGATGCACGCCGTCCGCTCGGGCTCGCGGTGGTGGGGGGGCTCGTGCTCTCGCAGTTCCTGACGCTCTACATCACGCCGGTGATCTACCTCTACTTCGAGCGCCTCCAGGAATGGCTCGCGCAGCGGCGCGATACCCGCCAAGTGGCGAGGCTCGGCGCAGCTGACTAGAGCACGCCGATGCCCCGGCCGCCGATGGCATTATTAGACCTGCATCTGCGATTACGGGTTTAACTGCTTATAGACAACGTCGGCGACTTTGAGCAGCTCGTCCCTTTTCAGCTCGCCCGAGAGCGCATAGCCGAAATTGCCGTCGACCCAGTAGAACACCGATACGCGATCCTCCTGGCTGAAGCGGAACGCGGTGTCGCGCGGTTCCCCTCTTTGCCTGGAAACGTACAGCGTGAGGCGCTGGCCGCGCGTATCCTGATACATGAGGTGCGCGACCGGTCCCTGGGAATTCGAAAGCAGGCGGCCGCCCACCAGCTCGTAACCGAGCGCCATGAGTTTCGGCGCCTTCAGTGTGGTACCGAGGCGCTTGGACAGCCAACTGACAAGATGCTCCTCCTCATCGGCCGTGACTTCCACCGGGTGCCGGACCTCCGGCGAATACACGACATGCGCGTTTGCCGCCTGTCGCGCCAGCGAAACCGGCACGACTTGCGGGCTGAAAAACATCCCGCGAACCATCCAGCCCAGCCCGATCCCGAGCGCGAAAATCACCGCCGCGGCGGCGTAGCGCCGCCAGGCGCGCGGGCGCGTTGCGAGCAGCGCGGCGGAGACCGGTTCATCGAGCATCGGGTTGTAGACAGAGCGGAGCACCGCGCTCTGCTCGGAGTACGCGCGCAATCGTTCCGCATCCTCAGGGTGCGCGGCGAGCCACGCCTCGACCTCGGCCCGAGCGCCGTCGGACAGTGCACCGTCGACATAGGCGTGCAATTGCGCCTCCGCGACCGGCTTCATTTCACGACCTTCAGGGGAATCACAGTCTGACCACCAAGCAGCAGCCGCATGCGCTCGCGCGCACGCGACAGTCGCGACATCACCGTGCCGATCGGGATATCGAGGGCCCGGCTCACCTCCTCGTAAGTCAACTGCTCCACCGCGACGAGAAGCACCACTTCGCGCTGCTCGGGCGGCAGCGCACGCAACGCCCGGTCGACGTCTTGCAACTCGAGCTGCTCGGATTGCGTCCCGCGGACCGGCACCGCCGGCAATTCCTCCATCGCCTGCTCGATTTCGTAGCGACGCCGCCGCGCTTGATTCACAAACACGTTATGCATGATCGTGAACAGCCAGGCACGCAGGTCGCTCCCGGCGCGCCAGAGATAAAACTTGTTCCAGGCGCGCTCCAAGGTGTCCTGGACGAGGTCATCTGCGACATAGCGGTCTCCGACGAGCGCGCGGGCATAGCGCCGGAGCCGCGGGATATGCTCGATGATGAGGCGCTGGTCCATTTGCCGCGTATTCTACGAGGGTGCTGCTTGCGGGCGAGGTTCAGCGCAGACCAGCGGCGTAGTCGGCCACCGCACGGATCTCGGGCTCGCTCATTTTCGCCGCGATAGTGCGCATGACGCTGTTGGCGTCGTTCAGGCGCGCTCCCGAGGCGAACGCCTTCAGCTGGGCTTCGGTGTATTCCGCGAATTGTCCCGCAAGACGCGGGTATTGGGACGGAAGGCCCGCTCCGGTCGCCCCATGGCAGCCCGCGCAAGCGGGCAAGCCTTTGGAGGCGTCGCCGCCCCGCCAGATTTTCCGACCCAGCGCCAGCATGTCCTTGCCCTTCGCCGAGCCCGGCCTCGCCTGCTGCGCGCCGTAATACGCTGCGACGTTGCGCATGTCCTCGGATAAGAGACTCGCCGCCATGGCACCCATCACAGGGTTTTCACGCTCCGCCTTTTTCCCGCCGGACGACTTGAAATTGGCCAGTTGCTTCTGCAGGTACTCGGGAATCTGGCCCGCGAGCTTGGGATTGGCGGAGGTGGGACTATTGCCGTCCGCCCCGTGGCAAGCGGCGCAGACCTGAGCGGCGATTTTCTGGCCATTGGCGAGGTCTGCCTTGGCAGGGGGTTCGGCCGATGCGGCGACCAGGGTATAAGCAGCAAGTCCCAGAAGCGCCGGCGCTCGTCTCATCCAGTCTCCCTCATTCGGGAAAGTCACGGCTCAAAAGCTGATATTCTAACTAATTTCGGCTTGCTCACGCGATGTCGCGGTTCCCTCGGGCGGCGTTTTTCAAGAGCGTAGCGGCGCTCGAAGATCTCCCGGTCAGCATGGGCGAAATCGCCTTCGCAGGGCGCTCGAACACGGGCAAATCAAGCGCCATCAATGCGCTTGCCCGCAAGCGGCGTCTCGCGTTCGTGAGCAAGACTCCGGGACGAACGCAGCTCATTAATTTCTACGCGCTGGGCGAGGAGCGTTTTCTGGTCGACCTTCCCGGTTACGGATATGCCAAGGTGCCCGCGGCGACGCGCGCGCCGTGGGAGAAACTGCTCGGCGGGTATCTCCGGTTTCGCGCGCCCCTGCGCGGAATCGCCTTGGTCATCGATGCGCGGCACGCGCTCACCGAGCTCGATCGCAGAATGCTGGCGTGGATCCGGCCCACCGGCAGGCCCTTGCATGTGCTGCTCACCAAGGCGGATAAACTGTCGCGGGAGGCCGCGCTCAAGGTTCTGCGTCATGTCGAGCAGGAACTCGCGACTCTTGCTCCGAATTTCTCCGTACAGCTCTTCTCGAGCCTGAAAAAGGCCGGACTCGACGAAGCGGAAGCAGTGTTCGAGAGGTGGCTGAGCCCGAAGGAGCGGGGAGGATCTAGAGGTCCGTCGCCCGAGTAGCGAAGAGCGAATCGCCCGGAGCAAGAACCCCTGGCGTGACCAGGGGTTCGGAATAAAAGCCCCCGGGCTAAAAGGGGAATCAGCCCGGGGCAAAATGCCTTAAAGGTTTAAGGCACCCCGCTCAGGGAGGAGAAGCGGGAGACGACCGAAGTCGTCTAAAGCATAGGAGTGGCGCGGCCCAGAAAAGGTTCCCGCGGCAGGGAGTCGGTGGAATAAGCGACTGATCCGCCTTGTAAAAAGGAGCAATCATGCAGGTCTACGGCAGCTTCCCCGCAGTGCGCATGCGCCGCATGCGGCGCGACGAGTTCTCGCGCAGGTTGATGCGTGAGCACGTGCTTACCCACGATGACCTGATCTACCCGGTCTTCGTGATCGATGGCAAAGGCCGGACCCAAACCGTCCCCTCGATGCCGGGGGTCTCGCGCTACACGCTCGACAAGCTCTTGCCCGTGGCCGAGCGCTGCATGAAGCTCGCCGTGCCGGTCATTGCCCTGTTTCCGGCAATCGAGTCCTCGCTGAAAACTGCAGACGGCGCGGAAGCGACCAATTCCGAAGGGCTCATTCCGCGCGTCACGAGCGCGTTGAAAAAACGCTTCCCGGAACTCGGCATCATGGCCGACGTGGCGCTCGATCCCTACACGACTCATGGGCAAGACGGAGTGATCGACGCAAGCGGATACATTCTCAACGACGAGACGCTCGAGGTCCTCGAGAAGCAGGCGCTCGTCGAGGCGGCGGCCGGGGTCGACATCGTCGCGCCCTCGGACATGATGGATGGTCGCATCGGTCGCATACGGGCTGCACTCGACGCCGAGGAATTCATCCACACGCGCATCATGGCGTACTCGGCGAAGTACGCCTCGGGGTTCTACGGGCCGTTCCGCGACGCGGTGGGCTCGGCGGCGAGCCTCGGCAAGAGCGACAAGTTCACCTATCAGATGGATCCCGCCAACACCGACGAAGCGCTGTGGGAAGTCGGACTCGACCTGCAGGAAGGGGCGGACATGGTGATGGTCAAGCCGGGCATGCCCTATCTCGACATCGTCAGGCGGGTGAAGGACGAGTTCAAGGCGCCGACCTACGTTTATCAGGTAAGCGGTGAATATTCGATGCTGAAGGCGGCGTTCAAGAACGGCTGGCTGAGCGAAAAACAATGCGTCATGGAAGCGTTGCTCGGATTCAAGCGCGCCGGCGCCGACGGCATCCTCACTTACTTCGCTCTCGATGCTGCGAACTGGTTGAAGGAAGAGCGCTCGTAGATCGGCTTTGGGCCGCTCGCCAGGACAAAGCCTAGAAACTCACGGCGGAATCGAGCGATTTGATGAACTTGTCAGGCGGCTGATAGCCGATCACGCGCAAGCCCTCGATCTCGCGACCGCTCCGATCGAAGAAGATGATCCCCGGCGGCCCGAACAAGCGATATCGCTTCATCAGCGCCTTATCCTCGAAAGAATTGGCCGTGACGTCGGCCTGCAGAAGCAGCATCCCGGCGAAACGCCCTTGCACTCGCGGATCGCTGAAGGTGAAGCGCTCCATTTCCTTGCAGGACACGCACCAGTCGGCGTAGAAATCGAGCACCACCGGCTTGCCGGCCGTTCGAAGGCGCGCGTCGAGCTCGGCGAGCGTCTTCACCTTTTCGAAGCGCACGGGTTGCTGCGCCTCGGGCGACTCCGCGAATACTCCGGCAAGCGGCTGCAATGGATTGCGCGCCCCCGAGAGCGCCCCGATTCCCTGCGCTACTCCCACAAGCAGCGCCAGGATGCCGACGGCCTTCCAGAGCCGCATCCAGCCCGAGGCTTCGGGCGGCAAGGTCTCTAGGGCGCGCAAAAGCACGCCCGAGCCGACGAGGAGCGCGGCCCACAATAGCATTTGCGCCGCGACCGGAATCACAGGCGCGATGATCCAGACCGCCACGGCAAGCAGGAGCACCCCGAAGAACTGCTTCACCGCCTTCATCCAGTGGCCGGCCTTCGGCAGGAGCGCGCCTTCGGAAACGCCGACCGCAACGAGCGGCACGCCCATCCCGATTGCCATCGAGAAAAGCGCCGCGCCTCCCAGCACGGTATCGCGGGTTTGGCCGATGTAGAGGAGTGCACCGGCGAGCGGTGCCGCGATGCAAGGAGAGACGATTGCCGCCGAAAGCATGCCCATCAGCGCCACAGCGCCCAGATGTCCACCGCTCAGCCGGGTGCTTGCCTCGTTCAACCGCAAGTGCAAGTGCGAGGGCAGCCGCAGCTCGTAGAAGCCGAACATCGAGAGCGCGAGCAGCACGAAGATCGCCGCGAGCGCGCCGAGCACCCAGGCGTTCTGCAGCGCCGCCGAGAGCAGGCTCCCCGAGAGCGCCGCGCCGACGCCGATGGCCGCGTAGGTCACCGCCATGCCGAGCACGTAAGCGAGTGAAAGAAACAGTGCGCGCCGGCGCGTGACCTTGCCGCCTTCGCCGACGATGATTCCCGAGAGGATCGGGATCATCGGCAGCACGCACGGCGTAAAGGTGAGCAGCAGCCCGGCGCCGAAGAACGCCGCGACGACCGCCCACAGGCGTCCGGACTCCAGCACGCCGCTGTAGCGGATTTCATCGCTCGCGACGTTCGCGGCGAGGCGCCCGGGCGGGGAGGCGGGCGGCTCGCCTTTCTTCAATATGGCGGAAGGCGGACCGCTCGCGGCGACGGCACGCAAGCTCGCGCTTTGCACCTGCGGCACGTAGCACACGCCGACGTCCGCACAGCCCTGCGAGGTCACCAGCAACTTGACGCGGTCCGCTCCCGCGGCGTCCACAGGCAGACGAATGCGCACATCCCCGCGATAGGTCTCGCTCTTGCCGAAAAACTTGTCTTCGTGGATCTCGCCTTTCGGGAATTGCGGCGGACCGAGCGTCACCGCAGCAGGCTCGGCTGCGAAACGAAAGCGATCCCGATACAGGTAATAGCCGTCGGCGATCGCGTAACGGACCTCGACCGTGACGGCGTCGAGCAACTGCGCGGAAAAACGAAATGCCTTTCCCGGCTCGAGCAGGTCATCGGCGCTCACGCCACGCGCGGGCTGCAGCGCAGGCACGAGCAGCAAGGCGATCAACAGCAGTCTTTGCATGAACTCCGCGAATTTACGTAGGCCGCGTTTGCGCTTCGACCCATTCGAGATAGGCGGGAAGCCCCCCCGCCAATGGGACCGCGATGATCTCTGGAAGTTCGTAGGGGTGGCCGGCGCGGATCGCCGCCTCCAGCTCGGGATACCGGCTGCGCGCGGTCTTGATCAGCATCGGGAATTCCTCGGTGTCCTCGGTCTTGCCCTTCCACCGATAGATGGAACGGCAGGGCGAAAGGACATTGACGCATGCGGCGAGGCGCTTCTCGACGAGCGCGTGTGCGAGCCTCGCCGCGCTGTCGCGGTCCGGGAGATTGGTGATCACAAGGTAAGTATCCATGGGATTCACGCCGTCTCTCCGTACACGCCGCTCGTAGAGAAGCGCAACAATCGCTGTGGTAACATTGCGCCGCGTTTTCGCGGCGCAGAGAGCGCCTCGAGCAGATTGCGCGTCCACCTATCGCCGCAACCGACGGTTGAGAGATTTTCCACGATCGAATTTTACCCCCTGCCGTGATGACGCATCAGGTTACCATCCGCAACACGGGCCACCGGTTCCAGGTGCAGGACGGCGAGAGCATCCTCCAGGCCGCGCTCAACGCCGGGCTGGTGCTGCCCTACGGCTGCCGCGACGGCGCCTGCGGTACCTGCAAGGGGAAGCTCGTCGAAGGCCGGATCGACTACGGGCGTTACTCGGAGAAGGCCCTCGCCGCGGGCGAGCGCGAGCAGGGGTTTGCTCTTTTCTGCCAGGCGAAGCCGCTTTCGGATGTCGTGATCGAGGCGCGCGAAGTGCGCAAGGCGGGCGACATCCAGGTGAAGAAGCTTCCCGCCCGTGTGCAGAAGCTCGAGCGCGCCGCCGACGATGTCATGATCCTGCACCTGAAATTGCCGGCCAACGAGCGCCTGCTGTTTCTCGCCGGCCAGTACATCGACATCCTGCTGAAGGACGGGACGCGGCGAAGCTTCTCGATGGCGAACCCGCCACACGACGACGAGTTCGTGCAGCTGCACGTCCGCCACGTCCCCGGCGGCTCTTTCACCGATCACGTGTTCCAGAGTATGAAGGAGCGCGATATCCTGCGCCTCGAAGGGCCGTTCGGCACGTTTTTCCTGCGCGAGGAGTCCACGAAGCCGATCGTATTCGTCGCCTCGGGCACGGGTTTTGCGCCGATCAAGGCCGTGATCGAAGCCGCGTTCAGGAAAGGCGTGGCGCGTCCGATGACGCTCTACTGGGGCGCGCGCCGGCCGAAAGACTTGTACCTCAACGCGTTTCCCGAGCACCGGATTGCCGGGCATCCGGGCTTTCGTTACGTCCCGGTGATCTCGGAGGCGCTGCCCGAGGACGGGTGGCAAGGACGCACAGGCTTCGTGCACCGCGCGGTGATGCAGGACCTGCCGGATCTCTCGCCTTATCAGGTTTACGCCTGCGGCGTGCCGGTGATGGTGAATGCGGCGCGGCGCGATTTCACGCAGGCCTGCCGGCTGCCCGAAAACGAGTTCTTCGCCGACTCCTTCACCACCGCCGCCGACAAAGCCAGCTAAGCCGCTAGTCGGTGGTCACCCCAAATTGGACGCGTTCTCGCGATCCCGCAGCAGCGGCAGCGGTTCAGGCGGGAGGAGATCGGGCGCTGGACGAAGCTCGTCGTCCGCCGTCGCGCTCCCGGGCACTCACGCGGCAGCCTCGCCGAGGTACGCCTCGCGCACCCGCGAGTCCGCGAGCAGCGCGCCCGCGTTGCCTGAGAGCGTGACGAGCCCGCTTTCCATCACGTAGGCGCGGCGTGCGAGCCCGAGCGCGAGCCTCGCGTTCTGCTCGACCAGGAGGATCGTCATCCCTTCCGCGGCGGCCTTGCGCACGATCTCGAACACCGTGCGCACCATGGCGGGCGCGAGCCCCATGCTCGGCTCGTCGAGCAGAAGAAGCTTCGGCCGGCCCATCAGCGCGCGTCCGATCGCGAGCATCTGCTGCTCGCCGCCGGAGAGCGTGCCGCCCGTCTGGCTTTGGCGCTCGGCAAGCCGCGGCATCAGCGCAAAAACTTTCTCCAGATCGTGCGCGATTTCGATGTCGTCGCGGTGATACGCACCCATCTCGAGGTTCTCGCGCACGGTGAGCCGGCCGAATATGCCGCGGCCCTCGGGCACGAGCGCAAGGCCCCGCCGAACGAGCTGGTGCGACGCGAGGCCGGCCGTATCCTCGCCCCCGAGGCGAATCGCACCCTCCGCTTTCGGAACGAGCGCGGCGATGGCCTTGAGCGTGGTCGTCTTGCCCGCACCGTTCGCACCGATGAGGCATACGAGCTCCCCCGCTCCGACCTGGAGATCAACGCCCTTCACGGCGAGGATTCCGCCGTAGGCGACGCGCAGGCCTCGGATCTCAAGCAAGCGCGCCTCCGAGATAGGCTTCGATCACCGCGGGGTTGCGTTGCACTTCGGCCGGCGGACCCTCGGCGATCTTGCAGCCGTAGTCGAGCACGGCGACCCGGTCGCACAGCCCCATCACCAGCTTCACGTCGTGCTCGATGAGAAGCAATGTCACGCCTTTGGCGCGGATGATCTCGAGCAGCTTTTTCAAGTCCCCGGTTTCGGTCGCGTTCATTCCGGCCGCGGGCTCGTCCAGCGCGAGCAGCTTCGGCTCGGTCGCGAGCGCCCGAGCAATCTCCAGCCGGCGCTGATCGCCGTAGGGCAGGTTGCGCGAGGGCTCGTCGCGGCGTGCCGCGAGACCGACGAACTCGAGCAGTTCGAAGGCGCGCTCGTGAATCGCGCGTTCCTCGGCGAGGGTGCGGCGGTCGCGCAGCACCGCGCCGAGCACGCCTGCGCGCGTGCGCACGTGTCGCCCCACCATGACGTTCTCGAGCGCGCTCATGTTGGCGAAGAGGCGGATATTCTGAAAAGTCCTCGCGATGCCGCGGCCAGCCGCTTCGTGCGGCGCGTTGGTATCGAGCGCCCTGCCTTCGAACTCGAAGCTGCCCGCGTCCGGCCGGTACAGGCTCGTGAGCAGGTTGAAGAACGTGGTCTTCCCGGCCCCGTTCGGGCCAATGAGCCCGTAGATATCACCGGGCTGGATCGCGATCGAAACGTCCGAGAGCGCCTGCACGCCGCCAAAACTCTTGGCGATTCCTTTGGCGCTCAGCAAGGGCGCATTCATCGGGCGAACTCGCGCTTGCGCACCGTCGCCGGCCACAGCCCGGCGGGCCGCATGAGCATGACCAGGATGAGCGCGAGGCCGAAAAGCAGCATCCGGATCGCCTCTGGATCCACGATCACCTCGCCGAACAGGGCCTGCTGCGCCGGGACCACGGTGAAGCGGATCACCTCGGGCAGGCCCGTGAGCAGCACTGCACCCAGAATGACGCCGGCGATGTTGCCCATGCCGCCGAGCACCACCATCGACACCACCATGATCGATTCGAGCACGTTGAAGCTCTCCGGACTGATGAAGCCCTGGATCGAAGCGAACAGACCCCCGGCGAGCCCGCCGAACGATGCCCCCATCGCGAAGGCGAGCAGCTTGATGTTGCGCGTGTTGATCCCCATCGCGCGGGCGGCGATCTCGTCCTCGCGGATCGCCTCCCAGGCGCGGCCGATGCGCGAGTCCTGCAGCCGGACATTCAGCACGATGATGGCGAGCGTGAGCGCAAGCAGCGCGTAGTAGTACTTCTGCGGTCCGCTGAAATCCACGCCGAGAATCGTCTCGCGCGTCGCGAACGAAAACCCGCCGAGTTTCAGCGGGTCGACGAGGTTGATCCCCTGGGGGCCGTTGGTGATGTTGACCGGCGCGTCGAGGTTGTTGAGAAAGATGCGGATGATCTCGCCGAAGCCGAGCGTCACGATCGCCAGGTAGTCGCCGCGCAGCTTGAGGGTCGGCGCCCCGAGCAGCACGCCGAAAAACGCCGCCACGAGGAAGCCCAGCGGCAGGGTGACCCAGAACGGGAGATGAACGCCGAAGTGCGGGGAAGCGAGCAGCGCGTAGAGATAGGCCCCGACCGCGTAGAAGGCAATGTAGCCCAGATCGAGCAGGCCGGCAAAGCCGACCACGATGTTCAATCCCAGCGCGAGCATCACGTAGAGCAGCGCGAGATTGACCACTCGCACCCAGGTCTGACCGAATGCGGCCGCGAGCGCGATCGGTAGAACTGCGAGCGCGAACGCGACGAGCGTAACGCCCGCCCAGACAAGCGGTTTGCGGTCAAAGGCAGCGGACATGGCGCGCTAAGCTCGTTCCGAAACGCGCTCGCCGAGCAGGCCCGAAGGCCGGATCGTCAGCACGATGATGAGCACGAAGAAGGCGAACACGTCCTGGTAATTGCTGCCGAGAACATCGCCGGTGAGGTCGCCGATGTAGCCCGCACCCAGGCTCTCGATGACACCGAGAAGCAGGCCCCCGAGCATGGCGCCGGCAAGGTTGCCGATGCCACCCAGCACCGCCGCCGTGAACGCCTTCAGGCCGAGCATGAAGCCCATGTAGTAGTGCGCGATGCCGTAGTAGGCCGATACCATGAGCCCGGCGACCGCGGCGAGCGCCGCTCCGAGCAGGAACGCGGCGACGATCACGCGGTTGGCATCCACCCCCATCAAGCTCGCCACGGATGAGTTTTCCGCCGTGGCGCGCATCGCGAGCCCCAGACGCGTTCGATGCACGATGAGAAGCAGCCCCGCCATCAACGCCGCGGCGAGCAGCACGATCAGGATCTGCAGATCGGTGACGGCCGCGCCGCCCACGCTGTAGACGGTGACGCTGATGACGCCGGGGAAGCTGAAGTAGCTCCGGCCCCAGAACATCATCGCGATGTTCTGCAGGACGATCGACACGCCGATCGCGGTGATGAGCGGGGCGAGACGCGGCGCGTTGCGCAACGGCCGGTAGGCGACGCGCTCCATGGTGTAGGCGAGCAGCATGCATAAGAGCATTGCGACGAGCAAGCCCGCCATCATGATGGCCGCCGGCGGCAGTCCCAGGCCCGCGACCGTCAGAGCCTTGATCACCGAAAGCGCTGTGAGCGCCCCAACCATCACGAGCTCGCCGTGGGCGAAATTGATCAGCCCGATGATCCCGTACACCATGGTGTAGCCGAGCGCGACCAGCGCATAGATGCTGCCGAGGGTGATGCCGTTGATCAGCTGCTGCAGCAGAGTGTCCACGGAACTCTCGTCATCGAAGGGGCTAAACTCGATTTCTCGATCGCGTCCCGCGGGCGAAAACGGAAACGGCACCCGCAGGTGCCGTTTTCAGAAAGTGCCCCGCGTTGGCCTCGACGCGCTATTTCTTCTCCGCCGTATTTGCCGCGGCGGGCGCGGCGCCGCCGATCGTGGCGACCGCTTCCCATTTCCCGCCGACCGCCTTGAACATGGTGATCGGGCCGTCTTTGATGTCGCCTTTTTCATCGAACCTGATCGGGCCGGTGATGCCGTCGTAATCGATCCTGGCGAGCTCCGGAAGGAATTGGGCGGGCTCGGTCGAGCCGGCTTTCCTCATGGCCGCGACGAACACGTTGAAAGCGTCGTAGCCCTGCGGCGCGTACAGCACGACGTCCTGGTTCCACCTCGTCTTGTATTTTCCGCCGAAGGCCCTGCCCTGCGGCATGCGCTCGAGCGGCAGGCCGGGAAAAGAGGCGAGCGTGCCCTCGACGGCATCGCCTCCGAGTTTGAACAGCTCCGTGCTCTGGATACCGTCCGCTCCCACGTACTGCGCCGTGATCCCGAGCCCCTTCATCTGCTTGAGCATCGGACCGGCCTGGGTGTCGATGCCCCCGAAAAAAATCACGTCGGGCTTCCTGCTCTTGATCTTGGTCAGAATCGCCTTGAAGTCGGTGGACTTGTCCGTTGTGTATTCGCGTGCGACGACTTTGGCGCCCGCCGCCTTGGCGGATCTTTCGACGACGTCCGCGACGCCCTGTCCGTAGGCGGTGCGGTCGTCGATGATCGCGAGCGCCTTCGACTTGAGCTCCCTGGCGATGTACTCGCCCACGACCTTGCCCTGCTGATTGTCGTTCGCAACCACGCGGAAAGCGGTCTTGAAGCCCTGCTCGGTGTACTTGGGATTGGTCGCCGACGGGCTGATCTGCGGAATGCCGGCGTCGCTGTAGATTTTCGAGGCGGGGATGGTGGTCCCGGAGTTGAAATGCCCGACCACCGCGTTGACCTTGGCGTCGGCCAGCTTCTGCGCCACGACCGGCGCCATCTTCGGGTCGGCCTGGTCGTCCTCGGCCATGACTTCGAACTTCAGTTGATTACCCGCGATGGTGATTTTCGCGGAGTTGGCGTCATCGGCCGCCAGGCGCACTGCGTTTTCCAAATCCTTGCCGATATGCGATTGCGGACCGGTGAGGGGAGCGACGATGCCGATCGTCACGATCGCCGCGCGCGCGGCGGGCGCGCCGGTTTTCGGTGCAGGCTTCTTGTCCTCTCCGCAGCCGGCTAGACCCACTGCCGTCAAAGCTGCAATCGCGACGACGCCGAAACCGGAGCGGATCATGGCAACCTCCAAACGAGGGGCACCGCGGGAAAACCGGCTGATTATGCGGACCGCCCGAGGGGAATGTCAATTTGGCGGGGCCGCGAAGGCTCAACGAAAAAGCCGGCGCCTACGCCGGCTTTTTCGAGAGAAAACGATTACTTGTGGGTCAGAATCCACTGCGCCAAGGTCTTGGCTTCCTCGTCGCTGACGGTCGCGTTGGGCGGCATCGGCACCGGGCCCCACACTCCGGTGGAGCCTTCCTTGATCTTCTTCACGAGATACGCCTCGGCGTCTTTCCGGGACTTGTATTTCGCCGCTACTTCCGTGTACGCCGGACCGACCAGCTTCTTGTCGACGGTGTGGCAGCTGAGGCAGGCCTTTTCCTTGAGCAGCTGCTCCGCGTCGGCGGCGAGCGCCGCGCTGCTGAAAAACGCGAGAGCGGCAGCGAGTGATGCTATGGGTCTCATGAACTCTCCTAGGGTCGAAAAATTCGCGCCATGCTACTAGATTTTTCCCGGCTTGGAAACCTGCTCGAGCAGGCCCTCCAGCCGATCGATCGGCGCCAGGCAAGTAACGCCCTCGCACACCCAGGCGCTGACCCGCGCCCCGGCGGGTTTCGCGAGCGCCGGCGGCAGGTCCCGGGAATCGTTTCCGACCGCGACGACGACGGTGTGGGGCAGATAGCGTTGCGCAAGTGCGGCGCGCCAGCGGGCAAGCTCCGGCTCCGGGCCGCGCAGGATCACCGTGCGCGTGGGGACTAAGTGTTCCTCGAGGGCCGCGAGCAGCGTCGCGTGCCCTCCGGGCTGCTGCGCCATTGCGGGGTGGAACTGCGCGAGCGTGCGCTCGGCGGCGGCCGAGTAGCGCGATTCGCCAGTGAGAAAGGACAGGCGCTGCAGGGCAAACGCCGCGGCGCCGTTTCCCGAGGGCGTGGCATTGTCGTGGCCGGGCTTGGGGCGATGGATCAGCCGCTCGTGATCGTGGCTGGTGAAGAAGAAGCCCCCGTTCTCCGGGTCCTCGAACCGCCCGAGCAGCGCCTCGGCGAGATCCTCGGCGAAAGCGAGCACGCCGGGGTCGAATTCCGCCTGGACGAGCTCGGTCAGCGCGAAAAGCAGGTACCCGTGGTCGTCCAGATAGCTGTTGAGGTGCGCGCGGCCGTCCTTGTAGGTGGCGAAAAGCCGCTCGTCTTTCCACATCGTGCCGCGGATGAAGGCGAGCGCCCGCTTGGCCGAACGCAGCCAGTCGCCGCGGCCGAACACGACCGCCGCGCGTGCCATTCCCGCGATCATGAGCGCGTTCCAGCTCACGAGGATTTTCTCGTCGCGTCCCGGCCGAACGCGTTTCTCGCGTTCAGCCAGAAGCTTTTTCCTTCCGGATTCGAGCAGCCGAGCGCACTCGTCCTCGTTCCTGCCCAGACGCTCGGCGACCGCAGCGAGCGATCGCGCAACGTACAAGTGCCAGTGCCGGCCCTCGAAATTCGCCGGCCCTTCGAGCCCGTAGTAGGGCGCGAGCACCGCGTATTCCTCCCCCGAAAGCCGCGCCTGCGCCTCCTGCGGCGTCCACACGTAGAACTTGCCTTCCTCGTGCTCCGAGTCGGCGTCAAGGGACGAGTAGTAACCGCCTTCGGGCGACTGCATCTCGCGCATGACCCACGCCGCGGTCTCCTCCACGACGCGCGCGAACAGCGGATTTTTCGTCGCGGTCCACGCATCCGCGTAGAGCCGGAGCAGCGGCCCGTTGTCGTACAGCATCTTCTCGAAATGCGGGATCATCCACTGCGCATCGACACTGTAGCGGGCAAACCCGCCGCCGAGCTGATCGTAAATGCCGCCCAGCCCCATTTTCTCCAGCGTGAACGCCGCGACGCGCTGCGCCGCCTCGTCGCCCGTCGCTGCAAAGCGCCGCAGGCATAGTTCCAGTTCGGCGGGGTGCGGAAACTTGGGCGCTCCGCCGAAGCCGCCATAGCGGGAGTCGAAGTTGGTCTTCAGTTCGCGCAGGGCCTCTTCGACGGGCGCGCCCGACAGCTCGGAGTGATGCGCCGGCGCCCCCGGCCGCATCCTGTCGAAGGCGGCGAGCAGCGATTCGTTCTGCTTGCCGATTTCCTCCCGCTGCTCGCGGTAGAACTGCGCCACGCGTTCGAGCAGCTGCGGGAACCCCGGCAGGTTGTAGCGCGGCTCCTTGGGAAAATAGGTGCCGCCGAAGAACGGCGTGCCATCGGGGGTGAGAAACATGGTGAGCGGCCAGCCGCCCGGCCGCTGCGCGAGCATCTGGTGCGCCAGCTGGTAGATCTGGTCGAGGTCGGGCCGCTCCTCGCGATCGACCTTGATGTTGACGAAGAGCCGGTTCATCATCTCCGCGACCGCCGGATCCTCGAACGACTCGTGCGCCATGACGTGGCACCAGTGGCAGGCGGAGTAGCCGACCGAGAGCAGGATCGGCTTGTTTTCTTCCCGCGCGCGCCTGAGCGCCTCCTCGCTCCAGGCATACCAATCGACCGGATTTCCCGCGTGCTGCTGGAGATAGGGGCTGGTTTCCTGCGCGAGACGATTGGACATGAGCAAGGCCAGTGCGCTGAGTGTAGCACCGCGTCCTTCTGCCGGCGCGCGGCGTACACTATCGCTGAAGGGAAAATCGGGTATGAACCACGATCGTCTTCGCGCGCGGCGCCGCGCGCTGCTGGCCCTGTTCGGCACCGGCTTGTCGGCCGCGCTGCAACGCGCGCTGGCGCAAGCCGCGGTCGCCCGGGGCGTGCGCAGCGTCCAAGGCGAGGTGACGGTGGGCGGCAAGCCGGCCGCGCGGGGGACGCCGGTGCGCCCGGGCGATTCGGTCGCGACCGGGAAGGGGGCGCTCGCCGTGTTCGTGATCGGCCAGGATGCTTTTCTCATGCGCGAGAGCAGCCGCGCCGAATTCGCGGGCGGCGAAGCCCTGGCGGGCGTCCTGCGTCTTTTCGCGGGAAAGTTGCTCGGCGTGTTCGGCCCGGGCGGTGAGCGCAACATCGTCACCTCCACGGCGACGATCGGCATCCGCGGCACCGGCTGCTATTTCGAGGTGGAGCCCGCGCGCACCTATTTCTGCCTTTGCTACGGCACCGCCGACCTCGCCGCCGCAGGCAGCGATCAGCGCGCGAGCTACACCACGACTCACCACGAGTCGCCGCGCTACATCTACGGCGACGGCCGCAGCCGCGCCATCGTTCCGGCGAACGTCGTCAACCACACCGATGCCGAGCTCATCATGCTGGAAGGGCTCGCCGGCCGCAGCCCGCCGCGGACCTTCACGGACAGCCCCTACATGAATAACCCTTAGGAATCCGACGTCCTAAAGCAGGCGGCCTGCGAGCGCATCACGCACCGTCGGTGATCGCCCCGCGGCTCGCGGTCGAGACCAGCTTCATGTATTTCGCCATCAAGCCGCGGGTGTAGCGCGGCTTGGGTTGCTTCCACTTCTTCCTTCGCGCCGCGAGCTCCTTCGTCGAAACGTTGAGCTGCAGGAGCTGTTTCTTGGCGTCGATCGTGATCGAATCTTTCTCTTTCACCAGCGCAATCGTCCCGCCAACGTACGCCTCGGGGGCGACGTGCCCCACGACCATGCCCCAGGTGCCGCCCGAGAATCGACCGTCGGTGACGAGGCCCACCGAATCGCCCAGGCCCTGGCCGATGAGCGCCGAAGTCGGCGCGAGCATCTCCTGCATGCCCGGGCCGCCCTTGGGCCCCTCGTAGCGGATCACGATCACGTCACCGGGCTTGATTTTCCTTGCGAGAATCGCCTTCATCGCCGCCGGCTCCGAATCGAACACGCGCGCAGGACCGGTGATGGAAGTCTGCTTGAGGCCGGTGATCTTCGCGACGCAGCCCTCGGTCGCGAGGTTGCCCTTCAGGATCGCGAGATGGCCGTGCGGATACAGGGGATTTGCCCACGGGCGGATCACGTCCTGAGCCTGGCGCGGCTCGGCGGGAACATCGACGAGCTCCTCGGCGAGCGTGCGTCCGGTGATGGTCATGCATCCGCCGTGCAGCACCCCGTGCGCAAGCAGCATCTTCAGCACCTGCGGCACGCCCCCCGCGGCATGAAAATCGGTGGCGACGTAAGGCCCCACGGGCTTGAGGTTGCACAGCACCGGCACCTTTCGCCGCACGCGCTCGAAGTCGTCGATCGTCCACCTCACGCCCGCGGCCGAGGCGATGGCGAGGTAATGCAGCACCGCGTTGGTCGAGCCGCCGGTGGCCATCACCAGGGCGATCGCGTTCTCGATCGATCTTCGCGTGATGATGTCGCGCGGCCGGATGTTGTTTCGGATCGCGTTCACCAGCACCCTGGCGGACTCGGCGGCGGAGTCGGCCTTTTCCGGATCGGGCGAGGCCATCTGGGAAGAGCCGAGCAGGCTCATGCCGAGCGCCTCGAACGAGGAGGACATCGTGTTCGCGGTGTACTGGCCGCCGCAGGCGCCGACCGACGGGCAGGCGTTCTTCTCGATCCCTTCGAAATCCTCCTTCGACATCTTGCCTGCGGCGAGCGCCCCTACCGCCTCGAACGGCGAGACGATGGTGAGCTTCTGCCCCTTCCAGAAGCCCGGCTTGATGGTGCCGGCGTAGACAAAGATGCCGGGGACGTTCATGCGCGCCATCGCCATCACGCTGCCCGGCATGTTCTTGTCGCAGCCGCCGATGCAGATGACCCCGTCCATGAGCTGACCGCTCACCGCGGTCTCGATCGAGTCGGCGATCACTTCGCGCGAGACGAGCGAATACTTCATGCCTTCGGTGCCCATGCCGATGCCGTCGGTGACGGTGGGAAAGCCGAACACTTGCGGCATGGCGCCCGCGGCCTTCGCCGCCGCGATGGCGCGGTCGACGAGCGGCTGGATGCCGGCGTTGCAGGGATTCATGGTGGAGTGGCCGTTGGCGACGCCGACGATCGCCTTCTCGAAATCGCCGTCGCCGAAGCCCACCGCGCGCAGCATCGCGCGGTTGGGCGAGCGCGCCTCGCCCTGGGTGATGATCCTGCTTCGCCAATTGTCTGCCATCGAAAGACTCCAGGATGCGGAACGACCGTTGATCGGTTACGCTTGGACTCATTTTACTAAAAAGATCGCCGCATCCTCCGGCCGTGCTCGTCCACCCTAACTTCGATCCCGTCGCGATCCAGCTCGGCCCGATCGCCATACGCTGGTACGGGCTCATGTACCTCGTTGGATTCGGGATCGCGTTCTGGCTGGGTCGGCTGCGCCTCGCGCGCGCGAAGACCGGGCGCATCACCTACGCGACGCTGGACGATCTGCTCTTCTTCTGCGTGCTGGGCGTGGTGCTGGGCGGCCGCCTCGGTTACGTGTTCTTCTACAAGCCGATGGACTACTTTAAAGACCCGCTCGAAATTCTCGCGGTCTGGCACGGGGGCATGTCATTCCACGGCGGCTTCCTCGGCGTGTTGCTTGCGGTCTGGTATGTGGCGCGCAAGCACCACCTGCGCTGGCTCGAGCTGACCGATTTCGTGGCGCCGCTCATCCCGCTCGGGCTCGCCGCGGGCCGGCTCGGGAACTTCATCAACGGCGAGCTCTACGGCCGCGTTACCGATGTGCCCTGGGGGATGCTGTTCCGCTCCCCCGGCGCAGGCCCCCTGCCGCGTCACCCCTCGCAGCTCTACCAGTTCGCGCTCGAAGGGGTGGCCTTGTTCGTAATCCTCTGGATTTATTCGGCGAAGCCGCGGGCAACTGGGGCGGTGTCGGGTGCTTTCCTCGTCGGCTACGGCGTGTTCCGTTTCACGGCCGAATACTGGCGAGAACCGGATGATTTTCTGGGACTTCTTGCGCTGAACCTCTCCATGGGTCAGTGGCTGTCCCTGCCCATGATCGCGCTCGGAATCGGCATGCTTGCCTGGACTTTGCATCGGCCGCGAAAGGTCTAAAATAAAAGCATGATCGAGACCGGGGATCAGCAGACGCAGGTGCAGATGAAGCAGCGGCTGCACGACCTGCAGGTTGAGCACCGCGATCTGGACGCCGCCATCCACCGCCTCGCCGAAGACCCCTCGCATGACCAGCTTGCTCTCACGCGCATGAAGCGGCGCAAGCTCCTGCTGAAGGACCAGATCGCCTGGATCGAGCGCCAGCTCGACCCCGATATCCGGGCCTGACGAAGCCCGCTCAGGCGAGCGCGCGCAGCACGAGCGAGGCGCCGCTCGCGAGCAAAAGCACTCCGACGGCGCGCAGGAGCATTTCGCGCGATATCCGCCGGAAAATCCGCGACGCGATGTAGATTCCCGCGAGCCCGGCCGGGATGGTCGCGGCGGCGGTGATCCAGACGCCGTCTTGCGCAAGCAGCCCGGTCAGGGCGAACGCGACGATCCGGAATCCGAGGCTGAAGATCGTGGTGAGCGTGATCGTCGCACGGAACTGCTCCTTGCTCAACGGGCGGTGCGATAGGTAGATCGCGTAGGGCGGGCCACCCGCCCCGAACAGCGTTCCCGACGCTCCGCCGCAAAACCCGGCGAGATACGCCCAACGCCGGCTGACGCTGGCGGGACTCGCGCGCCGCGTGAGGGTGTACAGCGAGTACCCGAGCACGAACACCCCGAGCGCGAGCAGCGAGGCATTGCGCGGCAGGCTCACCAGCAGCGTCGTGCCGGCGACGATCCCGATGATCATGAAGGGCACCATGCGCAGGATTTCGCTCCTCGCCGCGTTGCGTGGATTCTCCAGGCCCAGGCGCAATGCGTTCGCGAAGTCCCCGATCGCGAATACCGCGAGCGCGAACGGCAGCGGCACGAAATAGGTCGCGAGCGGAATCGTGATGAGCGCCGAGCCGAAGCCCGTGACGCCTTGGACCAAGGAGCCGGTAAAAGCGATCGGCGCAAGGGCGAGCGCCGCCGAGGGACCCTCGAGCACCATTGAACGGCGGAGCTAGGCCAGGGCGCGCGCCAGGACCTGCGCGACGTGAACGGCCCGCCTTGCCGCGCCGTCGGCAATCTGATGGCGGCAGCTCGTGCCGTCGGCGACGATGAGGGTGCCGGCGTCCGCCGAGCGAACCTTGGGCAGAAGCGACAGCTCGCCCATCTTCAGCGAGACCTCGTAATGCGAGGCCTCGTAGCCGAAGCCGCCCGCCAATCCACAGCAGGAGGACTCGATCGTCTCGACTCCCAGCCCGGGCACGAGAGCGAGCGCCTGCTCGACGGCCGGCATCGCTCCGAAAGCCTTCTGGTGGCAATGACCGTGGACAAGGGCCTTCTTCTCGGGGAGCGGCTTCAACTTGAGCGAAAGGCGGCCCGCCGCGCGCTCCGACGCGAGAAACTCCTCGAACAAGAGCGCCCGTTCCGCGAGCGCATCGGTCTCCCTCCCCGGAAGCAGAGCTTTGAACTCGTCGCGCAGCGTGAACAGGCACGACGGCTCGAGGCCGACGACGGGAATGCCGCGCTCCACGTAGGGCTTGAGGGCGGCGAGCATGCGCCGCGCCTCGGCCCTGGCCTCGTCGGCCATGCCCATGGCGAGGAAGGTGCGGCCGCAACAGAGCGGGCGCACGCTTCTCTTATTTTCATCCGCGGCACGTGCGACGTGGACGCCGTATCCGGCCCGGTCGAGCACTGCGAGCGCGGCGCGGGCGTTCTCGGGCTCGAAGTAATTGTTGAAGGTGTCGACGAACAGGACGACTTCGCCGGCTTCCCCCGCGCTGCTCCAGCTCCGCAGGGAACTCAGGAAAGCGTCGCGCCGCCACCTCGGCAGCGAGCGCCTGGCGCTCAGGCCCAACAATCCCTCGGTGAGAGCCGCCGCTCCGGGCAGCACATCGCGCAGATTCATGAGCCACGCAAGGCGCGCCGCCCCGGGCGCCCAGCGCGGCAGATACGCGATCAGCCTGTCGCGCAGCGAATAGCCGTGGCGGCGATGATAGTGATGCAGGAACTCGATCTTCATCTTGGCCATGTCCACGCCGGTGGGGCATTCCCGCTTGCAGCCCTTGCAGGAGACGCACAGATCGAGCGTCGCGTACATCTCGTCCGAAGTAAAGGCATCGGGACCCAGCTGCCCCGAGACGGCAAGGCGCAGCGTGTTGGCGCGGCCGCGCGTGAGATGCTGCTCGTCGCCGGTGGCGCGGAAGGACGGGCACATGGTGCCCGCGTCGAACTTGCGGCAGTGGCCGTTGTTGTTGCACATCTCCACCGCGGCCGCGAAGCCCCGGCTCGCCGCGCCGGGGACGCTCCACTCGCTCCAGTCGAGGGTCGTGTCGAGCTCCTGCGCCGCGTAACCCGGCTTGAAGCGAAAAAGCGTCCGGTCGTCCTGCTTCGCCGGCCGCACGATCTTGCCCGGATTCATGAGCCCTTTCGGATCGAACAGGTCCTTGATCTCGGCGAGCGCCGCGGCAAGCCGCGCGCCGAGAACGGGCTCGATCCATTCCGAGCGCACCAGGCCGTCGCCGTGCTCGCCCGAGTAAGCCGCGCCCTTGTACTTCTTCACCAGCGCGCAGGCTTCTTCCGCGATCGCGCGCATTTTTCTAGCGCCGTCCCCCTTCATGTCGAGAATGGGCCGCACGTGGAGCGTCCCCACGGAGGCGTGCGCGTACCAGGTGCCCTGCGTGCCGTGCTTGCGGAACACCTGCGTGAGAGAATCGGTGTACTCGGCGAGGTTCTCGAGCGGCACGGCGCAGTCCTCGATGAAGGACACGGGCTTGCCGTCGCCCTTCATCGACATCATGATGTTGAGGCCCGCCTTCCTCACTTCCCACACTTCGCGCTGCAGCGCCGCGTCGGTGATCTCGACCACGCTGCCCGGATGGCCGAGATCGGCCATGAGCTCGGAGAGCTGCTCGAGTTTCTTCAACTGCTCGTCGCGCTCCTCGCCGGCGAACTCGACCAGCAGAATCGCGTCCGGATCGCCGCGGATGAACCGCTCGACCGTCCCGCGAAACGCGGAGTTGCCGCGCGCGAGTCCTATCATGGTGCGGTCGACCAGCTCCACCGCGGTGGGAGCGAGCTTCACGATGTGCTGCGGGACCTCCATGGCGCGGCCGAACGTCGCGAAGTGGCATACGCCGAGCGTCCTCGCCCTGGGCAGCGGCGAGAGCTTGAGATGGATGCGCTTCGAATAAGCGAGCGTGCCTTCGGAGCCCACCAGAAGCTGCGCGAAGTTCCACGCGCCGCGCGGAGCCACCATGTCGAGGTTGTAGCCCTGCACGCGTCGCAGCATTTTGGGCCAGCGCGCCTCGATTTCGCCGGCTTCGCGCTCGGCGATCGCGCGGACCCTTCTTGCGAGCTCGACACAGCCGGCGGGACCCGAGCGCTGCGCGAGATTCTCCGGCACTTCACCGAAATGGTATTCAGCGCCGTCGGCGAGCAGCGCATCGATCCCTGTCACGTTGTGCACCATGTTGCCGTAGCGGATCGAGCGCGAGCCGCAGGAATTGTTGCCCGCCATGCCGCCGATCGTCGCCTGGGCGCTGGTCGACACATCCACCGGAAACCACAGGCCGTGCGGACGGAGGTACGCGTTCAGCGCATCGAGCACCACACCCGGCTGCACCACCGCGGTCGCGTTTTCCTTGTCGAGCGAAACGATCCGATCGAGATGCTTTGAATGGTCGATCACGAGCGCGGCGCCGACCGTCTGGCCGCACTGCGAGCTGCCCGCGCCGCGCGGCAGCACCGGGACGCCTTCGTCCACGGCAATCTGCAGGGCGATCAGCGCGTCGCGCTCGGTCTTCGGCACCACCACGCCGACGGGCTCGATCTGGTAGATCGAGGCATCGGTCGAATAGCGGCCGCGGCTTGCGCGATCGAAGAGGACTTCGCCTTCAATCTCGCGCTTGAAGCGCGCCGCGAGCGCGCCGTCCCCGGCGCGCGGATGAAATGAAACCGTGAAGACGTTGGACGGCGCGCGATCCATCAGCGGCGCAACATCACCCCGCCGCGGAAGGCGCAGGTTCTTTTTCCGCCTCGAGCATCGCTTCGAGCAGCATCTCGGGCTCCTGCGCGCCGGACACGGCGAGTCGTTTGTTGAAAATGAAAAACGGCACGCCCTCGACGCCGATCGCGCGCGCCTGTCTGTCCTCGGCCTCGATGTGCGCCTTTGCGTCGGGGCTGGCGAGAAAGGCCTTGACGTCCTTCTCGTTCAGGCCGGCCTCGACGGCCGCCTTGGAGAGCGTCTCCTCCGAGGTCAGGTCCTTGCCGTCGAGGAAAAACGCGCGGAAGAAGGCCTCGACCACCGCGTCCTGTCTGCCCGACTCGATCGCGAGCGTGATCAGGCCGTGCGCGGCGAGCGTATTGGGCTGGCGCGTCACCTTCGTGAAGTCGAACGGAATGCCGATCTCTCTGCCGACCTTTGTCACGCGGTCGTAGACCTGCGCGGACCGATCCGCGCCGAATTTGCGCTTCACGTACTCGTCGCGGTCGACGCCCTCCTCGGGCATGTCGGGATTCAGCTGAAACGGATGCCACACGACTTTCGGTGCGCGCGCTCCGGGACTGCGCTCGCGGTAGAGCTTGAGCGCGGCTTCGAGGCGGCGCTTGCCGATGAAGCACCACGGGCAAACGACGTCGGAAATGATGTCGATGGCAAGCGTCATGAGGGATTCCTTCCGGGCAGCGTGTCCGGCGAAACATCATGATACCGCAGCCTTGAGCGAAATCATGGTGCCCGGACGCTTTTCCGATAAACTAGCCGCTCGGAAAGAACAAGCGAGCGCGACATGCCCTACAGGAGCGGACGCCACTTCCTGCAGATCCCAGGGCCGACCAACGTCCCCGACCGGGTCCTGCGCGCGATCGACAGCGCCACCATCGACCACAGGGGCCCCGAGTTCGGGCGCATGGGCCTGGAGATTCTCGAGGGCCTGAAAGCCGTGTTTCAGACCAGGCAGCCCGTGGTGATCTACCCGGCGTCGGGCACGGGCGCCTGGGAAGCCGCGCTCGTCAACACGCTGTCGCCGGGGGATCGCGTGCTCATGTTCGAAACCGGCCACTTCGCCAGCCTCTGGCACAAGATGGCGACGCGCCTCGGGGTTTCCGTCGATCTCGTTCCCACCGACTGGCGCCGCGGCGTCGATCCGGCGGCGGTCGAAGCGAAACTGAAAGAAGACCGAGAGCACAAGATCAAGGCCGCGTGCGTGGTGCACAACGAAACTTCCACCGGCGTCACGAGCCGCATCGGAGCGATCCGAAAGGCGATCGATGCGGCGCGCCACCCGGCGCTCTACATGGTCGACACGATCTCATCGCTCGCCTCGATCGACTACCGCCACGACGAGTGGGGCGTGGACGTCACGGTCGCGGGCTCGCAAAAAGGGCTGATGCTGCCGCCGGGGCTCTCGTTCAACTGCGTGAGCGAAAAGGCACGCAAGGCCTCTCAATCGGCCAGGCTGCCGCGCTCTTACTGGAACTGGGAAGAGATCATTTCCAACAACAAGAACGGCTATTTTCCCTATACGCCCGCGACCAACCTGCTCTATGGCCTGCACGAGTCGCTCGCGATGCTGATGGAGGAAGGCCTTGCGAACGTCTTCGCGCGCCACGCGCGCCACGCCGAAGCGACGCGCCGCGCGGTGCGCGCCTGGGGCCTCGACCTCCTGTGCGCGGTGCCCGAGGAGTACTCGAACTCGCTCACCGCGGTGATGATGCCCGCCGGCCACGACGCCGATGTCCTGCGCAAGATGATTCTCGAGGCCTACGACATGTCGCTCGGCACGGGACTGGGAAGGCTCGCCGGAAAAGTATTCCGCATCGGCCACCTCGGCGACTTCAACGACCTCATGCTCGCCGGGACGCTCGCCGGGATCGAGATGGGCCTCGCGCTCGCCGGCGTGCCGCACAAGAAGGGCGGGGTGCTCGCCGCGCTCGAGCACCTCGCGGAGAGCGCGCGGGCCGCCCCGCGTAAGGCGGCCTGATCGTTTTCACATCCGCGGACACACGCGGGGTTTTTCCGAGGAGGAGTCATGAAATTCGTAAGATGGGGCACACTTGCACTTTCAGCGCTGGCGGTGGCGCCTGCCGCCGCATGGGAACCGACCAAGCCGGTCGAAATCGTCGTCGCCGCCGGCCCGGGCGGCGCCTCCGACCAGATGGCGAGGATGATGCAGGCCGCCATCCAGAAGAACGGCCTGATGAAGCAGCCGATGGTCGTCTCGTTGAAGGGCGGCGCCTCCGGCGCGGAGGCGCTGATCTACATGAAGTCGAGCGCCGGCGACCCGCACAAGGTGCTGATCGCCTATTCGCTCATCTACATGCTGCCGCTCTCGGCCAAGATCCCGTTCAACTGGCGCGAGCTGACGCCGGTTTCCGTCATCGCGCTCGACCAGTTCGTCCTGTGGGACAACACCACGCTGCCCCATAAGAACGTGAAGGAATTCATCGCGGCCGCCAAGGCCGCCAATCCGCCTTTCAAGATGGGCGGCACGGGCTCCAAGCGCGAGGACCACGTCCTCACCGTCTTCATCGAGAAGAGGACCGGCGCGAAGTTCGCCTACCTGCCGTACAAGTCGGGCGGCGAGGCGGCGACCCAGCTCGTCGGCAACCACACCCAGTCGAACGTCAACAATCCGTCGGAGAATCTCGAAGTCTGGCGCGCCGGCCAGGTGCGCGCGCTGTGCGTGTTCGACAAGGAGCGCATCCAGTACAGGGCCAAGGTCACCGACACCATGTCATGGAACGACATTCCGACCTGCAAGGACGAAGGCGTCGACGTGCAGTACCTGATGCTGCGCGCCATGTTCCTGCCCGGCAAGGTGACTGCCGAGCAGACCGCGTTCTACGTCGATCTGTTCAGGAAGCTCACGCAGACGCCGGAATACAAGGACTACATGGAGAAGCAGGCGCTGAAGCCCGTCTTCCTCACCGGCCGCGACATGCTGAAGTTCCTGGAAGAGGACGACGCGCTCAACAAGAACCTGATGACCGAAGCGGGCTTCGTCGCGCACTAAGTGGCAAAATCCGAAGACGAAATCGTCGTCGAGGACCCGAGCCCGCCGGCGAGGGACTCGCCGGCGGTGACCAGCAATCGCGCGGTCGATATCGTCGTCTCGTTCCTGCTGCTGGCGCTCGCCGCGCTGCTCGCGTTCGACAACTGGCGCACCGGCATGGGGTGGGACGCGACCGGCCCGCAGGCCGGCTACTTTCCGTTCTATCTCTCGGTCATCCTCGGGCTCTACGTGGCGAGCTTCCTGCTGATCGCGGGCTTCATGGTGCTCGTCGGGCGCATCGCGGCCTGGAAGTCGCTGCTCACCGCGTTCCTCTTCTCGCTCGTCATGTTCGTCACCTTCGAGATCGCGTTCGACGTCATCATGCCGAAGGGGCCGCTCGAACACCTGTTCGGCTACTAGCCCGGGGCGATGGAAGCGTTCGGCCTTCTCGTCTACGGCTTCAGCGTCCTGCTGACCTGGAAGACGCTCGCGCTCATGATGGTCGGCCTGGTGCTCGGCATCTTCGTCGGCGTGCTGCCGGGCCTGGGCGGGCCGAACGGGGTTGC
>WNGG01004599.1_pt1 | contig 28885 bp, 16 predicted proteins | sample 5400661 | NCBI WGS metagenome assembly WNGG01 (sample SAMN13153372, study PRJNA577476) | soil metagenome | isolation source: 100 cm soil or saprolite under Garry oak tree replicate 1 | place: USA:California | collected 2016-06-15
CTTCGAGGTAGTGCGCTTCGGCCTCGCCGACGTCCCCGGGTGCACGGTGACATGTGATCTCGCCGAGTACCCACATGACCCACCCCTCGTTTCCTCGCTCCCCGCGCTCACGGGCCAAGCGGAGAGCGTCGCCGGCAGCCGCCATCGTATCTTCTTTAGAACGTCCACTGCGAAGATACGCCCCGGCGAGCCACGTGAGGGTGAGGGCGAGCTCCTGCAACCGATTCCTCGACGTCTGGATCCTCACGCACTCCTCGAGCAGAGGTATCCCGTCGGCAGGGCGGCCAGCGAGGGTGTAGGCGTGGCCGAGCTGCGCGGCGCTCAGGGGAAGCCAGGCGTCGAACGCCAGTGACCGGGCGAGCTGGAGGCCGCGTTCGAGGGTGGCGAGCGCCTTCGGCAGTACGCCCTGCAAGAGGTAGACCCGTCCGAGGCCAAAGCAGGCGATGACCACGCTCAACGGGTGGTCCAGGTCTTCGGCGCGGCGAAGGCCCTCCAGCGCCACACCCTCGCCCTCCGAGAACTGGCCCATCTCGCCCAGGCACCGGCCGAGCCAGCTCCGTGAACCGACCGAGAGGAAGAACGGAGTGCCGAACCGCTCGGCCTTCGGGTTCGATTCGAGCAAAGCCACGACGCTCTGGAGCAGCGTCAGCATTCGCCGAAAGTCACCCAGCAGGTAGTAGCTCTGCGCGAGCCGGAAGTTGGCCACAGTCTGGAGGGTGGAATCCCCGAGCTCGCTCGCGATGGCCAGGGCGCGCTCGCCCGCCGCGATGGCTCGCTGGTGATGCCCGAGCGGCGCGAAGTAGTTGGCGAGGTGAGCGAAGACCAATCCGAGCCGTCCTTGGTCCCCGAGAGCCTCGGCGATGGTCCTCGCTTCCTCGAGATGCTCAAGGAGGGCCGCATACTGGCCGAGCGGCGCCAGCGAGTTGCGAAGCTCGAGCCGCAGGTCGACCGCTTCCGCCATGAGCGCTGGGCTCTGCGGGAGATGCTCCAGCGTCCTCAGCGCCTGCGTGAGGTAGGCCGCAGACTCCCGGTACGCGGAGCGCGCAGCGGCTTTCGCGCCCGCCTGACGCAGATACGTGAGCGCCTTGTCCCAGACTTCGCCGTGGAGGGCGTGGTGGGCGAGCTGCTCGACGTGCTCCGAGAGGCGAGCCGAATCGAAGTGCTCGATGGCCTCGACGATCCGGGCATGGAGGGCGCGCCGCCGCTCCTGAAGCAGGCTGCCGTACGCCACCTCGTGGGTCAGCGCATGCTTGAACGTGTATTCGAGGTCGGGGAAAAGCTTCGACTCATAGAGGAACTCCGACGCCTGCAGGTTGGCGAGGCTGCGCCGAAGCGCATCCTCGGGCGCGCCCGCGATCGCCTGGAGCAGCGCGAACGGCACATCCTTGCCGATGACGGCCGCCGTTTGGAGTAGCCGCTTCTCCTCCGGAGTAAGTCGGTCAATGCGAGCGGCCAGCACCGCTTGGACCGTCGGGGCCACACGGATCGTGCCGACCTCTTTCGCGAGGCGATACGCCCCACGCTCGCCAACCAGGACGCGGGTCTCGACCAGCGTCCGAACAGTTTCCTCGAGAAAGAACGGGTTGCCCTCGGTCCGGTCGGTCAGGAGCCGCTCGAGGGGCCGAAGCTCAGGAGCGTCACCCAGGAGACCACGAAGCAGCTCCTCGGCGGTCGCTGGCGGCAAGGGGTCGATCCGGAGCTGGCGGTAGTAGGTCTTCCCGCTCCAGCCGTGCTGGTACTCGGGCCGGTAGTTGACGAGGAGCAGCAGGCGCGCCGTCGGGAGGCTCTCTACGAGGCTGTTGAGGAGGGCCTGGGTCTCCGAGTCGATCCAGTGGAGGTCCTCGAAGACGGTCACCACGGGCTGCACCTGGCTCTCCCGAAGAAGCAGCCGCTTGATACCGTCGAGGGTGCGCTGCCTCCGCCGCGGGGGGTCGAGCCGCTCCCACTGGGGTTCCTCGACGGCAACGTCGAGAAGGGACAGCAGCGCCGGCAGAAAAGGCTCAAGGCTTCGGTCCAGCGCGAGCAACTTGCCCGTCACCTTTTCCCGGATCTTGCGGGTATCGTCGCGGCCCTCGATCTGGTAGTAGGCCTTCAGCAGACCGATGACCGGCAGATACGCCGTGGCCTTGCCGTAGGACACGGCGCCGCTCTCGAGGACCATCCAGCCCTGCGTTCGATGCGAGCGCGTGAGCTCGTGGAACAGCCGCGACTTGCCCACACCCGGCTCCCCGACGAGCGCGACGACCTGGCCATAACCCTGGGCCGCTCCCTCCAACGACTGCTGCAACTGTTCCAGCTCGGCGGTCCGGCCGACGAAGCGCGTCAGGCCGCGAGTCGCCGTCGCCTGGAGACGTGTCCGCACCGGTCCCGCCCCCGTGACCTCATAGACCTCGACAGCCTCACCCAGCCCTTTCACCCGAACGGGGCCGACCGGCTTCACCTGCACGTAGCCCTCGGTCAAGCGCAGCGTGTCGGCAGCCATCAGGATCGATCCCGCCGCGGCCATCTGTTCCATTCGCGCGGCGAGATGGGTCGTCTGCCCGACAGCGGTGTAATCCATGTGGAGGTCGCTGCCGATAGACCGGACCACCACTTCACCGGAGTTCAAGCCGACCCGAATCTGAGGGAGGATACCCTCGCTGCGACGGACATCCTCGGCATACCGCTTCACCGCTTCCTGCATCCGCAACGCCGCATAGCACGCCCTGATGGCGTGATCCTCGTGGGCGACCGGCGCCCCGAAGAGCGCCATGATGCCGTCGCCCATCACCTGGTTGACGGTGCCCTCATAGCGATGGACGGCCTCCATCATCCGCTCGAGGACGGGATCCAAGATCTTCCGCGCTTGCTCAGGGTCTCGGTCGGCGAGCAACTCCATCGAGCCTTTCATGTCCGCGAACAGGACCGTGATCTGCTTGCGCTCACCCTCGAGGGCAGCCTTCGACGTGAGGATTTTCTCGGCGAGGTGCCTGGGGGTGTAGGCCTGGGGTGAGGCGAACGCGTCCGACTCCGACGTCAGCGACGCGCCGCAGGAGCGGCAGAACTTCTTACCGACCCCGACCGGCTGGCCGCAGCTCGGGCACGCGAGTTCGAGACGAATCCCGCACTCCTCGCAGAATCGAGCGCCCTCGTCGTTCTGAGCCTGGCACCGAGGACAGTTCATCCACCCTTCCCATGGGCCTGGGTCGGTGATCACCTCCCCTCGAAGGTCGGCGCCTTCTTGTTCGCGAACGCCCTCACGCCGTTCTTGAAGTCCTCGGTGCGGCCGCTCGCCGCGATCGCCTGGGCTTCGAGCTCCATCTGCGTTTCGAGGCTCTCCCACGTCGACTGGTGGAAGAGCCGCTTCGCGCCGCCGAACGCCTTCGACGGCCCCTGCGCGAGCTCGCGGGCGAGCGCGTCGACGGCACTCTTGAGCTCCGCGTCCGGCACGACGCGCGTCACGAGCCCCCACTCGAGCGCCTCGCGGGCGGAGAGCACACGGTTGGTGAAGTAGAGCTCCATCGCGCGGCGCAGGCCGACGAGGCGCGGCAGGAAGTACGACGACGAGCCGTCGGGCGTCGCCGCGATCTTCGAGTACGCCATCGTGAAGCGGGCCGACTCGGCCGCGAGCACGAGGTCACCGGAGAGCGCGAAGGAGAAACCCCCGCCCGCGGCCACGCCGTTGACGGCCATGATCACGGGCTTGTCGCTCCTGGCGAAGCGCGACACGGCCCCGTGCAGGTAGGTCGTGAGCTCCTTGACGAGCACCCCGATCCGCGGAAGGTTGTCGGCGAAGTCCTTCACGTCACCACCTGCGCAGAACGCCTTGCCCGCCCCGGTGACCACGACGCAGCGCACGCTCGGGTCCTCGTCGACCTCGAGCGCGGCGTGGAAGAGCTCCCGCCCGAGCCCCAGGGTGAGCGCGTTGAACGCGTCGGGTCGGTTGAGCGTGATCGTCGCGACGCCGTCGCGGCGGTCGAGGATCAGGGACTCGAAGTTCATCGTGGGCACCTCCGTTCAGGTCCGCCAGACGCGGCGGCGCGCCACCTGCGCGACCACGTCCAGGATCTCCTGGATCTTGAGCGGTTTCACCAGCACGAGGTCCACACCGTGCTCGCGGCGCTCCTCCGGCGAGAGCTCCACGCCGAAGCCCGTCACGAGGATGACGGGGACGGCGGGCGCCATCTCCTTGATCGCCCGCGCGACTTGCCATCCCGACGCTCGCGGCATTGCGAGGTCAGTGAAGACGACATCGAACGGCTCGGCGCCGAAGCGGGCGATCGCCTCGCTGCCGTCGCTCACGACCACCGCGCGGTGGCCACCGGTCTCGAGCACGTCGCGCAGCATCGCGCCGACCGTCGGCTCGTCGTCCACCACGAGGCAGCGGAGCGAGACGTCGCCGGCCGATGCCGGGGCGGCAGGCGCCGCCTGGGGCGCCTCCAGCTCCGTGGCCGGTCGGAAGGTCAGGTGGAAAATGGTGCCGCGCCCCTCCTCGCTCTCGACCGTGATCCGGGCGCCGTGCCGCTCGAGGATGGCATACGTCATGGACAGCCCGAGCCCGGTCCCCTGCGGCCCCTTGGTCGTGAAGAACGGGTCGAAGATCCTGTCGCGGATCGTCGTGGGGATGCCGACGCCGGTATCGCTCACCGTGACCACGATCTCGCCGCGCCCGACGGCGGTCGTCAGCGTCAGCACACCGCCGTCGGGCATCGCGTCCACCGCGTTGAGGATCAGGTTCGTCAGCGCCTCGCGGAGCTCGACGGGGTCGCCGGCCACTTTCGGGAGGGCGGCGAGATCGTTGCGCACCTCGAGCGGCACGCCGCGGCTCACGGCCTCATCGCGCCACCGCGACTGCGTGATCTCGAGCGCCTCACGCACCACCTCGTTCAGGTCGACGGCGACGAACGGCTCGTCGCGCCGGATCCGTGTGAACTCCTGGAGGCGCCGGACCGTCTGGGCGCCGTCGAGGGCCGCGCGCTCGATCACCTGGAGCCACTGGCGGAGCTGCGGGTTCTGGACCCGCTGCAGGACGAGCTGGGCGCGCCCGAGGATCGAGGCGAGCAGGTTGTTGAAGTCGTGGGCGACGCCCGACGCCATCTCGCCGAGGGCGCGGAGCTTCTCGGTGCGCACGAGCTGGTCCTGGGCGGCGGCCAGCTCGCCGTACGCGCGAGTGCGCTCTTCGAAGAGCCGCGCGCTACGGAGCGCGAGCGCGGCGAGGTGCGCGATGTTGGTCAGAAGCCGCTCGTCGCGCTCGGTGAAGGGGCGCTCCCCGCCGCGGAGCGCCAGCACGCCCAGGACGCGGTCGCCCGCGACCATCGGCACGCCGAGCCAGCGCCCGAGCTCGGCGGAGGTCCGGATGGGCTCGACGCCCTGCCGCGCGCACTCGGCCGCGTAGTCGTCGGTCCGGATCGCGCGCCCCGTTTCGCGCACGACCGACATCAGCCCCGACGCGCGCTCGGGGTCGCGGAGCTGGGGATGCGGGTCGGGCACGCCACCCGCGAGCCGGCGCACGACCTCGAACTCGTGCCGATCCTCGTCGTGGAGCGCGACGACCATGTTGCGGGCGTCGAGCACGCGCGCCACCTGGGCGTGGATCGCGTCGATCAGCGCCGCCCGCTCGAGCTGGCCCGTGACGGCCTGCGACAACTCGAGGAGGACCGAGAGCTCCTGGACCTGCCGGCGGTTCTCCTCGAAGAGCCGCGCGTTGTCGATCGCCACCCCCGCGTGGTTGGCGATCGCCTCCATCAGCGCCAGCTCGCTCTCGGAGAACTCGCACGCGCGCTCGTACCAGATCAGGCCGAACCCGCCGATCACTCGCTCCTTGGCGACGATCGGCACGAAGAGCTGGCTCCGGTGCGGCAGCACGTCCCGCACGACCGCCGAGGCGCGGGGATCCGCCGCCACGTCCGACGAGGAGAGGGGCCGCCTCGTGCGCGCCGCCTCCGCCAGGAACGGGTCCTGCACGAGCGAGAGCCGGATCGTGCGGAGCTGCTCCAGGTGCTCCGGCGGCAGGCGGTAGCCGACGACGGGCTCCAGCCACTCCCCGTCGCCCTCACGCAGCCAGACGCCGCCGGCATCCGCGTCGACGGCCCGCGCGACGCGACGGAGGAAATGGCGCAGCAGGGCCTGGAGGTCGAGCGTCGAGGAGAACGTGCGGCTCACGGCGAGCAGCGTCTCCGTCTGCCGCAGCTTGACCTCGCTCTGGCGGGCCAGCTCCGCGTTTTCCATCACGAGGCCCACCTGCGCGGCGACGCCCTCGATGAGGCGGGCCTCGGAGGGCTGAAACTGGCGTCCCGGCCGCCACCAGACGACGAACAGCGCGCCGATCGGCTCGCGGCGCGCGGTCGCCGACGCCAGGAGCACCGAGTGCGGTGGGAGCGCGCCCAACCAGTCGCGATCGAATCGCGGATCGTTCAGGGGGTCGGAGCTCCACACGGCGCGGCCTTCGCGCCACGCCGACAGCAGCTCGGGTACCCGCGCGAGCACGATCGGCCGCGTCGTGAACCACGCGAGGAGCTCCGGCGGCACGTGGTAGCCGCCCAGCGGCGCGAGCTTCTCCTTCCGCTCGTCGAGGAAGTACGCGCCGACCATGTCGGCGCCGAACGCCAGCGCGACCTCCCTCGCGACCTGCCGCATCCGCTCGGCGGCGGGCCCCGGCCGCGAGAGAATCTGGCCGACGTTCATGAGCGTCGTCGCCTCGCGGAGGCGCTCCTGGACCTCCGTGTAGAGGCGGGTGTTCTCCAGCGAGAGCGCGAGCTGGCCCGCGATCGTCATCGCGAGGTCCACCTGCGACGGCTCGAAGGGCACCGGCCGCTCACAGTGGTCCAGCGTCATGACGCCGATGACCTGGTCCTGCCGGATCATCGGCACGACGAGGTAGGACTTCAGGCCAAAGGTCTCGAGCCACTCGCGCGGCACGAGGTCGCTCTCACGCGCGTCGTTCACGACCACCGGGCGGCGCGTCTCGCGGGCACGCGCGTTCGCCGGGATCTCGAGGAACGGCCGCGAGGCCACCGCCTGGAAGGCGACCCACTGCGCGGGAGCCTTCCGGCCGTCGGCGTATTGCGACACGAGGGGCGTGACCTGGCCGCTCTCCCACAGCACGAGCGAGCAGCGGTCGACGCGGCACACCTCGGCAATCTTGATCGCGACGCGCTTGAGCAGTCGCTTCGTGTCGAGCGTGGAGTTGAGGATCTCGACGACCTCGAGCAGCGCGCCCGTCTCTTCCAGGCGCCGCGCGGTCTCCGAGTAGAGCCGGGCGTTCTCGAGCGCGATCGCGGCCTGCGCCGCGAGCGAACCGAGCAGGGACGCCGTCTCCGGGGTGACCGGCGAGGGCGCGGCGCGGTGGACGGCGAACGCGCCCAGCACGCTCTCGCCCATGGCAATCGGGTACGCCGTGACGTAGCGGAGGCCGCGGCGCACGAGCCGGGCGCCGTCCGCCACCCGCGGGTCCTTCGCGGCGTCCGCCCAGAAGATCGGCTGCCGGTGGAGCGCGACCCAGCCGATGGAGCCCTCGCCAAGGGGCAGCTCGCGCTCGAGCTTGCCGGCGACTGCCGGGTCGCCGTGGACCAGCCAGCGCGAGAGGCGGCGGCTCGCCGGGTCGAGCACCCACACGCTCACGTAGGGCGCGTCGAAGAACCGCGCGACCGCCGCGGCGATGTTCGTCAAGACTTCGTCGATCTTGAGCGACGAGGAGACGAGGCGGTTCACCTCCTCGAGCGCCGCGAGCCGCTCGGCGCGCTCCCGCGCCTCGCGGTAGAGCCGCGCGTTCTCGAGCGCGATCGCCGCCCGGCCGGCGAAGGACTTCAAGACCTCGAGGTCCTCCTGGAGGAACGGCGCCGCGCCATTGCCCGTCCGGTGCAGGGCGATGACGCCGAGGAGCCGGTCCTGGACCGTGAGGGGGTGCGCCATCGCCCGCCGGACGCCGACGTCCTTTCCCCGCGGGCGCGCGAGCAGCGAGCTGGGGTAGTCGTTGACGATGAGCCCGTGCCCGAGCTGCGCGGAGGACCCGACCACGCCCTGGCCGAACGGGACCGTCACGCCCTTGAAGGGGCTCCCCTCGGTCCACGCGCGCGGGACGAGGGCGCGTCCGTCCTCCATCAGGTAGATCACGCCGTTGGCGTCGAAGAGGCGCTTCGCCCGCTCGACGACCATCCTGAGCAGCGGCTCCGGGTCCAGCTCGGTCGCGAACCCGCGCTCGATCTCGGCGAGCGTCGCGATCTGCGCGCGCCGCGCGGTCTCGAGCGAGAACAGGCGGGCGTTCTCCAGCGCGAGCGCCGCCTGGTCGGCGAACGCCTGGAGCAGCTCGACCTCCGCCTCCGTGAAGACGCGGCCGACGCGGTCGGCGAGCGCCAGCGTGCCGATGAGGCGAGCCTTCACCCGGAGCGGGACCGCGACGAGGGAGCCGTCGCCCGCGGCGCGGATCGCGTCCCGCAGATCGTCCGTCAGGACGAGGACGGGGTCGCTGAGGATGTCGGCAGACGCCACCGTCCGCCCCTCGGCGACGGCACGCCCGGACACGCTGACGCCAGGGGGCAGCAGGTGGCCGACCCGCAGCGTCTCGCGGCCCGTGCCACCGACCGCGAGCAGGGTGAGCGAGCCGTCGGACTGTAGGATCCAGAGCCCGGACGACCGGGCGGCGAAGAGCGTGAGAACGCTCTCGACGATGCGGTTGCTGACCGCGCCGACCTCGAGGCTCTCGGTGAGCGTCTTCGCCAGGCGCGCCAGCTCCTCAGCCTCGAGCCGCCGGCGCGTCGCCTCGGCGGCCTGGCGCGTGGCCTCGCGGTAGAGCCGCGCGTGGTCGAGCGCGATCGCGGCCTGGTCGGCGAACGCCTCGGCGATCTCCCGGTCGCGCGCGGTGAACGCGCGTCGCGCGCGGAAGGTCAACACGCCGATCGTCCGGTCGCCCACCCTCAACGGCACGCCGAGGAACATCGTGTAGCCGAGCCGCCGGTCCGCGTCGAGATGGTCGGGGACGACGTCCGGGACGCTCTGGATCTCGCAGATCAGCGTCCGGCCGGTCGCCACCACCTTGCCGCTCAGGCTCTCGCCCACCCGCATCCGCGGACGGACCATCGTCTGCGACGCCGTGCCGGCGAGACCGGCGAGGACGAGGTCCTCGCCGTCGAGCAGCCGGAAGCCGGCGTTGTCCACGTCGAGGAGCCGCGCCGCCTCGTCGGCGATCGACGCGAGCAGCGTCTCCGTCGGCGCCATGCTCCCGATCTTCGTGTTGATCTCGAGGAGCGCGCTGAGGTACGCGCGTCGGGCGCTTTCCTCCGAGTACCGGCGGGCGTTGTTGATCGCGTTCGCGGCGTGGAGGGTGAGCGAGGCAAGCACGCTGAGCTCCTCGCCGGTGTACTCGTGTCGCTCGCGCACGCCGACCGACAGCGCCCCGAGCACTCGGTCGCCGATCAGGAGTGGAACGATCGCGGCCGACGCCGTGCCCTCCGCACGGAGCTCCTCGACGTTGCGCGTGCGCGGGTCGTTGAGGACGTCGGACACCGTCAGGGGCTCACGCGTGGCGACAACCGTTCCGACGAGCCCCTCGCCGACGCGGACCCGGCGTGGCCCCTCCACCGACGCCCGCGCGCCGACCGACGCCCGCAGCGAGACGTGCTCACCGTCGTCCTCGACGAGCCAGAGCCTCGCGACGCTCGAGTCGAACAGCTCGGCGGCCGCGTCCACCACGCGCTGGAGCACCTCGTCGAGCGACAGCGTCGCCGTGAGCGTCTGCGCGAGCCGCGTGAGCGTCTCCAGGCGCCGGGTCGTCGCGCGGGTCTCCCCGAAGAGGGCGGCGCGCGCGACGGCCTGGCCGACGTGGTGGGCGACCGCCTGCAGGAGTGTCAGCTCGTCGCCGTCGAACGTGCGCGGCTCCCTGGAGATCAGCGCCATGACGCCCCAGATCCGGTCGTCCACGGTGATCGGCAGCGCGAGCTGGGTGTGATAGCCGCCGGCGGCGACCCGCTCTCGCACCGCGGGCGTGAGCACGCGCGAGCGCGTCAGGTCGGTCACGACGAGATGGCCCGCGCGCACGGCCTCGCCGACGTGGCTCTCGTCCAGCGGCCGCACGCGCAGCTCGGCAGCGTCCTTCGGCGAGAGGCCCCGATGAGCGACGAGCACCAGCGCCCGCGCCGCGGGGTCGAAGCGGAAGAGCCCGCCGACCGCCATCCGCGCGACGCCGCAGGCGACCTCGAGCGTGCGCTCGGCGGCGACCACGAGATCGTCGCCGTTGCCCGTCGCGACCGCGACGGCGTAGAGCGCCTCGAGCTCTGGGCGTAGCCGTTCCGTGGGAGCAGGTGGGACTGACTCCGTTTCGAGCGGGGGCTTCGTTGCGAGCGCGGGCTTCGCCCGCGCCACCCCCAACGGGGGAGTAGGAGGGGCGGTCGCGGCCCCCTTCGATGATCCCACGGACCCCGCGGCGACAGCCACGCCGACCGCGGCGACGAGCGAGAGGGCCCACCAGAACCAGAACCACTGTTCGGCGGCGCGCCGGTTCCCCTCGGAGACCAGCGCCCAGAGACTCCCGCCGGCCACCCCGGCGAGCGGCCGCACGAGCCACGGCTGGCCGTTGACCGCGACGTGTCCCGCCCGCGCGGCGTCCAGCCAGCCGCGCGCGGGGACGCCGGGCAGCGTTCCGCCGATGGCCAGGTCGCCGGCCACCACCACGACCGCCGGCCGCGACGGCAGCCCCGCGAGGAGCCGGTCGAGCGACTCGACGCGTCGGCCGACCACGACCATCCCGGCGGGCAGCGGTGCCAGGCCGAGGAGGTAGGCGCGGTCGTTCACGACGGCGACGCGCGCGACGGCCTCGGTGGGCCGCGGGATCCCGAGGCCCTCGACCCGCGGCACCGGGGGCACCTGGACGAGCGGCGCGCCGCTCGCGTCGACCACCAGGAGGAGGTCGGCGATCCGCTCCAGCGTGAGCGCGAGCATCCGGGGCGAGGCGCCGCGCGCCAGAGTCGCCCAGTCGCTCTTGAGTGCGCCCTCGACGATCGCCGGGTCCTTCGCGAGGATCCCGGCCTCGCGGCGCAGCTCGTTCTGCGTCGCGTTCACGAGCGCGCTCAGGGCCGCGAGGGTATCGCCCACCGCGGCGTCGTAGCGCTCCGCCGCGCGCCGCGAGAGCGCGAGCCCGCCCGTGCCCCAGACGGCGACGAGCGCCAGGAGCACCGGGACGAAGCGCGCGAGGCCCGGACGCCGCACCGCCGGCCTCAGCGACGCTCGCCCACGCGGTGGAGCTTCAGGAGGTTCGTCGTCCCTGCAACCCACATGGGCGAGCCGGAGATGATGACGAGGACATCGCCCGGCGTGACCGACCCGTCGCGCAGCAGCGTCGCTTCGACCTCCTCGATCATCTCGTCGGTCGTCTGGACCTTGCGGATGAGCCGCGAGTCCACTCCCCACGACAGGGCGAGCCGCCGTTGGACCTCGACGAACGGCGTCAGCGCGATGATCGGCACCCGCGGGCGTGCGCGGGAGATGAGGCGCGCCGAGGAGCCCGACTGCGTGAATGCGACGATCGCGTGCGCCCCGAGCGCGTGCGCGGCCTGGGAGGCCGCGTCCGAGAGCGCTTCGGGAAAGCCGACGTCGTGGAGCGGCCGGCGCGGGGCCTCGCTCGCCAGCACCTCCCGCTCGGCGCGCACGGCGACGCGGGCCATGACCTCGACCGCTTCTGACGGATAGCGGCCCGTCGCCGTCTCGGCGGACAGCATGAGCGCGTCGGCGCCGTCGAAGATCGCCGTCGAGACGTCGGAGACCTCGGCCCGCGTCGGTCGGAGGTGGGTGACCATCGACTCCAGCATCTGCGTCGCCACGATGACCGGCACACCCGCCTCCCGCGCCTGCCGGATGATCTCCTTCTGGAGATGGGGCACGTCCTCGATCGGGACGTCCACGCCGAGGTCGCCGCGCGCCACCATGACCGCCGCGACCGATCGCAGGATGCCGGGGAGGTTCACGATGCCCTCGTGGCGCTCGAGCTTGGCGACGATCGGTACGTCGGCACCGAGCTCGTGCAGGGAGCCACGCACCTCCGCGATGTCCGCCTCCGACCGCACGAACGAGACGGCGACGAAGTCCACGCCGTGCGCGAGGCCGAAACGGAGGTCCTCCCGGTCCTTGTCGGTGAGGCACGAGACGGGCAGCGGCACGCGCGGGAGCGAAATCCCCTTGTGATCGCTGAGGCGCCCGCCGACGACGACGCGGCAACGTACCTCCTCGGGCGACGCCTCCTCGACGCGGAGCTGGACCATCCCGTCGTCCATCCAGATCTGGTCGCCCGGATGCACGTTCGTGAGGTACTCGGGGTGGTTCAGCGACGCGCGCTCCGCCGTGCCCACGACGGGCTTCGCGCAGAGCGTGAAAATCTGGCCGGGCTCGAGATCGACCCGCGCGCCGCCCGCGGGGCCGAAGGTGCCGAGCCGGATCTTCGGCCCCTGCAAATCTTGAAGAATCGCGATCGGTCGGCCCCAGCGAGCCTCACCCTCGCGGATCAGCCGGATGACCTCGGCGTGCTCGGCGTGGGTGCCGTGGGAGAAGTTCACGCGGGCGACGTCCATGCCCGCGGCGACGAGGCGGTCGAGCTCGGCTCGGCTGCTGCTGGCAGGCCCGAGGGTGCAAACGATCTTGGTCCGCCGCACGCCCGCTATCCGCGCTCGAGGAGCGTTCGGAGGAACTGGCCAGTGTACGAGCGGGTGGCCTGGCGCGCGATCTCCTCGGGGGTGCCCGTGGCCACGACCCGACCGCCCTCGTCACCCCCTTCCGGCCCGAGGTCGATGATCCAGTCCGCGGTCTTGATCACGTCGAGGTTGTGCTCGATGATCACGACCGTGTTGCCCTGATCCACGAGCTTGTTGAGCACGTCCAGGAGCTTTTGAATATCGGCGAAGTGCAATCCCGTCGTCGGTTCGTCGAGGATGTACAGCGTCCTTCCTGTTGCTCGCCGTGACAGCTCCGTGGCGAGCTTCACCCTCTGCGCCTCTCCCCCTGATAATGTCGTCGCCGACTGCCCGAGGCGGATGTAGTCGAGCCCGACGTCATCGAGGGTCTGGAGCTTGGCCCGAATCACCGGCACCGCCTCGAAGAACCCGAGCGCCTCGCGGACTGTCATGTCGAGGACCTCGGCGATCGACATCCCCTTGTAGCGGACGTCGAGCGTCTCGCGGTTGTAACGGCGGCCCTTGCAGACGTCGCACGTCACGTAGACGTCGGCGAGGAAGTGCATCTCGATCTTCACGAGCCCGTCGCCCTGGCACGCCTCGCACCGGCCGCCCTTGACGTTGAACGAGAACCGGCCCGGCTGGTAGCCCCGCATGCGCGCCTCGGGCGTGCGCGCGAAGAGCGTCCGGATGAACGTGAACACCCCGGTGTAGGTGGCGGGGTTCGAGCGCGGCGTGCGGCCGATCGGCGACTGGTCGATGTCCACGACCTTGTCGACGCGCTGGGCGCCCTCGATGCGGTCGTGCGTGCCGGGGCGATCCTGGGCCCGGTGGAGCATCTGGGCGAGCGCGCGGTACAGGATGTCGTTGACCAGCGTCGATTTGCCGGACCCCGAGACGCCGGTGACGCTCGTGAAGGTCCCGAGCGGGATCCGCACAGGCATCCCCTTGAGGTTGTGCTCGCGCGGGTTGTGGATCGTGATGGCGTGGCCGCTCCCCTTCCGCCGCGTCGCCGGCACCGGGATCTCGAGGGCGCCCGCCAGGTAGCGGCCGGTGAGCGAGTCCGGGTTCGCCATGATCTCGTCCGGCGTCCCGACCGCGACGACGTGGCCGCCCAGCTCGCCAGCCCCAGGCCCGAGGTCCACCACGTAGTCGGCGTTGCGGATCGTCTCCTCGTCGTGCTCGACGACGAGCACCGTGTTGCCGAGATCCCGGAGCCGCTTGAGCGTCTCGAGCAGGCGTCGGTTGTCCCGCTGGTGCAATCCGATGGACGGCTCGTCGAGGATGTAGAGCACGCCGACGAGACTCGACCCGATCTGTGTCGCCAGACGAATTCGTTGCCCCTCTCCGCCGGCGAGCGTGCCCGCGGGCCGGTCCAGGGTGAGATAGTCGAGGCCGACGTTCATGAGGAAGCCGAGGCGCTCGCGGATTTCCTTGAGGACGCGCCGGGCGATGGCCGCCTCGCGCTCGCTGAGCGTCAGGCCGTCGAAGAAGGCGGCCGCCGCCTTGATCGTCAGCGTGACGACGTCGGCGATCGAGCGGCCCCCGATCTTGAAGCCGAGCGACTCGCGGCGCAGGCGCGCGCCCCCGCACGCCGGACAGGGCCGCTCGGCCACGAACTGCTGGATCTCCGCGCGGGCCTCCTCCGACGTCGTCTCGCGGTAGCGTCGCTCGAGCATCGGGATGACACCCTCGAAGCCGTCGTCGCGCTCGCCGCGGAGGATCACGTCGCGCACGGGCGCTTTGAGCTTCTCCCACGGCGTGTCGAGCGAGAACCGGTGCCGCCTGGCGAGCACCTGGAGCGTCTGGTGGAAGTACGTCGTCTCACGCCCGGCCCACGGCGCCAGCGCCCCCTCCTTGAGCGAGCGCGCCGGGTTCGGCACCACGCGCTCGGGATCGATCTCGTCACGCGAGCCGAGCCCGCCGCACTCCGGGCACGCGCCGTAGGGGTTGTTGAACGAGAACATGCGCGGCGAAACCTCCGGCAGGGAGACGCCGCACTCGGCGCACGCGAGGCGCTCGGAGAAGAGCATCGGCTCGCCGCCCTTGCCGCCGTCGGTCACGGGCTCGACCTGGACCACGCCGTCGGCCAGGCGCAGCGCGGTCTCGAGCGAGTCGGCGAGCCGCGCGCCGAGGCTGTCGCGCACGACGAGACGGTCGACGATCACCTCGATCGTGTGCTTGCGCTTTTTGTCGAGCTCGATCTCCTCGCCGAGCTCGCGGACGGCGCCGTTCACCCGGACGCGCGTGAACCCCTGGCGCTGGAGGTCGAAGAACAGCTTCTTGTATTCGCCCTTGCGCCCGCGGACGACCGGCGCCAACACCAGGAGCCGGGTGCCCGGCGACTGCGCCATGACGCGATCGACCATCTGCTGCACCGTCTGGGCGGAGATCGGCCGACCGCAGCTCGGGCAGTGCGGGACGCCCACGCGCGCGAAGAGCACGCGCAGATAGTCGTAGATCTCGGTGACGGTCCCGACGGTCGAGCGCGGGTTCTTCGAGGTCGTCTTCTGCTCGATCGAGATCGCGGGCGACAGCCCCTCGATCGAGTCCACCTCGGGCTTCTCCATCTGCTCGAGGAACTGGCGCGCATAGGCCGAGAGCGACTCGACGTAGCGGCGCTGGCCCTCGGCATAGATCGTGTCGAAGGCCAGCGACGATTTTCCGGACCCTGAGAGCCCCGTGATGACGACGAGCTGGTCGCGCGGGATCTCGAGATCGATGTTCTTGAGGTTGTGCTCGCGGGCGCCCCTGACGACGATCCGGTCGCTGGCCATGTCGCGAGCCTATTGTGTCAGTCTCGCGCGGTCCGGGCAACCCCGGCCAGGGCGGCGAACACCGCGGCGCCGGCCAGCGAGCCCGCGAGGCCCGCGCGGGCGTCCCGGCCCGCGAGCCGCGGGATGGCGACCGCCGCGGCGGCGAGCCCGCAGCCGGCGAGCCAGGCGCGCCACGGGTCGGCGGGCCAGAGTCCCGCAACGGCGGCGAGCATCAGGAGGCCGGCCCACGCGACGTCGGCATTCGCCGGCCTGGCGTGCATTGCTATGACGTCCCGGAGCGCCAGCGCCGTCGCCACGAAGAGAAGGAGCATGGCGAGAACGCTCGTCGCGACGAGTGCGCGACCGCCGGGCGCCGAGAGGGCGAACGCGGGGAGCTCTACGACCCCGGCGGCGGGCGGCGCGGCGAGCGCGAGCTCCGGCGCGACGTACACAGCATAGGTACCCCAGCAGATCGCGGCGAGCGTCAGCGCCAGGAGAAGCGCAGGTCCGGCCGCGGCTCCGCGCCATGCGAGCGGGCCCAGAGGCGGGAGCAGGGCGAGCGCGCCGCCGACGAGCGTGAGCGCCGCGCCCAGCGCGTGCGCTGCGGTTCCCGGCGAGCGCCGCTCGGGTGGCTCGGCCCAGGCGACCCCCGACGCGGCGCTCCCGGGCACGCGCTTGCCGGGCTCGAAGCGGATCCGTGTGCCCGCCGCCAGGGCCAGCCGGTCGCCGGGACGCAAGGTGAGCGCGTCACCAGCGGCGAGGCGCCACTCGCGCGTGACGGACCGCTGCGCACCCTCCTCGAGGACCCGGTAGACGCCGGGACTGAGCGCGGTGACGCGGTGGGGCTCGGTGAAGACGAGCGTCGTGGATCCCTCGAGGGGCCGCCCCTCCGTCACCCAGGCGCTCGTCTGGCCGAAGGTCAGCGCCGGCTGCGACGCCGCGCGGCTCCATGCGGTCCACGGCGTGGCGGCGACCGTTACGCCGATCACGACGACCGTCAGCACGACCCCCGCGGCCCCGACGAGGACGCCCCCGTCGCCGACAGGTCGGCGAGCCGCGCGCCGCGTGATGCCGACGAACGCGGCCGTCGCCGAGAGCGCGAGCGCCGGGGGGCGCGGGACGCCCACCAGCCGCGCGACGTCGGCGATCACGCCGAGGTTCGCCCACAGCACCAGGCCGACGGCGGCCGCAATGGCGAGTCCGGCGACCGGGTTGGTCGGGGGCGCGGGGCCATCGGACCGGGCGAGCAGGGCGAGGAGCGGCGCCACGAGCGCGGTGAGGACGAGGGCCGGAGAGTCGGGCGTGCCGGCGAACACGTGCGCGGCGAGGGAGACGAGCACGACGGGCGAAGCCCACGTCGCGAGTGTTGCACTGGTTGTGAGAGTTGTGCCTGTTGTGACGGTTGCGACTGTTGTATTGGAGCGCGAGGCCGGAACGTTTGTGGGTGGCCTGAGAAAGGCGCACGTCGTCAGTGTGGCTATAAAGGCGGCGCAGGCGGTGAACCACCAGAGCGCGCCGACGCCCGCAAGCCGGATGGCGGCGGGGTCTCCGGGAAGCAGGGGCAGAGCGACCACCGCGGCGACGAGCAGGAGCAGAACGACGACCCCTACCCGACCACCGGTGGCCATGGACATCGTGCGATTATAGCCGGTCGCGCGGCGCCCCCGGAATCGGTATCCTTGTCGCGAGTCTCTAAAACGCCGAGAGGAGCCACGATGGCCGACAAGATCGAGCGCGTGATGGTCGTGACGGCGCACCCCGATGACTCGGAGTTCGGGGCGGGCGGCACCATCGCGAAGATGGTCAAGGAGGGCCGCGAGGCCACATACCTGATCGCCACCAACGGCAACAAGGGCTCGAGCGATCGATCGATGACCCCAGAGCGGCTCGCCCGGATCCGCGAGGAAGAGCAGCGGAACGCCGCCCGCACGCTCGGCGTCGAGCGGGTCGTCTTCCTCGGCTATCCGGACGGCGAAGTCGAGGACACGCGCGACCTCCGGCGCGACGTCTCCCGCGAGATCCGCGCGTGGCGCCCCGACCTCGTCATCTGCCAGAGTCCGCACCGCAGCCACCTCCTCGGAGCCTCCCACCGCGACCACCGGATCGTCGGGGGCGTCACGCTCGACTGCATCTATCCCCTCGCCCGCGACCACATGGCGTTCCCGGAGCTGATGCCCATGTTCGAGCCCCACAAGGTCCGAGAGGTGCACGTGATGCAGTGGGAGAACCCCCAGATCGTCGCCGACATCTCGGACACGATGGACCTGAAGATCAAGGCTCTCGCGTGTCACGCGAGCCAGTTCAGCGACTTCTCCGCGGTCGAGACGCGGGTGCGCGAGCGCTCGCGACAACTCGGGCAGGCCAAGGGCTACGCGTACGCGGAGGCGTTCGATCGAATCGTCATCCCCTGGTGATCGCTCAGGCGTGAGCGCGAGCGTCGAGCGCGTCCTGGACGCGCTCGCGGCGCTCGGCGGCGGTCACCGCGTCATCGAGCTCGATAGGTCGGCTCGGACAGCGGCCGACGCGGCGCAGGCGCTCGGCTGCCGCGTGGACCAGATCGTGAAGTCGCTGGTCTTTCGGGGCCGGCGCACCGACCAGGCGGTCCTCGTCGCGGGGAGCGGCGCGAACCGCGTGGACGAGGACAAGGTCGCCCGGCTCGTCGACGAGTCGGTCGAGAAGGCGGACGCCGCGTTCGTGCGCGCCCGAACGGGATTCGCGATCGGGGGCGTCGCGCCCGTTGGCTCCACCGGGCCCCTGACGACGCTGATCGACGAGGACCTCTTCAAGTGGGACGAGATCTGGGCCGCCGCGGGCCACCCGAAGACCGTGTTCAGGCTGTCGCCCAACGACCTCGTACGCATGACGGGCGGTCGCGTGGCGCAGGTGAGAGCGTAGCGTCCACCTCGTGGTGTCGGAGTAAAATACCAGCCGTGATTCCTCGCCGGCTGGTCCCGCCTCTCGGCGTCGCCCTGGTCCTCCTCGGCGCTCTCGCCGTGTCGGCGCGCGGGGCTCTCGTCGCCCCGACCGCGCAGAGTCTCGCCGAGGACGTCGCGACGCTCGCCGCGCCCGACATGGAGGGCCGTCGGTCAGGCACGCCCGGCGCAGATCGCGCGGCGCGCCGGATCGCGGAGTGGCTGCAGCACGCGGGTCTCCGACCGGGGGGCGAGCACGGCACGTACGTTCAGCCGTTCGTCATCGAGCGCGGTGCACGCCTCAGGACGGCGAATACCCTGGAAATCCTCAACCCGGCTCCCCGGGGCCTCGAGGTGGGCCGCGACTGGACGCCCCACGGCGGTTCGCCGAGCGGTGAGGTCGCCGGCGAGGTGGTCTTCGCCGGCCACGGCGCAAGCGGAGCATACGGCAGCCGCGACGACTGGGCGGAGTTGGACGTCCGCGGCAAGATTGTCGTGGTCCTCGATGGGCCGTCCGACGGCGGTCGTGTCACGCGGCTCGAGAAGCTTCTGGCGGCGAAGCGGCACGGCGCGGCGGCGCTCCTGCTCGTCGGCGACGCGTTGCCACCGCTCGACGCGACCGCAGTGCCCGTCGGTCTCCCCTCGGCCACGATCACCCGCGAGGCGGCGGCGGCGTTCGCGCCGCGGGCCCGCGCGCGTCTGCGCGTGGACCTCGACGACGAGGAGCAGCGTGGCGTGAACGTCATCGGAATCGTCCCGGGCACCGACCCGGCGCTCGCGGCCGAAGCGGTCGTGGTCGGCGCCCACTACGATCATCTGGGGTACCAGGGCGGCGTCATGTATCCGGGCGCCGACGACAACGCGTCCGGCACCGCGCTCGTGGTGGGGCTCGCCCGCGCCTTCGCGTCGGCCGGCGGCGCGCCCCGCACGCTCGTCTTCGCGCTCTTCGGCGGCGAGGAGCTCGGCCTCCTCGGCTCCGGCCACTACGTGCGCCAGCCCGCCATCCCCCTCGCCCAGACCGTCGCGATGATCAACTTCGACATGGTCGGCCGCATCCGCGAGGACCGGCTGATCGTTCAGGGCGCCGACAGCGGTAGCAGCCTCGGCGACGTCCTGGCGGCGGCGGCGCGCGGCGGCGTCGGGCTGGACGTGCGCGGTTCGCCCGACGGACCCTCCGACCACACGCGGTTCTACGAGGCGGGCGTGCCCGTCTTGTTCTTCACGGCCGGCCGCCACCCCGACTATCACCAGCCGACCGACACGGCGGACCGGATCGACGCGGCCGGCATGGCGCGCATCGCCGTCGTGGCGCTTCACGCGATCGAGCGCCTCGCCGGCGACGCGCGTCCCACGTACGTGAAGGCCGCGCCGCGCCCGAGCTCTCAGGGCGGCACCTCGGGCGGCGCGTTCCTCGGTGCCCTCGTCGATCCGCGGATGGCAGGCGACGGCCTCAAGCTGTCGGCGACGCTGCCGGGAAGCGGCGCCGCGCGCGCGGGGCTCCGCGCGGGCGACGTGCTCATCCGCATCGCGGGGGTGGTCGTCGACAGCCTCGAGGCCCTCCGTCGCGAGGTGCGGGCGAGGAAGCCCGGCGACCGCGTCGAGATCCTGTACCTCCGCGACGACGACGCGCACGGAGTGACCGCGACCCTCGGCGTGCGACCGTAGGCGAGCCCGGCGCGTAAGGAGCCAGGGATGGCCGACCAGGACGTGCACGCGGCGACGACGCTGACCGAGATGATGCGCCGGCGTGCCGCGCTCACACCCGACAAGCCGTACTTTCACCTCTACGGAGAAACGATCACGTACGGGCGGCTCTGGGCCGTGAGCGCTCGCTACGCCGCCGGCCTCGCGCGGGCAGACCTCCGCGCGGGGGACAAGCTCTGTCTCATCTACCCGACGTGCGCCGAGTTCTTCTACACCTTCTTCGGCGCGCTGCGGATGGGCGCGGTGCCCGTGCCGCTCTATCCGACGCTCAGCGTCGAGGCGACCGCGCGGATCTTCAACGACTCCGAGGCGGTCGCGGTCGCGACGATCGGCTGGTTTCGCAAGGGCGTGGACGAGTCGGTCGCGCAGGCGCCCCGGGTCCGCACCGTCCTCGAGCCACCCGACCTCGAGGCCGACGCGCCCGAGCCCGCGGACGCCGAGCCGGGCGAAGAGGATCTCGCGTTCCTCCAGTACACGTCGGGGAGCACGGGGCACCCGCGTGGCGTCATGCTCACCCACCGGAACGTCGTCGCGACCATCAAGTTCATGGCCGAGGCCGCCGGGCTCACGGCCGAGGATCGCGTCGTCTCGTGGCTGCCGCTCTACCACGACATGGGGCTCATCGGATGCGCCTTCACGCCGCCGCTCACGGGCACGCCGCTCTGGCTCCTGCCCCCGGACCTCCGCAACCCGCGCCAGTGGCTCGAGCTGATCACCGAGGTGCGCGCCACGTTCACGGTCTCGCCCGACTTCGGCTACCGAAACTGCGTGCGCCACGTCCGCGATACCACCGGGCTCGACCTCACGAGCCTCAGGGCGGCGCTCTCCGGCGCCGAGACGGTGCGCCCGTCCACCATCGGCGCCTTCGAGTCGCGCTTCGGCCTCGAGCGCATCATCTCGCCCTGCTATGGCCTCGCCGAGGCGACGCTCGCCGTAGCGATCTGGCCGCGCGCGGTGCCGCTCAGATTCGATCCGAGCGGCAGGTTCCTCTCGGTAGGCCAGCCCTGCCCCGGCGTCTCGGTGAAGATCGTCGCGCGCGACGCCGGTTCCGAAGCCCCGCTGGCGCCGGACGAGGAGGGCGAGATCTGGGTGCAGAGCCCGGGTGTCATGACCGGCTACTACAACAACCCGGAGGACACCCGGACGGTGCTGCTGCCGGGCGGTTGGCTCCGCACGGGCGACCTCGGCTTCGTGGACAAGGAGGGCTTCCTCTACGTCACCGGCCGCTTGAAAGATCTGATCATCCTGGCCGGCGAGAACGTGCCCCCTGCCGACGTCGAGGAGATCGTGGACCAGGTGGACGGCGTCCGCTACTCGGCCGCCGTGGGGATCGAGAGCGAGCGCGCCGGGACCCAGCGCCTGCACGTCGTCGCCGAGGTTCGGGGCGAGGGCGCGCCTCCCGAGGAGTACCACGGCCTCGTGCGCGAGATCGTGAGCCGCGTGCACAAGCAGCGCGGCCACCGGCCCGCGCGTGTCCTGCTCGTGCGCGCAGGCACCGTCCCCAAGACCTCGAGCGGCAAGATCCAGCGCTCGCGGCTCGTCGAGATGATCCAGCGCGGCGAGCTCCACGACCGGATCGTGTATGGCACCACCGAACGCACCGTTCCGAGGCCGCCGACGCGTTAACGGCGGCCACGCGGAGTCCGCGACCATGGAGTTCGGCTGCCATCTCCCCGTCTACGGTCCCGCCGCCACGCGCGAGGCCCTGCTCGCCTTCGCGCGCCGGATGGAGACGCTCGGCTACGACTCGCTCTGGGCCAGCGACCACATCGTGATCCCGTGGCGGATCACGTCGAAGTACCCGTACAACGAGACCGGCGACTTCCCCCTGCCACCGACCGCCAACTTTCTCGAGCCGCTCACCGCGCTCGCTCTCGTGGCGGGCGCGACCGAGCGGATCCGCCTGGGCACGACGGTCCTGGTGCTCCCCCACCGGCATCCCGTCCTCGCGGCGAAGATGCTCGCGACGCTCGACCACCTGGCACCGGGGCGCGTCATCCTGGGTGCGGGCGTCGGTTGGATGCGCGAGGAGATCGAGCTCTTCGGCGTGGCCTTCGAGCAGCGCGGCGCGTGGAGCGACGAGGCGCTCAGGATCATGAAGGCGTGCTGGCGGGAGGAGCGCCCGAGCTTCAGGGGCGCGTTCGTGAGCTTCGACCCGCTCGGCTTCGCCCCGAAGCCCGCGCGCGGCACCATCCCCATCTGGATCGGCGGTCACACGCCGCGGGCTCTCCGGCGCGTGGCCGAGCTCGGCGACGGATGGCACGCCGCGTTCCCGAGCGCCGAGAAGCTGAAGGGCGGGCTCGCAGAGCTGGCGGCGGCGTGCCGCACGGCGGGGCGCGACCTCAAATCGCTCACGCTCAGCGCGCGCCTCGGGGTGCCTGCCCGGTACGACCCGGACGCCCTTGTTCGCGAGATCAGAGCGCTCGCCGAGCTCGGCGTCCGCCACCTCGTCCTCGAATCGCGCGTCCGCGACCTCGCGGACATGATCCAGATCTACGAGCGCTTCGCTGCTGAGGTTCGGGGGAGAGTCTAGATCTTCTCGCCGAGCTTCGCCCAGTCGTCGAGGAACTTCTTGAGCCCGATGTCCGTCAGCGGGTGCTTCATGAGCTGCTCGAGCACCGCGAACGGCATCGTCGCCACATGCGCGCCCGCCTTCGCCGCGTCCACCACGTGAAGCGGGTTGCGGATCGACGCGGCGAGGACCCGCGTCTTGAACCCCTGGACCCGGTAGATCTCGCAGATGTCACGGATCAGGTCCATGCCGACGTGGGCGATATCGTCGAGACGCCCGAGGAAGGGGCTGATGTAGTAGGCGCCCGCCTTCGCCGAGAGCAGCGCCTGGGTCGCCGAGAAGCAGAGCGTCTGGTTCACGCGGATCCCCTTGCCCGTGAGGTGCTTCACCGCCTTGAGCCCGTCCTTGGTGAGCGGGCACTTGACGACGACGTTGGGCGCGATCTGCGCGAGCTCCTCGCCTTCCTTCACCATCCCCTCGAAGTCGGTGGCGACGACCTCGAGGCTCACGTCGCCCGGCACGATCGAGCAGATCTCCTCGACCAGCGGCCGGAAGGGCCGCTTCTCCTTGGCGATGAGCGACGGGTTGGTCGTGACGCCGTCGACGACGCCGAGGGCGACGCCTTCCTTGAGCTCGTTGATGCTCGCCGTATCGAGAAAGATCTTCATGAGCCCTCCTCAGGGTGACGCGATCGCGCGAGCCACCGCCACGCGTAGAGCCTAGTCCCCGTGGCGAAGGCGTGTCAACCGCGGCGCATCAGCCGGAACGCGATGTTCGGCCCGAGGCCCCGGTGGACGGCGAGCGAGATCCAGAGCATCGCGAGCGGCTCGAGCGTCCGCGCCTGGGCGAGCGGACCGGCATCCACGACGTCGAAGCCGAGCGCGCTCACGAGCTCGCCTGCCGTCGTCTTCGCCGCGGCGTCGTCGCCGCAGACGAACATCGTCGCCCGCTCGCCGCCGTAGACCGGGTTGGCCATGTTACCGGCGCCCGTGCTGTTGAGCGTCTTGACCACCCTGGCGCTTTTCGCCCACCGTGCGACTGCCTCGGCCCCCGAGCTGGTGTGGCCCACGCTGAGGCCCGAGAGGTCGGGCTTGAGCGGGTTGGTGCAGTCGATCACGACTCTCCCGGCCAGGTCGCCCGCCTGACGGATCGCGGCCTCCGTGGCGTCGAACGGCGTCGCGAGAACGACTACCTCACCGAAGCGCGCCGCCTCGGCAACGCTGCCCGCCCGCGTCTTCACGCCCGCCGTCGCGACCAGGGACGTCACCTTGGCGCTCCCGGGCTCACGGGCGCCGAACATCACCTCGTGGCCGGTGGCGGCCCAGCGCTTGCCGAGCGTGGCGCCGACGGTGCCCGTGCCGATGATCCCGATTCGCATCTCGTCTCCCACATGACGGCAGGCCTCAACCGCTCCGCTCGTACTCCTTGAGCGTAGCATCGAGCGCAACCCGGTCGGGCACCGCCGCCCAGCCCTCGCGCTCGACGGAGAGCGAGCCCGCACACGCCGCCGCGGTCGCCGCGAGCCAGGGATCGCCGGAGCGCTGGTACTCGACGAGAAACGTCGCGGCGAAGACGTCGCCGGCGCCCGTCGGGTCCGTCTCCACCGCGGGCCGCGGCCGCACCTCGTAGCGGTCGCCGTTGACGAAGAGCAGCGCGCCGTCGCGATCGGCGGTCAGGACACCGATAGGGACGTACTGGAGCCATTCGATCACGGCGGCCTCCTGGCCGCGGACGTCCTCACGCGAGAGGAAGAGCGCTTGGATCTTGTCCAGCAGGGGGCGCGACGACTCCCACGCGCGCGGGCCGACGGTGCTGTCCCTGCCGACCAGGCGGAGCCAGCCCTGCGCCGCGGCGCCGACGGCGCCGTCCGTGAACTCGGCCGCGAGCAGCGGATCCACCTCGTCGATCACCGGTGCCAGGAGCACCAGCGGCGCGTCGCGCCAGTCTTCGGGGACGTCCGCCGTGGTGAGTGGGAGCGCGCGGCCGCGGACGCGGGAGACGCGGCCGCCCGCCTCGTAGCGGTGCTCGAAGCGGGTCGTCTCGCGCGACTCGAGCGTGACCACCTCGATCCGCGACGGGATCGCATCGAGGGGAAAATCGCCCGCGTGGCTCGTCAGGAGGCCGACGGAGAGCCCGAGGCGATGGGCGGTGACGGCCGCGTAGAGGGCGGCGCCACCGGGTCGGGTCGCGTCGCCGACACGGTCGAGCGTGACATGCCCGATGGCGACGAAGTCAGGCGCGGCCAGGACCGATCCTAGATCATCGTGAGACCGCCAGACACCGAGAGGGTCTGGCCGGTGACGAAGCCCGCCTCATCGGAGGCGAGAAAAACCACGGCGGGCGCGACGTCCTCGGGCGTCCCGAGCCGCCCCCAGGGGATCACGCGCTTGAGGCTCTCGGCGAGCTTGGGGCTCTGCGCGACGAACTCGGTCTGGAACAGCGGCGTCTCGGACGGGCCCGGACAGACGCAGTTCACGTTGATCCGGTGACGCGCCACTTCGCGGGCGATCGTCTTGGTGAACGCGATGATCCCGCCCTTCGCCGCCGAGTAGACGGCCTCGCCCGTCGAGCCCACGCGGCCCGCGTCGGAGGCGATCGACACGATCTTGCCGTACTCCTGCCGGATCATGTGCGGCAGCACGGCGTGGGTGCAGGCGATCGGCCCGCGGAGGTTGATGGCGAGGATCCGATCCCAGAAGTCCGGCGTGGTCTCCACGAAGGGGATCGGCCGGTCCCAGCCGGCGTTGTTCACGAGAATGTGGACCGTGCCCCAGCGCGCCACCACGCGCTCCACCATGGCGGCGACCGCGGCGGCGTCGGTGATGTCCACTCGCCACGCGGCGGCCGCGCCGCCGTCCTTCTCGATCTGCCGCGCGGCCTCGAGCCCGCCCGCCTCGTTCAGGTCGGCGACCGCGACACGGGCGCCCGCGCGGGCGAGCGCTCCGGCGATTGCCCGCCCGATGCCGCTCGCGGCGCCGGTGACGATCGCCACGCGGCCGCCGAGCGTCACCGCGGCCCCAGGCGGAAGATCCTCACGGCGCCTGACCCCACTTGGCCTTCACGGCCTCGCGGTCCACCGCGCCGTCCGCAGTGCGCGGAAGGGCGTCGGCGAACGCCACCGCGTGGGGCCTCTTGAAGCGGGCGATTTTCGATGCCACGAAGTCGCTCACCTGCTGGGCGGTGTACCGGTCGGCGGCCTTCACCTCCACCACGGCCTTGATGGCCTCGCCCCACTTCGCGTCCCGGGATGCCGTACACGCACACGCCGCTCACGCCATCCATCTGCATGATGACCGTCTCCACCTCCGCCGGGTACACGTTCTCGCCGCCGGGCTTGATCAGCTCCTTCTCCGGCTTGCGCCTGACGTAATAGAGGTAGCCGTCGGCATCGAACCGCCCCACATCCCCGGTGTGGTGCCAGCCGTTGCGGAGGGTGTAGGCCGTCACGTCCGGCTGGCCGAAGTAGCCCTGGAACACCAGGGGGCCGCGCACGACGATCTCCCCCGGCGCGCCCACGGGCACCTCACGGTCGTACTCGTCCACCACCTTCACCTGGCACAGGGGCACGGGCTTGCCGGCGGCGCCGGGCTTGTCGAGCACCCGCTGCAGCGTGACGAACCCGCTGGTTTCCGACTGCCCGAACCCGGTCCAGAACTGCGCCCGGGTTTGCTCGTGCAGGCGCTGGATGGTCTGGGGCGAATCGAGGCCCGAGACGTGCTTCAAGCTCGGCAGCCGACTGCCCAGCTTCTCGGCCGCGTCCAGCAGGGTGCTCAGCACGGGGGGAAAGTCCGAGACGTGGGTGACGCGGTGGCGGTCGATCAGCCGCACCGCCTCCTCCGCGTCGAAGCGCGACACCACCACGCTGGCACCGCCCGCGTGCATGTGGGCCATCGCCATGCCGAGCGCGGTGATGTGGAACAGCGGCAGCGCCAGCAGGTAGCGATCCGCTGCGCTGTAGCCGATGCAGGCCATGGCCGTGAGGTTTGCGGTAATGACGTTGGCGTGAGTGAGCGCTGCGCCGCGCGGGATGACGTCCACGGCCGCGGTGGAGATGACGGCGAACGGATCGTCGGGCGCCACGTCGGCCACGGGGGGCTCGACGGCGTTGCGGGAGAGCGTCGCGAAGGGCATGAAACCCGGGCCCACGGGCTCGCCGAACTGATACCAGTGAGCGATCGACTTCTTGCGCTCCGGCCAGCCGGCCACCACGGGGAGCGTGGAGGCGTCGACCACCATCATCCTGGGCGCGGCGCGCTCGACCACTCGCTCCACTTCCTGCGCGGTCAGGCGCCAGTTGATGGGGTAGGCGATGACGCCCTGCCGCGCGCAGGCGCCATACAGCGTGAGGTAGGCGGTGTCGTTCTGCGCCAGGACGCAGATGCGGTCGCCCTTGCCGATGCCCAGGGCCGCCAGCCCTCCGGCCAGCACGTCCACCTGGCGCTGGAACTCCCGGAAGGAGAGCTGCCGCTCGCCCTGGATGATGGCCGGCGCGTCGCCATGCACGAGCGCGCCCCGCGCGATCATGTCGTAGACCGTGAATCCGTGCACACTCATCTAAGGTCACCCGTGATGCGGCACGCTCGTCACTGCCCGACGATGTCCGCCTTCATGGGCCCGAGCGCCGCCAGCAGCTCTTTCTTCTCGCGCTCTCCGACCTTGTACTTGTCGAGGGCCTTGACGAGCGCCTCCACCGTCGCGTTCCACTCGGCCTCGGTAATGTTCATGCCCTTGTGCGTGTCCTTCATGTCACGGCCGAGGTACGAGCAGGGACCGCCCGCGGCCTGGCAGATCTGATCGGCGAGATTCGCCTTCAGCCTGGACACCTGAGGCGGCTGCAAGGCCTTGAAGCGCGCGTTGATCCGGTCGTCGGCCGCGACATTGGCGACGAAGTCGTCCACCACGAGCGAGATGGCTGACCGGCCCAGTTGGGGTACGCCCGAGACATCCACGATGCGCAGCCGCTCGTAGAGAGTCGGCTCGGGCTGCATCGTCGCGCAAGCCGCCAGGCCCAGCGCTCCCACCAGCACCAGCACGCCACTCCTCACGCCTTTCTCTCGCATGGACGCACCCCGTCTAGCTGAGCCACCGTTTCCGTCGCTTGTAGTGCTTGACGTCGCGGTACGACTTGCGCGCCCCGACCTCGGTCAGCCCCAGGTAGAACTCCTTCACGTCGGGGTTCTCGCGCAGCGCCTCCACCGGGCCGTCCAGCACGATCCGTCCGTTCTCCATGATGTAGCCGTGCTCGGCGATGGTGAGGGCCATCGCCGCGTTCTGCTCGACTAGGAGCACCGTCAGCTTCTCCTGGCGATTGAGCCGCTGGATGATCTGGAAGATCTCCTCGACGAGGAGCGGGGCGAGTCCGAGCGACGGCTCGTCGAGGAGCATGAGCTTCGGCCGGGCCATGAGGGCCCGGCCGATCGCCAGCATCTGCTGCTCACCCCCCGAGAGGTACCCGGCCTTGAGCGTCCTCCGCTCGGCCAGCCCTGGAAAGTACTCGTAGACGGCGGCGAGGTCGGCACGGATCTCGGCCACGCCGCGCCGGGTGTGGGCGCCCGACAGGAGGTTCTCCTCCGTGGTCAGGTCGTCGAACACCCGGCGGCCCTCCATGACCTGCGTGATGCCCAGCTTGACGATCTCTTCCGGCCCTCGGTGGTCGATCCGCTCGCCGTTGAACTCGACCGAGCCCCTGGTGATCTCACCCCGCTCGGGCTTGAGGAGGCCGGAGATGGCCTTGAGCGTCGTGCTCTTGCCGGCCCCGTTGGACCCGAGCAGGGTGATGATCCGCTGCTCCGGCACATCGAGCGAGATTCCCTTGAGGACCAGGATGGCCCGGTCGTAGACGACCTCGACGTTGTTGAGTCGAAGCATGCGCCGCTACTTCTTGTTGACCAGCCTCACCATGGCCATGACTTCCTCGCGGTAGCCCCGGACCCAGTCGGTGACGGGCACCCACTCCGTGCCCTTGACCTGGTACATCCGCACCCAGCCGCCGCCCTCGTGGTCTTGCGGGCTGACGGTCATGGGCGGCAGGAAACCCTGGAGGTCGAAGTTTTTGATGGACTCGTAACCCTTCCGGACCTTGTCGCCCGTCACCGGCAGGCCGAAGTTCTGGATGGCGAGCCGGATGCCCTCGACGGCGAGCGCACCGTTCAGCACGCCTCGGCTGTAATAGACGCCGCCGACGTATTTGGGCACCTCCTTGCCCTCGTCGTTGTAAACCTTCTGCATGATTTCCCGGATCACGGGCAGGTCGCGCCCGATGGACGTGAACTGCATGCCGATGTAACCCTGGGCGATGTCCCACCCTGCCGCCTCGATGTTGGCCTCACCGGCGCCCCAGACGAAGCTGACGACGCGGCTCATCGGAAA
>WNGG01006337.1_pt1 | contig 28864 bp, 25 predicted proteins | sample 5400661 | NCBI WGS metagenome assembly WNGG01 (sample SAMN13153372, study PRJNA577476) | soil metagenome | isolation source: 100 cm soil or saprolite under Garry oak tree replicate 1 | place: USA:California | collected 2016-06-15
TACTGCGTCAACACTTCACTTTCGCCTGACTCCAGAGCCGCCACTAGAAAGCTGAATGCCTCGTTGGTTTTGTTGTTGATTTCCTCTAATTTCATTGTTTTTCCCTTTCTGCCGTCTTCGGCTGTTTGTTTCTTCACTTCACGCGACAGCGGAACAAACGGGCGGAGACGGAAAGGGAGAAAACGGCGCCTCCTGAGGGTGGCAGGGCGCGAGGAGCGGCGCGGTGTGTGCCAAACGCTTTTGTCTCTTGGGTTTTGTTTGGCGCAACACCGGCGCATGAGCCCGAGCGACCGAGCGAGCCCTGGCCGAAGGGCGTACACCCGAGTGAGGCAGAGTGGAAGAAGTCGCGAAGCTACTAGAAGTACGGTCTAGCCGCGAGTGTGGGTTGCTGAAAGATCAGTAGCAGAGTGACAGAACAGAAAAGAGATCCGCGCCGACCAAAAAAATCCGTTATGTCTTCTAGCGTAACGCCAACTGGCGTAAGAGAAATTACGCAGCTTTAGTCCGAATCCAGCAGGGAAGAAGAGGGTCAAGGAAGAAGTACTCCCCGCGATAGCGATCCAGGATGTCCTGTGAATCGAGCGACTGGAGCGCCTTTTGAACGCTCGACGCGGGGCCGAGCCGAAACTCTTCGCGGACGGTTTGGGAATAGATTTCCGCAGCTCCGCGATGGGCTAGAGCCTGCAAAGCCGCCCGTTGCCGAGCTGGAAGTTGCTCCCAAAGTAGTTCGTAATATGTGGATTGTCCTATGACCAACTTATCGATGACCGTCTTGAGGTCATCCGCGCTCAGGGTGCGCTTGTCTTTGAGTTCCGCATAATCCCAAAGCTCGTGGGCGATGCGCTGCACATCGTAGGGAATCAAATCGGCAGTGTGGAGCAGCGTAGTCAGGGCTGCGTCATCGAGTGTCCTACTACGCTTGCGAAACTGAGCGACGATGAATTCTTTCCAGGCTTCGGCGGGGATTTTGTCGAGGAATACCTGAGGGCCGGCTTTGTGAAAGGGGCGCTTGGCAGAAAGCATCTCCTGCATGAGAGAAGGCTGTGACCCCGCGAAAACGTATCCCACCTCCCGCTGTTCCTGCACCTGATTGCGGATGGCGTTTTCGACCGAGCCGCCGTTGAATTGCGAGATCTGTTGAAATTCATCCAGGCAAATAGCCATACGAAATCTGCCTTTCTTGCTCAGTTCACCTGGAAGCGCAAAAACATCCGGAGCAATTGGAGTGGGATCGAAGCCTGCGCCTTTGCCGAGCGAGACATTCACCTCCCCCGAGCTGAGGTTGTAATTGATGTCCGGTTTGACTTGCTTGCCGAACTTGGTGATCCAGTCCTTGACGCGGTCCCAGGGGCCAGCCGCACGCAATACTTTCTCGGCAAATTTCTCCAGAAATTGGGCGTAGCTCGAATAGCTGCTGACGGTGAGGTTTACGGTATGAATGTGCCGCTTCTTTAATTTGAAGAGGGCGACCGCGACGAGGGAACTCTTGCCAAAGCGCCGGGGCGAAAGCAGGAAGACTTTTTGTCCGTCGGCCAAGTCCCGAACGAGATTGTTCAGTTCGTCCGTGCGATCGACGAAATTGGCGTCATCAATGATCTCGCCAAAAACGAAGGGATTTTCCTGGGCAGCCATTACGCCATATAGCGTAACGCCAATTGGCGTAATGTGCAAGCCACGCCAAAACGGCGCTCCGATGCTCCACGCCGCCCGTCAAACAGCCAACCGATCGCGGACGCACCAGCCCAGTCCATGATCGTGGCCAATTATACGAGCTAATCTGGGATATCGGTCCTGGGCATTACTTCATGCAGCGCCTAATTCCTGTTTGGATAGGCTGCGAATCCGCAGCTTGCTTTCAGACAAGGTGAAAATACTTCGGCAGTACTGGCAGGCGATCTCTCGGTCTGTCAAATGGAGTTCACTATGGCCAGATTTAACTCGCGCGATAACGTTCTCGCCGTCACAATAAGGGCATTCAATACACACGACGTTCAGCTTATGGTTCGACATTTGCCCCCTTTCCACTGCTAGCATGATCCCCGGGACCTGCAAACCAGTGGCGTGCAACTATTAGATGCAGGTGTCCACGCCGAATCCGTCAATGGCCACGCCACTATTACTGTACTCTTACTGTACTCTCGGCACTTCGTCCCCCCAACTTTGTTTCCCCGGCGGCGCACTTGGTCTTGCCAATCGTACGAGGTGCTACAGCAGATCGAATTGAGCAGGAAACGGCGGTTATTCAGTTTCGGCTAACGAGACGAAATCGTCGACGCGCACTGGAAACAGTTAGTTCGTAACCTGGAATTGAGAACCGGCTCTACCGCGAAGGTGCCGCAACAGAGCTCTGGGCTGCGGTGGTGCCTTCTGGATAAATCAGGATCTCGACGCTGCCGCCGTCCGGAGCTTTATCGGATTTCCCTAATCCGATCGTTTTAATCTTGGTGTCCTGCAGTTTGAAATTCTTTACCAGATAATCGCGCGCCACCATGGAGCGTGCTTCGGTCAGCAGCCGGTCTTTCTCGGTATCCCCCTTCATATCGGTATAAGCGGCGACCACGGCCAAGCCGAACGGATTGCTCTGCAAATAGTTTCCAGCATCATTCAAAGCTTTGGCGTCCTTGAGCTTCGCCGCATCTGGCTTGTCAAAAACCTTCTTGGCGTCGTACGTGAATTGCTTCGCTACAGGCTTATCCGGCAGTTGCGAGATTTCGTTCTTCTTCAAGTCCGCGGCGCTCTCATATCCTCGCTCCTTGAAAAAACCGCGCAAGAAGAAATTGTGCTTGAGCGCCTCCATGTTCTCTTGAAATGCGGTCGCGCCGGCGTTGACGTTCTGGTAGATCTTCTTGTTGTTGATCAACGCTCCGACCGTTCCCTGACCCTGATCGATTTTGGTGGTGATGGATTTGAGATTGTTAGTTGTATCGTTGACGTTCTCGATCGCGCCCTTGGTCGAGTCGAGAACCTCGTTGGTCTTGTTGAGCAGATCAGAAATTTGAAGCGGCGGCTCGCCTTGAATCATGTCACCATCGCCCACTTTGGGCGACTGGTCGGAGCCGAACGAGATCTCAACAAACTTATCTCCCACTAGGCCTTCGGAACGGATCGTAGCCACGGAGTCTTTCTTGATCACGTTGCGGGTTCCGCCCGCGAGATCCATCAAGACGCGCACTTTCTCGTTCGGCCGCATAGGCAATTGGATTTGCCGGACTGTCCCTTCATGAATCCCTCCAACGCGGACCTCGGCTCCCCCGTTCAAGCCAGCGACGTTCTGGAACTCGGCTTTAAGGCGGTACGTCGAATGGAACAAGAATTGCTTTTTCCCGATCCAGAACACTCCCCCGCCAAAGATCAGCAGCGCTATGACGATAAAAGCTCCCAATCGAAATGCTCTAGACATAAATAATTTACCTGGATCCGTAGCCGACAAATTGGGCGACAAACTCCTCTTTACTGCGTTGTAGTTCGTCCAAGTTTCCTTCTGCCTGGATGGTTCCGTTGTGGAGCAAGACCATCCGATCCGAATACGCTTTCGCGCCCTGGACATCGTGAGTGACCACTATGGCGCTCATCTGACGTTTTTTCTTCAGTTCAAGGATCAGGTTCCCGATCTCGGCCGCTGTAATCGGATCCAGCCCGGCCGTAGGCTCATCGAAGAGCAATATCTCAGGATCTAAAGCCAGGGCGCGTGCCAATCCCACCCGCTTCTGCATGCCCCCCGAAATCTGCGAGGGCAACTTCTCAAGGTCTTGATCCATATCCACGTCAGCGAGAAGTTCGCGCACTCGGTCCTTCTGTTCTGCCGCTGACTTGTTCGTGTGCCGCTTCAAAGGAAAGGCCACGTTTTCCTCAACTGTGAGCGAATCGTATAAAGCCGCCTGCTGGAACAGAAACCCTATCTTCTTTCTGACGTCATTCAACTGCTTCTCCTCCAGTTTCGTGATCTCCTGGCCGGCAATCCGGATGGAGCCCGAGTCGGGCGACAGCAGGCGGATGAGCAACTTCAATAGAACGCTCTTTCCACCTCCACTCCTGCCCAGGACAGCTACGGTTTCGCCCTTCGCAACTTCAAGCTTGATTCCGTCCAAAACTTTCTGCTCGCCAAACGCTTTGCACAATCCTTTGATAACAATCGGGGAATCATTGGTTTGGTTCGTCATGCGGAATTCACCCCCAGATCGTCAAGATTAATCGCACCAGCAGGACGTCAGCTACGACGACAAAGAGCGACGAAAGCACGACCGAGCTTGTCGCCGATCTTCCCACACCCTCTGTGCCTCCCCGTGTTCGCATACCCTGAAAGCAAGAGACCAGTCCGATGATGAAGCCGAAGACCATTGTCTTAAGTGTCGGCGGAATGAAATCGCTAAACAGTGCACTCTTGAAGCCACTCTCCAGAAACAGGCGGAGGGAAATGGGTTCGGCCAGCATATTGGCGATCCAACCCATGAAGATGCCGCAGAAATCTGAGGCGAGAGTCAGTAGAGGCAGCATCAGGATGCAAGCCAAGACTCGCGTGGCAACCAGAAATTTGTAAGGATCGACAGCAGAGGCCTCCATGGCATCGATCTGCTCGGTGACTTTCATGGAACCGAGCTGAGCGCCTATGCCCGCTCCTACCCGCCCGCTTACGATCAACCCCGTAATGATCGGGCCGCTCTCCTTGATGATGGAAAACACGATGACGGCAGGAAGGAAAGACTTGGCTCCAAATCGAATCAAGCTATCTCGCGTCTGCAGCGATAGGACCACGCCAGTTGCCGCCCCGGCCAGCGCCACAAGCGGGAGGGACTTTGATCCAATCTCGTCACATTGACGCAGGAGTTCGCCGAATTCGTAGGGAGGAACCAGGGCGGCGCGTAACAGACGCGCACAGAAAAAGCCCAACTCGCCAAACCACTCAAATAGCGGGGTAAACAAATTCTTAGGGAAGTTAAGTCGCATTCTTGCCCGGCTAGTGGCGAAAGGACCAGAGACGGCAGCAGCGAGGACGAAAATCGCGGATATATCAATACGCGTACTCCTGGTCATGGCGACGAATAATCTCCTGCGGCGCTACCTGCGTCAGCAGGGTTGGAATCCATGACAATTCAATCGGTTGTCTTCTGCGGTGGAAATCATGCGCCCATCCTTGTCCCTTGATAGGTGCCAAACTGCTTTGGTGCCATACACTTGCACTTCAGATTGCTGCTGCGTTTGGTGCGGTACGACGGACGGGTTTAGCCCTTTTCCGTACTCTCGAATCGGGCTAGTATCGTTTTTGGGCTGGGGTCAGAAACTGGAAGGATCAATAATGATTCAGTTTGCGTGCGATTCGTGTGGCAAGGTCAAGAAGCCAACCGGCATCTGGATTCTTGGGCGCGCGGCGGAAGCCGTTGGCATCACCGTCGTCCGACGCGAAGTGGATATTAATGACTCCTTCTCAGCAACTTCGGCTTTCTGATTTGTGAGAGGCGCGTGGCCCGATGCAGGTGTGTGGAAACTCATCACATCTTGGCCCTGCGCTTCCGCCGCACCGCGTTGCGATTCGAGCTGGAGGTAGTACGTTGTGCGTTGGGTTGCAGGTTCTTGATTTCCACGCGGTGTGTGTCCCCGCTGCTATACGAAGATTCTGCCACCTGGGGTCAGATTATTTTTGTCAGTGCCGCGGCTGTTCGACGGTTGACTTGTAGACGAGGCGATTGTGGCCGAACCGCCATCCGCCCGCTCAATCATGGGTCCATTGGTGATCTGCAATCCTTGCCCGGTCTGGCCAGGCGTCTGCGCCGCCCCACTTACGATTAGAGCGCCGAGGAAGCCGGCCAGGAGTAATGCGAGAAAACGAGTCTACATGGTAACCCTCCTGCTGGTGCGTTGGATTGGCAAAGTGCGCAATTTCTGTGCTCTTGCACGTTACGCGGAACGCCTTTCACGACGTGACAGCTCACGTTCAAGTTCTTCAAAAGTGTTTTGTGGAAGGATCTCGCGCTGTACTAATTCCTGCCGCGATGAATAGGGTCTACCCGATATGATCTTGTCAGCCAGCACCGATCCGATTCCGTCTACATTCAAGAGTTCCTCTCGGCTGAGAGTATTGATAGGATCAGGGCCCGCGGGAGCTTGTACCTCTCTCCCTCGCACTTTTTTCTGCGGAGAGCCTGTCTGTTTGCGTTCTGCCTCTCCAGAAGAGCCTTCGGTATATGCGGCCACTGTTTCCTGGACCACGTCTTTTGCCTTATCTACGTGCCGTCCAAGGTCATCCGCCAGTCCGGTAAAGCGCTCGCGCACTTTGCGACGAGTGGCTTCGCCACTGGTCGGCGCAAATACAACTCCTAAACCCACTCCAATTCCTAACCCCGTCAAAAAAGCTTTCATAAAGTCTCCTCGCCATCAATTGTCGTTACTCACCTGCTCAACTAAACTCATTCGGTCGGCCGCGCTACGCGGCCTTCATTCGCTGTTGAATTTGCTCCTTTTTGGAATCAAAGGCCGCCGTTTTCTTGTCCTCATTCTCGATCACCCAGTTCACTTCGCCCCCAATCAAGATTGCAAAACCCGTCATGTACAGCCAGAGCATCAAAATAATAACCGCCGCGAGGGAGCCATAAGCGGCACTGTAGCTATTAAAAAAATGCAAATACAGACGGAAACCAAGCGAAGCCAACAACCAAAGAGCAACACCAGCCGCCGCCCCCGGAGTCGCCCAATACCATTTCCGCTCATCAAGATTGGGACCGAAGTAGTAGTACAAGAATGGTTCCTAGCGATAGGATAGTAAGTCTTGGGGCTCGACTTCGGCTATTCTCTTGCGCAGGGCTTCTTTCAGGTCGGTTGTAACCGAATCATCGAGTTGAGCGGCTTCGCTGTTCTCCAGATTGTGGAGACAGCGGCAACTGGTCCGCCTCAGATCGAAATGGAGAACACGTTCTTCCGTTTAAGATAGCCGGGAGAACGTATGAGAAACGAGCGCAAAGCATTACACCGCCGAGGAGAAAGTTGCCATCCTGAGACGACACCTTCTGGACAAGGTGCCGGTTTCCGATCTATGTGAAGAACTGGGTTTGCGGCCCACGGTGTTCTGCCGTTGGCAGAAGGAGTTCTTCGAGAACGGATGTGCCGCCTTCCAATCCAAGGAACGCCCCGCCCGTCAGATGGAAGAGAAACAGAAACGGCGCACAGAAACTGCTCAAGTACAGTGGCAGCGATAAGGACCATCCAGTGACTATGGCGAGGTTCAAATTTCCACACGAGAAAGGCAAAAACCACAAGTCCGAGACTGCCCATGGCTGCGCCTGATGGTAGCTCACAAAAAATTCCTCAAGTTCGCGAGCGAACTGTTTGCTACGATCATTTGTAGTTTTTGAAATTCTCATTCGCCCAGCCAGGCTCCAAGACCGTGGAGCGACTCGATGTAGTCGCAGATGATCTTGGTAGCCGCGACTAACGGAACGGCAAATATAAGCCCCATGGCTCCCCATATCCACGCCCAGAAAAGCAGTGCCAGAGCAACTGCTAGGGGATTCAATCGAAGCCTCTTGCCAACGATTTTTGGGTAAGCGAAATTCAGCGCAATTGTGTGAAGTGCGACAACCGTGATCAGGACGACAACAAACCCTTTGGTGTTCAGGACGCCAATACCACCAGCAAGCGGCGGCACTAAAGCGAGGAAGACTCCAAGATAGGGAATCAAGCTCACAAATCCGCTGATCACGCCGAGAAAATAGAAATAGGGAATGCCCAAGAGCCAAAAGATGATCGTACTTATTCCGGCATTCACAATTCCAAGCACCACATTCGCAGTTATAAAGCTACGCACCATCATCGAAATCTTGGCGACAGTTCGATGGGCGGCAATGCGATGCTCCTTGGGGAAGAGATGGACGGTGGCCAGGTGTACATGGTCCTTCCAGGTCAGCATGAAATAAACGAGGAATGGAACGAAACTGATTGCCAACGCAATGTCCCCTATTGCGTGGCTTCCATCGGAAAGCAATCGCATCAAGCTGGGCGCCTCTTGGACCTGAACAGGAATTGGCGGTGCACCGTCTTCGGAGCTGGCGACCGCTGCATGAGTGTTTTCCGCTATCTTTGCCGCCCGGAGCTTTCCCAGAATTCCCCGAACTTCCCCGGAATAACGCGGCAATTGGGCTGTGAAATCAACCGCGCGGTCATAAAAGAAGTAGCCGAGTCCTGCGCCGATTGTGAGCATCAGCAAGACGGCAATCAATGCTCCCGCGGCGCGAGGTATGCCAATCCGGCGGCAGCCGGTAACCAGCGGCTCTAAACTGAATGCCAACAGGCAGGCGGTCAGTGTGGTGATCATCACCAGTTTGAGCAGATAAATTAATCCGATGACGGCAATGATGGCGACCACGACCTGTGCCAACGAACCAGTACGAATAGAAGCATGCAGGACTTCATCTTCTTCAATTACGCCGGGCGTCGAGCCATTGTTGTTATTGTTACCTCCATTGTTCGGAGCCAGTTTCTCGGATCGCCGCGAGTCCGGCTGAGTCTGCGTCCTAGAAAATATCGACAAAATTGGCCTCCACGAACGCGAACTTTAAGCCTTCGTACGACGTTCGGCGGGCGAGAGTTGCATAAATGAGGAGCAACCTCTCCTGGCGACTAGACTCTGTTCAGGTTTCCGACCAATTCATCGCGCTTCCCCGCGACGAACTCCAAATCGTCGTCGGTAAGCTTGCCCCATCGTTTCTTGACCGACCCTTTCATTTGCTTCCATTTACCTTTTACCTGTTCCCAGTTCATGCATCCTCCAATCTATGACACGCTCAATGTGTAAAAACGCCACACCAGAATCTAGACGCGGCCCATGAGAACCAAAATGAGCAGGATGAGAACAACCAAACCCAACCCCCCACTGGGGTAGTATCCCCATCCGCTGCTATATGGCCATGTTGGCAATGCACCTATGAGCAGCAGAATCAAAATTATTAACAGAATGGTCCCCATCTGGTTCCTCCTTCCTTCAATGAAATCGCTGTCGTGCTAAACCTCGCTTGGCATTTAGCCCTCAAGTCTCACTTCAACACCCTCCACAACACAACGGACCAAAACGCAAGTCATTTTCGGCTTCGTCGTGCTCTTTCTTCTTGGATCATAGGTTTTACAGGTTCTGCACCACTATCGGGTGTGGGCTGTAAATTCGATTCCAGAGACAGTTAGTCGCACGGCCGCAGAAAATCCGCGGTGGCAACTCGTCCAGCCCTCCAGCCATCCACCTCAGATCGCCATGGCAACGGGTGCTAAATCCGTGACCGGCCCAGCGAGGCCGATACCCAAGCAATTGAGCCTGCGCAGTCTGTTGCGGCCGCACCTTGGCGCCTTGACACTGGGTTTTATCGCGATCGCGGGCGAGAGCGCCGCGAACCTGCTCCAGCCGTGGCCGCTCAAAGTTGTTCTGGACGATGTGCTGCGTTCGCACCAAAGCCACGCATCGTTGTCCCTAGTCAGAGGGCTACATTTCCGACTGAGCCGTAGATGAACAGTCACGAAACCGCTTAGAAGCAACCGAGCAATCGCTTCGGTCGTCATACTGATGGTGCTAAATACGATCGCTATTGCGATTGGCTTGCTTTTCATGGTCCCGGCCAGAGCTGTGTCTCAAGAATCGGAGCATTCGGAGAAAAATGCTAATGAACTTGCGCGTTCGGTCTTACAGAACGAGGTAAAAGCCGAAGCTAATGATCACAGCCATTGGATGTTTAAATTGGAGATCGAGAAGTCCCAGCGAAAAGAAGTTGATGAGGTAGTGGAAACGAAGGACGGCGACCTCAAGCGTCCGGTGTTGATAAATGGCCGACCGCTCACTGCCAAGCAAGCGCATGATGCCGACGAACAGATTCGGAAGCTGACAGGCGATTCCAACCCACTCCGCAAGTCAATGAAGGAGCAAAATGAAGACGCCGCTCACAGCCAGAGACTGCTCAAGATGCTGCCAGAGGCGTTGATCTTCCGCTTTGGGGAGCGTCGGGGCGACGCAGTGCAATTACAGTTCACACCAAATCGCCGCTTTCGCCCTGCCACTCGCGAGGCTCAGGTCTTTCAGGCTATGGAAGGCGACCTGTGGGTCGACAGCAAACAAGCGAGGCTAATGGAAATCAGTGGACATCTTACCCGCGAGGTGAAATTCGGCGGCGGCTTGCTGGGACATTTGAATGCGGGAGGCCTGTTCGAAGTCGAACAAACGGAGGTCGCGCCGGGCTACTGGGAGCTGGCGCTTCTGAATGTGGACATGAAAGGTAAGGCTCTTCTCTTTAAGACCATCAGCGTGCAGCAGAAAGTGCGCCGCAGTGATTTTCATCAGATCTCAGATGATCTCACTGTGGCTGAAGCCGCCAACCTCCTGCGTAAACAGGCTGTCGTCGCAGGCAGCGCAGGCCATCAATGATTCCGGTGACCGAGCGGCCGCATCCAACTATCAGAAGGCCGTGGTCCGAATCATCACTATTGAACGGGAGTATGGCTGCGGGGAGGCAGGTATAGCCCGCGAACTCGCGGCGCGGCTGGGCTGGAAGCTTTGGGACCAGTTGCTGACGCAGGAGATCGCCCGCATCCCGAAGGCTTTCGACCGTGCGACTGTGAACTTCAGCTCCGAGATTTGAGAGCAAAGAACAACCCTGCACAGGTGCCTAACACCGTTGCGATACCTAACCAGAAGCGATTCAGGTCCGCCCATACTTCATAGCTTTTTTGTTGCGCGCGATCGTCAAAGACACCGTGCGCTCCGTGATCACCCGCCACCGGTTCCCAGAGGTTGTCAGGACGGTTCGGATGTTCCGGCTCCGACGTCTGCTGTATTCGATCCGCAGCGAGCGACTGCTCATGGAAGAGATGGATTACAACTTGTTGTTCCGCTGGTTTGTCGGTTTGAATGCGGATGATGAAGTCTGGGACGCAACCAGCTTCACCAAAAACCGCGACCGGTTGCTGGAGGCCGATGTGGCCAAGGAGTTTCTGGCGCAAGTGGTGGTGCGAGCCGGAGCCCAAGGCCTGACGTCGGACGAGCACTTCACGGTGGACGGCACGCTGCTGGAAGCCTGGGCGAGTCAGAAGAGCTTTCAAGCGAAACAGGAGAAGGCGGCGACTCCGCCGGACGATCCCGGCAATCCCACAGTGAACTTTCGCGGCGAGCGGCGGTCGAATGAGACGCATGCCTCGAAGACGGATCCGGACGCTCCCCTGCGTTCAGACCCATGAACATTGCCGTCGAGTTCGAAACTCACTGAACATGACTTTTCCATCTGACAAGCTCACTGTCAGGATTTTCGAATTGTTGAAAATCGACACGTGCTAGCGTACGCGGCCGTAAGTCGAAAGTTCTAACATTCTCCCCCCTAGCCGGCGACTGGGGGATTTGGCATCTTACTAAGAGGATCCGCAACCACGCTGTCTCAAGGTTATGAGGAGATCTAATGACAAAGCCAAGCACAGCCACAAAGCAGGAAACCCCCTGCCGCATACTTTCCCAAGAATCGCGGGTACCGGTGACGGTGCCAATTGAAGAGAAAGTACAGAAGGCGATCGATAAAGCTCTATATGCTGACGGCCGGCCTGGCGCGCAAAAGATCAGGAATTTCTTGAACGGCACATGGCTGGGCGAGCCGCTGCACGTTGTCCTTAAGGATGTACCAATCGGCGCCTGGACGGTAGCGATGGTGTTTGATGCCTTAGACTTGCTTCGTAATCGCCGCGAGTTCGCGCTGGCCGCCAATACATCGATCGCTATAGGGCTTGTCGGTGCGGCGGGCGCCGCTGCAACCGGAGTGACTGACTGGTCGGATGTTGATCCGCCGGCCCGCCGACTCGGAATCACTCATGGGCTACTGAACCTTGGAGTTACCGCGCTGTTTGCGACCTCGCTCATTTTACGAAGAAGGAAGGCGCGCACTGAAGGCCGGATCCTCGCCGCCCTCGGTTATGCTCTCATGTCATATGCAGCCCATCTCGGCGGAAAGATGGTTTACGAGCATAGAGTAGGGGTCGATCGCACAGCGGGCCAAATATTCCCGGAAAAGTTCGTAGCCGTTTTGCCTGAATCGCAGTTGGCTGCCAACAAACCAACCCGAGCGATGCACGATGGCGTGCCCATTCTACTTGTTCGTCGCGGAGAGCGTCTGTTTGCCATGGCGGAGACGTGCTCCCACTTCAGTGGGCCGCTCTCAGAAGGCAAGCTGGTCGGTGACAGCGTTGTGTGTCCATATCACGCCTCACGTTTTGCCCTGGAGGATGGCCGTGTGCTTGATGGGCCGGCAGTGCATCCACAGCCTTGCCTGGAAGCCCGGGCGTGCAATGGCTGGATAGAGGTGAGGAAAGCGCTCGCGAAGGCTGACAGGATCATCAACCATACGGCGTGGACGTGCTGATAGATGTAAGGTCTGAGCGATTTGCTACTGCCAACGCTCTTACGGCACGGGCGGTCATATCACGGCGCCTTTATCAATCTGACCATGGGCCGAATGGCGTCTCTGTCCATCCCGAGAGAATAGGAAGAACTGTCGACGTTTAGAGCTGCCAACGAAGTCGCGATTATTCGCAGCAGCCAGCGCCACCACGACAGAGAAAAACCATGTCGATCCGGCTGGCGCCGGCTTTTTCTTGCTGTTCATAAAGAGTCATGACTGTCTCGGGTTTCTTATGCCGCGCGCCTGCGCCCTCGGCTTGCGGGTATCTTGGAATGTGAAGTGGATGATTCGCTCCGGGATTCTGAGGCCAGGAAAAAGCCTGCGCCCATGGCAGCCGCGAGCCCCAACCCGATCCAAAGACGGTGTAGGTCCGCCCGAAGTTGATGGCTATTCTCCCGTGCGCGGTTATCAAATGTGCCGTGAGCTCCGTGGTCTCCGGAAATCGGCTTCCACAAATTGTCGGGGCGGTTCGGGTCCTCGGGCACCGATGTTTGCTGTGATTCGTAACCTGTGCGGCCCAGGTAACGATCCGCAGCTCTCGGAGCGAGCTTGTTTCCGACAATGGCCTCCACTGTAGACCAACCCACGTAGATCTCACGTCGATGATGATGGGACACCCAATAGATCGCTCGCGCACCGACTTCAGGCTGAAAAATTGGCGGCACCGGCTGAGCTTTGTTCTTCAAACGGCTCTTGACCCAGCCGAACTGAGGCGTATTGAGGGCGGGCATCTGCACCATCGTCAATCGTACTTTACTCTTGTCATGAATCAGTTCGCAGCGCAGTGAATCTGTGAATCCTGCGACTGCGTGTTTGGCGGCACAATAAGCAGACTGGAGCGGAATGCTGCGATACACGAGGGCTGATCCGACTTGTACGATCGTGCCTTGATCGCGCGGCAGCATCCGTTTGAGGGCGGCAAGGGTGCCGTGCACAACACCCAAATAGGTAACCTCGGTCACTCGCTTGTACTCTTCCGGCTCCATTTCCTTGACCGGGGAAAAGACCGAAGTCATCGCGTTGTTAATCCAAATATCGATCGGACCGAACTGCTCTTCGACGGCGGCAGCAGCTTGTTCGACAGCATTAGCATCAGCGACGTCCGTAGGCATGACCATCGCATGTCCACCCAACGCCTCGATTTCACGTTTTGCGGCCTCAAGCCCATCGATACCGCGGGCAAGGAGGCCCACCTTAGCTCCATGACGCCCAAATTCGCGTGCAACGGCCCGGCCCAGGCCGGCGGACGCTCCGGTAATAACAATGGTTTCATTCTTCACAATCTCCTCCGAATCCCCGTGAGAAACACCGTCTCGGTTCCGGCCGCCGGTTTCTAGTGGCGGAAGTTCAAGCTCCATCAAATCAACTCTCGGACCTTGTCCGAAAGAGTAGTGAGGGCGATCTTCTTGCGGTTAGGCTCGCCACGCGCCAGAGATTCGGCAAAGTGGAGAGCTTGTTCTACCTTGACCTTTGCGGGCAAGGGCGGCTCGAAGGGATCGACGATCGCCTGCATTACGGCCGGCCCAGGAGCGCTCAAGAATTGATCCAGAATGTGGCCACATTCGCCGGGATCTTCGAGGGTGAAGCCAACTCCGCCACAAGCATAAGCGAATGCCGCAAAGTCTATCGGTTGCAGGTCCACGCCATACTCGGGGTTGCCCAGGAAAACCATCTGCTCCCATTTGATCTGCCCGAGCGTATTGTTCTTGATGATGACAACCTTGATCGGCAACTTGTATTTCACGGCGGTCACGAAATCCGCCATCAGCATAGAAAAGCCGCCGTCACCGACGAAAGCAACGCACTGGCGATTGGGAAAGGCAACCTGGGCGGCAATCGTGTAAGGCAATCCGGGAGCCATGGTAGCGAGATTGCCGGAGAGCGTATGCATCTGGCCGCGCCGGGCGAGGATTTGTCTGGCCCACCAGGTCGCAATTGTGCCGCTGTCGCAGCTCACGATGGCGTCGTTACGCAGTCGCTTACCCAACTCCCACGCGACCACCTGGGGCTTCATCGGTTTGTCGGTCCGAGTAGCACGCTTCTCCATGATCTGCCACCAGTCTTTCATTCCTGCTTGGGCGGCCTCTAGAAAGCCCCTGTCCTCCTTGCGTTTGAGTAATGGAATGAGTTCACACAGAGTGCGGCGGCTGTCGCCAACCAGCCCGACCTCGACTGGATAGCGCAAGCCGATGCGCTTGGGATCCAATTCGATTTGCACACCCTGCGCCTGGCCGGGCTTAGGCATGAACTCGATATAAGGGAATGAGCTGCCAACCATCAGCAGTGTGTCGCAATCCTCCATTGCCTCCTGCGATGGCTTAGTTCCGAGCAGGCCGATGCCACCTGTGGTAAAAGGACTATCGTCGGGAACGGCAGCTTTGCCTAGCAAAGCCTTAATAATCGGGGCGCCCAATAACTCTGCAATCTGCTCCAGTTCATCCGTGGCGCCCAACGCACCGCGGCCGGCGAGAATCGCAACCTTCTTGCCGCGATTGAGAATGTCTGCCGCTTTTTCCAGATCGATCTGATCGGGAAGGCGAGCGCTACGCGCGTATACATCCGACGTGTGATGCGGCACATTGCGCTTTGAGCGCTGCCGCTCTTTGATTTCCTTTTCCTGTAGATCAACCGGGAATGTGATGTGAGAAACGCCGTGGTAGGCCAGAGCAGTGCGACAAGCCAAGTCCGTTATGTTCTCCACATGAGTAGGCCCCATGATCCGTTCATTGAAAACGGCAACATCGATGAACAGCTTGTCGAGCGCGACATCCTGCTGGGTGTGAGTGCCTATCAGATCGTGAAATTGAAGGCCGGTGATGGCCAATACCGGCTGGCCATCGAGCTTGGCATCGTACAGTCCGTTCAATAGATGGATTCCGCCCGGACCCGACGTAGCCAGGCATACCCCGAGCTTCCCTGTGAACTTGGCATATCCGCAGGCCATGAATGCGGCGGCCTCTTCGTGCCGCACCTGGATGAATCGAATCTTGTCCTGATGAGTTCGAAGTGACTCCATGATTCCATTGATGCCGTCGCCCGGTAGTCCAAACACTACTTCGACTCCCCAGTCGATCAACCCTTCGACGAGCACATCCGCTGCGGTCATAAACAACCTCCTACGGGACAAGGCTTTCAACACTATTAAAGATGCGCAGGGCATCATCGCCGCACACCAGGAAAGGAAGAATGTTTTTCAATTTCAAAAAACAAACTTGGAGGCCGGCGCCGGCGAATGCGGGCCGCAAAGAACGGCTTCAGCAATTAGCACATTAACTCGATCTCGAGACTTTTTTAGGCCACCTCTTCTCTCACTATGTCATCTGGATATGAGTGGCCACGAATAGTGCGAAATTTGGAATCTCTTGTGCGAATCCACGCTCACGCCAGATCAAGAGCCGATGATTACCAGGGACAGCAAGTTCGTACCCATTAAGGACATCGATGTTTCTATCTATACCGTGCCGACTGATTTTCCGGAGTCGGATGGCACATTGGAGTGGAACAGCACCACACTCGTACTGGTACAGGCGAGTGCGGGAAACAAAAAGGGTCTCGGTCACACCTACGCGGACACGGCCACTGCCAACCCGGTACACCATCTGCTCGCGAAAGCGGTAGAAGGCCGTGACGCCATGGCGATATCTGCCTGCTGGAACGCCATGGTATGCCGCACGCGTAACCTGGGACGTGCCGGGATCGTCTCAACGGCAATTTCGGCCGTAGATTCGGCGCTGTGGGATTTGAAGGCTCGCTTATTGGACATTCCGCTGGTTACACTCTTAGGCCGGGTACGTGAGTCAGTAAGCCATTTACCGCAGTGGCGGCTTTACTTCGTATTCGGAAAAGCAAAAGCAACTATCAGCTTGGGCGCAACAGAATTCGCTGCCTGTAAATGGGGAACTCCGGCCCGACTTGTCCCGGCCCGGCATGGGAATCGAACTGAAGCAGGCTGATGCGCAATGTTTTGCAGCCTGAAGGGGGAATTGATGTCTGCGAATCGGATTCCGCTGGTCACATCGGAAGAGTTGAAACGATCGTGGCGGAATCAGTCGCGGGAGGTTGACGTCGCGGGACTGGAAGCGCAATTGCGAAGCGCGATCGCAGGAGAAGTCCGCTTTGATGCCGGCAGCAAGGCACTCTATGCCACCGACGGTTCCAATTACCGTCAGGTGCCGATCGGTGTGGTCGTTCCCAAATCCAAAGAAGACGTGATCCAAACGATTGCCGCCTGCCGCAAACTCGGAGCCCCGGTTCTTTCCAGAGGAGGCGGCACGAGTCTGGCGGGACAATGTTGCAATGTTGCCGTAGTCATAGACTGGTCGAAGTATCTACACAATATCGTCGAACTGAATCCGCAGAAGAAATATGCTCGAGTACAGCCCGGCACGATTTGCGACACCCTGCGGAATGCCGCCAAGCCGCACACGCTGACCTGGGGCCCGGACCCGGCAACGCACGACCACTGCACATTTGGCGGCATGTTAGGCAATAACTCTTGCGGCGTTCACGCCCAGATGGCAGGCAAAGCCGGTGAGAACGTGCTGTCGATGGACGTCCTTCTTTATGACGGCACACAAATGACCGTGGGCTGGATGGATGATACCGAACTTGACAGACAGATTGCGCAGGGTGGTCGTGTGGGCCACGTCTACGAGCGTCTCAAAGCGTTACGATTCCGATATGCCAAGCTGATCGAAGCAAGATATCCACACATTCCGCGACGGGTGTCGGGTTACAACCTTGATCATTTGCTGCCAGGGCCAGACGGCCGTTTCAATGTGGCCCGCGCTCTTGTCGGCAGCGAGAGCACATGTATCACGATCCTGGAAGCGGAAGTCCAGCTTGTCTATAGCTACCCTAAACGTGTCTTGCTCGTCCTTGGTTATCCGAGCATTTACGAAGCGGGCGATCACGTTCCCGAGATTCTTAAACATAAACCCATTGGTTTTGAAGGACTCGATGAATTTCTGATCACCAACGTCAAGAAGAAGGGGATGCCGCAGCGGGATGATCTGTCGGTGCTTCCGGAAGGCAAAGGCTGGTTGGTGGTGGAGTTCGGCGGTGGCACAACGGAAGAAGCCGAGGATCAGGCTCGCCAAACGATGAAAGCTCTAGAGGGCGCGGGCGCACCAACCATGAAGCTTTGCGTTGACGAAGAAGAACAACAAAAAGTTTGGGACGTGCGTGAAGCAGGACTGGGAGCCACTGCCTTTGTTCCCGGCGAACCTCTCACCTGGGAAGGGTGGGAGGATTCCGCGGTCCCGCCCAAAAAAGTTGGCGGCTACTTGCGTGATCTGCGCAAGCTCTACGAAAAATATCAATACAAATCCGCCCTGTATGGGCATTTCGGGCAGGGTTGCATTCATTGCCGCTTGAACTTCGACCTTATGAGCGCGCCCGGTATCCGTACATGGCGTTCTTTCATGGAAGAAGCCACCGATCTGGTTACCCGTTACGGTGGCTCGATTTCCGGCGAGCACGGCGACGGTCAATCCAAAGCGGAATTTCTCTACAAGATGTTCGGACCGGAACTGATTGAAGCGTTTCGCGAGTTCAAGTCCATCTGGGATCCGGATTGGAAGATGAATCCAGGGAAAATCGTGGATCCATATCGCATCGACGAAAACTTGCGTTTGGGTGCGAATTACAAACCGTGGAATCCGCCCACCCACTTCAAGTTTCCAGAAGATCACGGCAGCTTCGCTCACGCAGCATTGCGGTGCGTTGGGGTAGGCAAGTGCCGCCGGGAAAATGGCGAAGGTGAGCAGGACACAATGTGTCCGAGCTACATGGTCACGCGGGAAGAGATGCACTCCACGCGCGGGCGAACACATCTGCTCTGGGAGATGATGCACGGCGACGTCATACACGATGGATGGCATGATGAGCACATAAAAGAGGCGCTGGATCTGTGCCTGGCCTGCAAGGGATGCAAAGGTGATTGCCCGGTGAACGTTGACATGGCGACCTACAAGGCTGAGTTTCTTGCTCACTATTGGAATGGGCGCATTCGTCCCGTATACGCGTACGCATTTGGATGGATCGACAAATGGGCGCAATTGGCGTCGATCGCTCCCGGGTTTGTGAACCTGTTTACTCAGCTTCCGGTTCTGCGCAGTTTCGCGAAAATGGCCGCTGGAGTGCCTCGACAGAGGCAAATTCCAGCATTCGCCGTACAAACGTTCAAGGCATGGTTTCGGAAACGCGGGCCGCGACCCGGAAGCGGCCCGAAAGTGCTTCTCTGGGCAGACACGTTCAATAACTATTTCATGCCGGAAACCGCTCAGGCCACAGTCGATGTTCTCGAGCATGCGGGATATCAGGTTGAGGTTTTAGACCGGCATCTCTGTTGCGGCCGGCCTCTGTATGACTACGGCTTCCTGGAGATAGCGAAGTCCTACCTTCGTCGCGACCTGAGGGCCCTTGCTCCTTATCTGGAAGCGGGTACGCCCATGGTAGTTTTGGAGCCGAGCTGCTGTTCGGTGTTTCGTGATGAAATGCATAATTTGTTCCCTGACTCGATTGAAGCTCGCCGCCTGGCCAACAACACTTTTACGCTATCGGAGTTTCTGGAGAAGAAAGTTCCTGGGTATCAGCCTCCGCAGCTGAATCGCAACGCGCTCGTGCAAGGGCATTGCCATCACAAAGCGATCATGCGTTTTAAAGAAGAAAAGTCGCTCATGGAAAAGATGGGCATCGATCACGAAGTATTGGAGTCCGGTTGCTGTGGGATGGCGGGCTCTTTCGGCTACGAAAAGGACAAGTACCAGGTATCGATCGCGTGTGGTGAAAGGTCGCTCTTGCCGGAGGTGCGCAAGGCAGGACTCTCGACAATCATCATGGCCGACGGCTTCAGTTGCAAAGAGCAAATCGCCCAGGAAACCAATCGTCATGCACTGCACCTCGCGGAAGTACTGCAATTGGGACTAAATGGCGAAACACAGAGCCAACCCATCATGTTTCCGGAAAGACAATTTGTGAATCCCCGCAAGGCCGAGCAGAAGAGATCAATGGCACGGGCAGGGCTGATCGCGGTGAGCGTCGTGGCATTCGCGGCGGCTGGCCTCGTCTGGGTGAAGAGCAGAAAACAATGAGGATCAGCATCAGATCGTTCGTTGGACGTGTAGTGGAATCCTCAATCACGAAGCGCATCGGAGGGTATGAAGGAGCATCATCACAGGTCGCTTGCCAAGATAACCCCACGGCCCAGGACAATTTATTGTAGCCAGGGTCGCGCGGTGCTGGCCACTGATCTTGACGGCTTGATTGGAGATTTTCCCCGACATGGTCTTTTCTTTGGTGAAACACGCCTCTTGTCGCGGTATCGCTATTTCGTGGAAGGTAAGGCACCCGAAACAGTGGCGGTTTCGAACGTGGAGCAACACTCGTGGCTCGGATATTACATCAGCCCTCCTCCGGGTCTTAAATGGAAGGAAGACACCGGTTCCGGTGAGATGGAGGCAGCTTCTGAACAGACCTAGAATTGAAGGTATCGCGTACCGTCGGTCTGGGCGTACACGAAGACATCGACTTTACCAATTTCACCCAGCAAGAGACCCACTTCGTATTTGAGATTGAATTGGACGGCGACTTCGCTGATCAAGCAGAAACCTGCAAGCGAAAACAGCGCGGAAAACTTGTCCGGCATTGGCGGCGCCTGTCCGCTCGCAATGCGGAACTGGCGTTCGATTACCGCGCCGAACACCGCTACTCACACCAGGGCAATCGCGGTATTGCTCATATTCATCGTGGACTGATTGTGCGGGTTGAGAAGGCGGATTCCCCGGTTGTCTACAGTACGTCTAAGCTGCGTTTCCACATCCAGCTCAATCCAGGAAAATCGTGGCATACCTGCGTAAAGTTCATTCCCGTTGTCGACGGCAAGATGTTGCGAGCGTTGTACGATTGCCGCGAATTCTTTGGGACACGCAACGAACTCGATCGCAAGCGGTCAGTCTTCTTGAATGAATCCACTCACTTCCAAGCCAACATTGAGCCAAGACTCGCTGGGGTGGTGGAATCCGCTCTCGTCCAGGCGAAGCATGATCTGGCTGCGTTGCGCCTGCCGGATCTGGATCGTGGTGACCGGGTATGGGTAATGGCGGCTGGGCTTCCGATCTACGTTGCATTGTTCGGACGCGATACGCTCACCGCAAGCTGGCAGGCAGCGCTTGCATCCACTTGCATGATGAGTGGCGCGTTGTACGAATTACCCAAGTGGCAGGGAAAAGTCGAAAACAACTGGCGCGATGAACAACCTGGCCGGATGTTGCATGAAGCCCATACCGGACCGCTCGCTGACCTCAATTACAACCCACGCTCCCGTTACTATGGCGCCGCGACCACCTCATCCTTCTATCCGGTCGTGGTCTCAGAGCTGTGGCATTGGATCGGGAACAAGGGCTTGATCATGCCCCTTCTGAAACCTGCCCTGCTCGCCTTGCAATGGAAAGACAAATATACCGATCGTTTTGGCGATGGATTTTACGACTACCAATCGCTGTCCAACCAAGGCAATCGGAACCAAGGGTGGAAGGATTCCGGCGATGCCATCGTGTATGAAGATGGGAGTCAAGTCGATCCGCCAATCTCGACTTGCGAGGAACAGGCCTTCGTTTATTCGGCAAAGCTCCGGATGTCGGAATTACTGTGGTTCATGGGCGATCGCGAATTGGCGCGCCGCATGTTTCATGAAGCCTCTGAGCTGAAGAAACGCTTCAACGATCGTTTCTGGATGCCCGACGAGGGATTCTTTGCTCTCGGCCTTGACGCGAAGCGTCGCCAGATCAAATCGATCAGTTCCAATCCGGGGCACTTGCTGGCGTGCGGCATCGTACACAAAGATCTGGCGGCATCGGTTGCCAGCCGGCTCATGCAGGATGACATGTTTAGTGGCTGGGGTGTGCGCACCCTCTCTTCAGATCATCCTGCGTACGATCCTTACAGCTATCATCGAGGTTCGGTCTGGCCGGTGGAACATGGCACTTTCGCCATGGGCATGATGCGCTTTGGGCTGATTGAGGAACTTCACAAGATTGCACGCGCTATCTTCGAAGCCAGCACGCTTTTCGACTACAATCGCCTGCCCGAGTGCTTCAGTGGACATCCGCGTGATGGGGAGCACCCTTTTCCGGCGCTCTATCCGAAAACCAATTGGCCTCAGGCGTGGTCGGCTTCGAGCCTATTCTCCATCAAGCTGCCAGATTGGCTCCCCGAGATCATCTTACGCAACCTGCACGTCGGAAAAGCAGCTGTCAGCATTCGCTTTTATCGTAAGGGAAAGCGTACTCATTTCGATGTTTTGGATAAGCGCGGAAAACTTCATGTCTTGCGCCAGCCCAGTCCCTGGTCACTCACGGCAGGTTTCGGTGAGCGCCTCACAGACGTGATGGAGAGTTTAATTCCATGACTTGCCACAACACCAAGCGCTCTCGCGTTTAAATTCCTCTGCGCCAGAAAAGTCGGTAGAAGAAAAGCACGAAGTTACCCTCGACTTCGAGGAGCTGTTGGAGGAGCAGCGGGAAACTCTGCCGCCGAGGGCTCTTTTCAGCGTGAGCACTTTGACGTAGTAGTCGTCCAGGCGCAGAAATCCACGATGACATTCGAGATGAGATTCGCAGAGCACGATGACATTCGAGATGAGATTCGCAGAGATAGAAATCGAGAAAGGTGTCGTGTTTGAGTTTCGAGAGATCGAGCTTCTGGGATGCGAAGTTGAGGGCGGTGCCCTGATCGCGCACCCGCCGCTGATCTTTCCCGTCAGATCCTCCTTCTCTACCAACACCGCCAACAGCGGATCGCGCCGCAACTCCTCGTGATCGTTCAAATCTTCGTAGCCCAAGGCCAGCCCGTAGATCCGCTGCGCCACCAACTCGGCCACCGCATGTTCCCTCAGTTCCGGATCCCGATAGTCGGTAAAGCAGCTCGCGAACTGGCCGATGATGTTCGTCCGCATCTCCACCTCGCGCAACAGTAAACCCCCGGCGTCGCTGGTGATGGATCCGCCGTCAAATTGCCCGCGCACTTCTCGCTGATTTAAGGGATGAAATGGAAACGGTTCTTGGGTACACTCTGTTGTCATAGGGCTGTCTCCCTTCGTTGGCCTAACTACTACTCGCTATAGCTGTTATGCCACGAAACGACAGCCTTTTTGTTTGTTGAGAAATTAGGGCTAGCGACGATACGTCCGGAATGTGCGTACGCGCAACTCACGATAGCAGACGTGCTGAATGAAAACGGCTGAGCACGAATGCCCAGCCTGCTGTGAGTTATCAGCTCTCGATTAGAACGAGTACCGCGCCCCGATCTGCATGACTCGCGCCTGACCCTGGATCTGGGTAAAGTTCGACCAGTCTGGTGGTGCACTCAGCTGATTCAGACCCGGATCTTGAGCGACTGCAAAATCGGCGATGCCGGTCAGCTTCTGTGTATTAGTCACGTTGAACACGTCCCAGCGAAGCTGGAGCTGATGGCCTTCGTTCCACGGCATCTTCCACGCCTTCGATATTCCCAGATCAAGGTCCACATACCCGGGGAACCGGAATATGTTTCGCGGACCGCCTTCGCCCGGATACGCATTTCGGAAGCTCTGGTATACCTGGTCGACGCCGCAGGAGCCGAAAAGTTTGGGCGAAGAATTGGCTGGCTTGTTCGGGCACATATGGATCGACCCAGTCGGAGTGGAATCGGATTGGACATTCCAGTTGGTCGCCCACTGGGCCTCATCGAACGGCGAGACTCCGGTAGGCAGTCCGGTGTTCCAGCGGAAGATACTGGAAAGCTGCCAGCCACCGAGGATGGCATCAGCCGCGCGACCGGCGTTGCCCATGAAAGCCTGGCCTTTACCGAATGGCAGCTGCCACACAATGTCAGCATTGATGCTGTGACGGACGTCAAAGTCCGAGTTAGCATAGTTGTCGCGCTGCCGAAGGGAATTAGGGATAAACGCGCCGTTAGTTTGGAAATTGCCGTAGCCGGTTTCCGTCTGTAATCCAGAAGCGTCATCTAAAGAATGCGACCAGGTGTAATTGAAATCCATAGTCACGCTGTTAAGGCGCTCACGCAGTGAAACTGCCAGCGCATTATAGTTCGAGTTCCCTACCGTGGCCCATGTGGATAATGCGCCATACTGCGGCTGCATGAATCTGATGGGCAGGCCATTCGCAGCAAGCGCTAGATCCATCTCTGCTTGTACGTCGGTGTAGTCGTTGCCTGAAAAGAATCCAACGTTATTGGTTTGATAACCTAGAAATGCTTGGGCGTTAGTCCAGTTACAATCGAATCCTCCCAGAGTCTGAGTCGGATCACAGGGCAGGCCCTCATAATTGTCCAGGAGCTGAGCAAATTGCGCTGGGAACATATCGTTAAAATACTGATTAATGTTTGCGGGCAACATTGACGGGACCTGGGAAATATCGACTCCTTTCGAACGCAGCTTTTCGAGTGCTGTTCCGGCCGTGTACCAGTCCACACCGGTCTTCGGATCGCGCAAGTTGTTGAACTGAGTCACGTCTCGCCGCAGCAGGAGACTTCGCCCCATCCGTCCGATATACGATGCTGAGAGCACGGCGCCCTTGGGCAGTTGACGCTCGATGGTAAAGTTCCAAACGTATTGAGTGGGCGCGTGCAACTTGGAATCCAGCGACTGCTCAATACGTTCGCCGAATGTGTTTATGCCATCCAGCAGGCTCGCCTCCGCTGGGAATGTTAGAGTTGTGGGAACAGTCCCGCCTGCAGGTCCGATCAGCGATCGAACATCTTGCCCAAAACCAGTAAACTGCGGTCCCAGTGAACCGGCCGTAATATCGAAGGTATTCGCGTGGTTGGTGAAATTCGAGACAAAGCCTAAAGTGTTGTTTAGATCAAAGTCGACCGCGAGCGCCTCCCCATAATAGTCGTTTGTCACCGCAAACCCGCTGCGCAACGAAGTCTTGCCATTATCTGGGGACCACGCAACGGCAATGCGCGGCTGGAAATTGTTCTTGTCCCAATTGTAAAGTGGTTTCCCGCCATTCGCTGGCCCCGAGCGGTTAATAACGATCGGATCCACGAAATTGTTCCCTTGTTTGCCCGCCGCTATCCGGTCAGCCAAATACTGACCGAGCGGTAGGGTAGGTTGGACCTCAAACCCGTGTGTCTCATAAACGGGACGCTCCAGACTGTAGCGTAGCCCGAGCGTGAGCGTTAGGCTGGGGCGAACCTTCCAAGTGTCTTGGACATATTCGTCATAGGCCTGTGTGGCAAAGTTGCGAACGGCAGGGGAGCCGGCCGGCAACAAAGTGCCATCTTTAGCAAAGGTGAAGTTCGCGGTCATTTCCGTGAAGCGGCCGATGATCGCTGTGGCTGCATCTCGTACTTCCCTCGTGGACGAGAGCGATTGTCCGACCGTCTCATCTCCCGGCAGATGTTGTGAATCGAGATAACTTTGAAATGCAGCCGGAACGGGGGCACCAGCACCCGCGTAAAAAGAAGGATTCATTTCTGCGAAATCAAAGGCATTGACGAAGTCGCCGCGGCTGTTGCTCACCAGTCGGATGTTGGCACCAAACTGTATTGTGTGATTCCCGCGTATCCATGACACATCGTCGGTGAAGTTATGAACAGGGATGACTTCAGAAAGGGTGTGCAGTTGCCCGGTGGGCTGGAAGACGAAACGAAATTCAGTGTCGTTCCCTGTGCTGTCGCCGCCCTTTGTAAACGCTTGCCGCGTTAAGCCATAGCGGAAGTTGTTGACCCAATGGTTTCCGAGGGTCCAAGTATGGCCAGCGGCTAAGCCCCAATTATGGGCCCACACCTGTGGAGAAGGTGCTCCCGGCAACCATTGAGGGAGCGTCTGATGATCGTCCTGTATTTGCACCCGAGCGAAGGCAGTCTGGTTATTCGTGAGATTAAAGTCAAGCTTCGCGGTATGCGCGTTTAGCCGAGTTGGCGCTGGCGCATTGAACCGGAACCCACCGGTATTCAACTGATCGCCTGTAGTTGCATCATTATTTGGAAACTGAGCAGAGGCTGCCGCCAGCGCAGACAGTGCAGCTGGGTTGATTCCTGCAGCCGAGTAAACCTGCTGGTTCTGAGTCAGATTCAGCGACGCCTGTTGTATGGCGCTGCAAGAGGGGTTCGTGCAGTACTGATAATTGATTATCCCCTGCCCCAGAGTCGCCAGCGGAACGGTCCTGCTCACCGTCTGGCTGCTCGCGTCACGACGACCTGCATAATCATAGAAAAAGAATGCCTTGTTCTTGATTATCGGACCGCCTAAGGCGCCCTCGAACGTGTTCCGCTGTAATGGCGAGCGAGGTACTTGGGGAGTCGCATGATTATTGAACCAATCGTTCGCCGTAAACCCTCTGGACCGGTAAAATTCGGATGCGGCTCCGTGCCAGGCGTTGCTTCCCCCTTTGGTCAGAATGTTGATCTGGGAACCGGAGGAGCGACCCTGATTGGCATTCCCGTTGGCGGTAGTGACACGAAATTCCTCGACTGCCTCGGAGTTCAGCCTAAGTACCGGACCCGTCGTGATGTCGCCTCTGTCGTTATCCAGTCCACCTATGACTAAGCTGTTCGTGCTTCTTGGTATCTCGGCGTTCCCGCTTACCGCGTTGTTGATGTCAACGCCATCCATTGTGACGTTCGCCTGATCTGCTCTCGCCCCCGTGACATAGCCCTCGCGGGTGGAACCAGGCTGTAAACTAAGCAAATCCACGAGGTTACGGGCTTCGAGTGGCAACTGTGTGATCTGAAGAGAATCAAAGTTATTGCCCAGTGTCGCGTCTTGCGTATTGATCAGTGCTTCCTGAGAGGATGCCTTTACTTCTACCGTTTCGGACACCGTACCCACATCCAGCACGACATTACTCTCGGTCGGCTTACCGATAAGGGCCGTGACGCCGTTGACGACCTTCTTCTTGAAACCGGTAGCTTCGACTACTAAGCGGTAGCCAGCGGGAGTAATCAGGTCGAACACGTAGCTGCCGGTATCCGTGGATTTAGTGGTGCGCAACGCGTTAGTCTCCACGTTCGTCAGCGTGACGGTTGCGCCCGCGACGACTCTACCCTGCGGATCGGTGATCGTTCCACGAACGGTCGACGTACCAGTTTGACTCCATGAAAGAGTGATCCAAAAAAACGGCAACATGAACGCCAAGACTTTGAGGCTGCGCATTAGGGCTCCTTCGATCGTCAGCGACATTACCCCGGCAGGCCCCAAAACTTTGCTTTGCCACGGGTAAGTCTCTCATTAGGCAAATATTCTCCTCCTTCGGAGCGATAGCTTTCAAGCCAAATTTCGGAATCAAGGTTGGCCGGGGACCAAGAGAAACGTTCTTCTGACGGGTGCTGCCGTCAGGGCGATCCCCCGTGCAGCCGTTCGCGCATCATCACGCTATTGAAGTGTCTAACTACCACTTTGCGCAGTTGGGCAGTTGGGCGTGCATGGCACAGGATGCCATATGGTCCCCTTTCTCCGACTCGTCAATGACAACCTTTTGCCAGCGTGGATATTTTTTCTTCGGATTGATTCGATACCAGCTGCATTCAGGGCTGTCGCATTGCTGCGGACGCCACATAAATTGTCCCGCGTCGGTATTTATGCGGTCGTCGATTGGTAGGAGTGAGAGTGAAGGGAGCGCAGGAAAAGTTTCCACATCTGGCACTAGCATAGATATTCTCGCTTAGATTGAAGTTGGGAACGGCAGATCCGCGGGAGCGTTCGTGGGGAGCAAGCTTTCGCAGTGGAAATTAACTGACAGTCATCAGAAGAGCGGTTGAGCGCCACTGCTTGCAGTTGGTTCATGATCCGTGTGCGCGCCTTTACCATCCGGTGCCGGTGCCACAGCAGTTGCCGCAGATCGCGATTCTCCCAACTTGCTACCCAGATCTGCGGAAAGTCAAGCAATCGCAGCAGCACCTCGCAATCAATCGAGGGGCGGCCCGTCGCACTGTAGAGGTCCTTCACTCGTTCGCGCACGAGGTTCAGATCGATCTGCTCGTCAATGACTCGGAGCAGGTGATCCTTGGGAATCTGGTCTTCTATTCGGAAGTAGTAGAACAATGACCCCGTCCGTGTTTGCTGACCCATCATCGTCGGCATTCCTCCTGAACGCTTGCTTAGCACAGATAAAGGTGGTAGAGAACCAAATAAGAGGATCAGACGAAATCCCCGCCGAAAACAGTGATCGACCGCAATGTCCTCATCTCTCCCGAGTTTTTCAACACCTTCACCAATTTGCGGGCAAAACAGTGCTGCGGATCTTACGACCTCCTAGATTCAAGTACTTGCTGAGGTTGTGAGGGGATTTTGGGCGGCTTGGCCTGGCCAAGTGCACTCTCCATCAAGCAGATCGCCCCGGGGCCCGGTGGATCATTCGTGTTCGCATGTGCTCATCAATTCCGTTGTTCGACCGTTTGCTCCTCCAACTCCGCAAAGCGAAAACGCTGACACCCATATACAGGGCAGCTTCTTTTTCCCTGAGATACAGTTTGCGTTCAGTTCGTCATTGCCGTCCTTTGGCGTGGTTGCCAGCCGGGAGAACACACCATCAACGATTCGTGCAACCAGCCGCTCTGCGACGACGAGGAGTGCGTTTGTCCAAGTCCGAGCAGGGAAGCAGATGCAGGCAGGCAGAATCCGGTACCAGGTGGACGTGGGTGTATCGGAAGAATACTGTAGGCACAAGTTCCGCTTGCGTCTGTCAGCGCAGACCGAGATCGCAGCATCGGCGAGGATCAAACGCATGTTACCCATGTGACATCTAATCCGGTGCGAACATGGCCGCCATGCTTATCCGCGAACACCCCACCAAGATCCTCGATGGTGACACTACCTACGTCGTGCGGATTTGCGGCGAGGAGAGAATTGACCGAACCTGGGAGGCGTGGCTCGAGTTTCACCCTACTGACATCAGTCAGCCAGTTTTGCGTACGGACCAGGAGACCTCCCAACCCAAGTGCCCAGGGGCGGTTGCTCTAGTCGATGTAATCGCATATAAAGAGCGAGGTTCAAATCTCAGTGAAACACAGCTACACTCTCTCTTTAGCCCTCGGCATAGGCGTAGTGGCGGGATTGCGATCAATGACGGCGCCGGCGGTGATTGCCTGTGCTGCAAAACGAAAATGGATTCATCTTGGATCTTCGCCATTTGCGAGGATAATTTCGGTGCGAGGCTCAAGAACAATCACTGAGCTTGCGATCAGCGAACTGATCGTGGACAAGCTGCCTTTCACTCCTAGTCGACTGAACGCCGGGCCGCTCGCCTCTCGCATTGCGTCGGGTGCAATCTGTGGGCTGGCAGTCTGCGGCGCTGTGAAGCGTCCGCTTGCCGCGGGCGCGCTCCTTGGCGGACTAGGAGCGATTGCCGGGGCTCTTGCCGGTCACCATGTTCGCAAGAGCCTCAGCCGGGAAATGCCCGACTTCGCGGTCGGGCTTGTGGAGGATGCCTTGGCCGTAGGCGGAGGCGCTGTCA
>WNGG01007286.1_pt1 | contig 28863 bp, 23 predicted proteins | sample 5400661 | NCBI WGS metagenome assembly WNGG01 (sample SAMN13153372, study PRJNA577476) | soil metagenome | isolation source: 100 cm soil or saprolite under Garry oak tree replicate 1 | place: USA:California | collected 2016-06-15
CCGGATCGCGCTCCGAACAATCGGCCAATTTCCCGGGCAGCCCGCCGCCGGTCAGCGCGCCTTTGCGGATTGTTTCCCTGGCTTTTCGAGCAGCTTCCCTCGCTCGCGCGGCAGTGAGCACCTTGTCGAAAATGCGGCGCGCAATCGGCGGATTTTTGTCGAAATAAGTCATCAATCCGTCGTAAACAACCGAGTTCACGATTCCGTCGATCTCTGTGTTGACGAGCTTCACCTTGGTCTGCGACTCGAAACGAGGATTGGGCAACTTCACGCTGAGCACGCAGATCAATCCTTCGCGCACATCGTCTCCCGAAATGGGGGGGTCCTTCTCTTTCAGTAGATTATTTTGCCTGGCGTATTGATTAACAGCTTTGGTCAGCGCCGTGCGGAAACCGGTGAGATGTGTGCCGCCATCAGGATTGGGGATGGAGTTCGCAAACGGCAAAATCTGATCGTTGTAACTGTCATTGTATTGCAGCACGACATCGATAAACACTTCGTCACGTTGCCGCGAAATCACGATCGGCTTCGGATGCAGCACTTGCTTGTTTTCGCCCAGCTGCTTTACGAACTCTTCGATCCCGTGTTTGTAGAAAAATTTCTCTGTCTTCGGCGGGTCGCTGCGTTCGTCCGTCAGCGTAATTTCGAGGCCGGGATTAAGAAAGGCCAGTTCGCGCAAGCGGGTTGCCAGTCGCTCGAATTTGAACTCCGCCGTGATGGTGAAGATCGCCGGATCAGGCAGAAACGTGATCAGCGTTCCGGTAGTTTTTTTGCTTTTGACCTCACCGATGACTGTAAGCTTGTCGGTCGTTTTGCCCTTGGCGAAAGCCATGTGATAGACTTTGCCGTCGCGCGATACTTCTGCTTTGAACCATTCCGAAAGGGCGTTCGTACATTTTGCGCCCACGCCATGCAGGCCGCCGGAATATTTGTAAGCGCCTTGTCCAAATTTTCCCCCGGCGTGCAGATTTGTCAGCACCAGCTCAATCGCCGGCATTTTCCATTTGGGATGAATATCGACGGGAATGCCGCGGCCATTGTCTCGCACCGAGATCGATCCATCGACATGAACGGTCACTTCGATCTTCGTACAAAATCCCGCGAGATGTTCGTCGATGGAGTTATCGACGACTTCGTAAACCAGGTGGTGCAGCCCACGCTCATCCGGATCTCCGATGAACATCCCGGGCCGTTTCCGAACCGCCTCGAGGCCTTCTAGCTTGTCGATTTGTGCCGCGTCATATTTTTGTGTTGCGGCGATTCCGGTCGAGCTGCCGCGAGATAATTTTTCGACCGGAATTTCTTCTTGAACTTGCGGCATAAAAGTGGGCCAAGCGACCCACATGAAAAACGATAGCCAGAAATGGCCTGGAAACAAATAATAATCTCGTGGTTTTGAGCCGGTTATTTCCGCTACCGGTTGGAGCTGCTTTAGCGCCAAAGCCCATGATATTGTGGTTGCCAGAACCGGTCCCATTTGCTGATTTTTGGGGTCTTGACCGCGCTGTTTCGGACTCCGAAAATAGGCTCCTTGTATGCGCGTCCAAACGCTCTTGGAAGCCCGCTGGATTCTGGCGCTTTTCGCACTGCTTGCCACTGCAACTTTGTTTGTCTCCGCGTGGTTATCGTTGCTCTTTTTTTTGTTGTTTCTGTGCACTGTTGCTTTTTTCCGAGATCCGGAACGGATGGTGCCGGCAGATCCAAATCTCGTCGTCGCCGCGGCTGATGGAACCGTGATGGACATTGTCGAATTGGATGAAAGCCAGGTGCTCAAAACCAGAACGCGTCGTGTCGGAATTTTTTTGTCGATCTTTGATGTCCACACGAATCGCGCGCCAATCGATGGCCGAGTTATTTATCGGCAACATCGAGAAGGGCTTTGTCTCGATGCACGTCGTGCGGATTGTTCCGAGAAGAACGAATCGATGACTTGGGCTTTCCAGAATTCGCGCATCACTATCGTCGTGCGCCAGATCACCGGTGCAATCGCGCGACGCATCGTGACCTGGGCGCAAATCGGAGACGAATTGAAGAAAGGTGAGCGGTTCGGAATGATTCGCTTCGGTTCGCGAACAGAATTATACTTGCCGCTCAACGCTGAAGTCCTCGTGAAAACAGGCGATCACGTCCTCGGTGGCTCGACAATTATCGCGCGGCTGCCCGACTAATGAACGAACAGCCATCTAAAATCTATCTCCTGCCCAATTTGATGACGGCGGGAAATTTGTTTTGCGGATTCACCGCCACGCTCAAAATTCTTGAGGGCGCGCTGCTCCAGGCATCGAATCCTGATGCGGCCGGTGATCTTTTTCACGCTGCCATCTGGTTTGTTCTCGGCGCCTTTGTTTTTGATTTTTTAGATGGACGTCTTGCGCGGCTGGGTGGGCACGAGAGTCCGTTCGGGCGCGAGTTCGACTCGCTCGCTGATATTGTTTCATTCGGCCTTGCTCCGGCGCTGATGGTTTACCGAGTCGTGTTACAGGAGTTTCCGCGCGCCTGCTGGATTATCGCGTTCATTTACCTGGCTTGCGGCGCCCTGCGCCTTGCCCGTTTCAATTCAGTGGGCGCAAGGAACGAGGGAGCCAATCACCAAAACACTTTCACCGGTTTTCCCATTCCCGCGGCTGCCGGTCTAATTGCGTCGATCACATTGTTTCTACTTTGGCTCGCTGAAGGGGAACATCACCTCGGTAACTGGCGCTTCGTTCTGCCGCCGTTGTTGCTCTTTCTTTCCTTCATGATGTTCAGCCAGTTCGAATATCCGAGCTTCAAGGCGCTAAATTGGAAAACGAAGAAATCGATCCCGCGCTTTCTAATCATCATTCTCGTCCTCATTTTCACGGTTTTGAATTATGAATGGATGCCGGCCGTGTTGTTTCTGGCTTATTTGCTTTACGGAGTGGTGAGACCCTGGCTCTCCCGCGAATGGCGACGCGAAATCGAAGAAGAAATCGGTGAAGAACATCCGGCAGAGACTGCCGAACAAACGCGGTAAGATCTACACGTTCCGATTTAAGCGCGCGAGAATTTCAGGATCGCGTACGTCTGCCCACTCGCCGGTTAGCTCGAGCGCTTTCACCTTTTTGCCGGACCGCGCAAGATCGCGAATTGCGTCGGTTAACTCGTACTCACCGCGTGGAGACGGTTTCAATTTCCCAGTGAATTCGAAAATGCTCGGTCGAAACGCGTAGAGGCCGGCATTGTACCACGGGCTGGTTGTTTGGTCCGGTTTTGATTTTTCGCGAATGTCAACGAGGTCCATTTGTTCGTTTAGAAAAACGGCTCCGCCTTTGCTGACATCCTCGCCACGTGTCACCGTTATGATTGCTTCGGCATTGTCTGGAAGATTGATAACGCATTTGTAGTTCGCCGGATCGACCAAGATATCGCCGTAGCTCAAGACGAATGCAGAATCCCCCACGAAATCGCGGGCAAGATCGACAACGCGACCGGTGCCATCTTGCACCGTCTGTGTTGCGTATCGAATGGCGATATTGTAGCGCGAACCGTCGCCGAGAAAATTTCGCACCGTGTCGCCGCGATAACCGACGACGATAAGAAATTCGCATATTCCCGCATCGCGCAGTCCTTCGACGATGTGCTGCAAAACTGGTTTGCCCCGGACTTCGATCATCGGTTTGGGAAGATCGGCAGTCAGTTCGCGCATGCGTGTGCCACGCCCTGCGGCGAGGATTACCGCTTTTTCGATCTTGCTCATATTGGTAGGGCCGGCACGCTGCGCCGACTCCGAAAACTTTCGGGACAGCGCGGCGTCCCTACCATCAATCCGTCTTCTTTTCCGTGATGATTAGCGCAGGCAAATTCGCTTGCTTGATCAATTCGCTCACTTTCGGCAAATCCTCGTTCTTGAGCTGCGCCCATTTCTTTAACTGCTCGTCAAGCTGGCTGCTCAGCATTTGAAACACGTCGAGCTGCGGTTTGGTCGGTTCAGCATCGCCGTACTCAATGTAGTGACTAAACGTGTCAAACCGCTCGTTCAACATGTTCGGGAAAGCGAGGTTCGCTTCCGAGCCTTTCATGTTTACTTGGATGAGCTTCTGCTCGACTTCGGACATTTTGTGATCGAGATCATCCGCCGCCGCGAGCGCCGGCTTCAAACGTTGATCGTCGCCGAAACGTTTGTGCAGCGTTTGAATCTGCGATCTGAGATCACGGATCTCATTCACGGCCTGATGCAGCTGTGAGATTCGATCTTTTACCTGCGTTGCCAAGGTGAACTGTTTTTGCAGCGCTGCTTCCTGTCCTTTCGTCCGCGGATCGATCACCAAATGCAGTGGCGCGGTCTGCGACTTCCCTCCAACAGTCAGTTTTACCTGATAATCGCCAGGTAATGCGAGCGGGCCTTTGGGGCCGGTACCGGAATAAAATGCGCCCGGGATTTGTATTGGATCATCGTAACGCAGATCCCATGCGAACCGGTTCATCCCCTCGTTGGCTGGAATCGTCTTGACCCGCTCGACGCGATCCGGCCATTCAGGCGGTTGTTCGCCTTCTTTTTTCTCTTTGCTGGAAAGACGCCTGACGACTTTGCCTGAAGCATCGAGAATCTCCAGCGAGACCTCGTCTTTCGGCGCGGTCTTGAAATAATAATCGATGATTGCGCCGGGCGGCGGGTTATCGCCCACAGGCTGGCGTTTGTCGAATTCGTCCGGGTAATGTAAACGCAACGCAGTCTGCGGTTGATACAGGATCACGTCCGCCGCGGCGGATTGCGCGTTCACCTGACGAACTGGCGTTAAGTCGTCCAGCACCCAGAATGAACGCCCGTGTGTCGCCACCACGAGATCGTCATCTTTGACGACCAGATCATGAATCGGTGTTACCGGCAGATTCAATTGCAACGGCTGCCAGTGCGCACCGTCGTCGAATGAAACGAAGACGCCGAGTTCGGTCCCTGCGTAGAGCAGCCCTTTGCGCTTGGGATCTTCGCGCACTGCATGCACATAGGCGCCGTCGGGAATTCCGTGCACGATCGAGTTCCAGGTTTTCCCTAAATCAGCCGTCTTAAAAATGTAAGGCTTAAAATCGTCGAGTTTATGCCGATCCACCGCCACATAAGCGGTGTTGCCGTCGTGCGGAGAGGGTTCGATCAAATCGACCGTGCTCCACTCGGGCATTTTCGGTGTGACGTTCGACCAATGCTGGCCGTCGTCGGTGGTAACCTGAACGAGCCCATCATCTGTGCCTGCCCAGAGGGTTCCTTGTTTTACTGGCGATTCAGCCAGCGCAAACACCGTGTCGTAATATTCGACCGAAGTGATGTCGTTCGTCAGCGGGCCGCCACTTGGCTGCTGTTTCGATTTATCGTTGTGCGTGAGATCACCACTGATTTGTGTCCAGCTTTGTCCGTGATCCGTGGATTTGAAAACGCACTCGCCCGCTGTGTAGATCACATCAGGGTTATGCGGCGAAAGTATGAGCGGCGTGACCCATTGAAAACGATGGGCGAGATCGACGGCGCCATGGCCAGAGTTATCGATCGGAACCGGACTAACATCCTGCACTTCTTCTTTATTTTTATCGTAGCGGTTGATGTAGCCTTCGTTGTTTGAATAGATGATGTGCCAATCGCGGGGATCGGGCACGACAAAGCCGCACTCGCCACCGCCTGCTTCGAACCAATTCTGCCGTCCAATGACGCCCGAGTCGGAGCGGCTGGCGATACCGACGTTGGAGTTGTCCTGTTGCGCGCCATAAATGTGGTAGGGGAACGCATTGTCCACAGCCACGTGATAAAACTGCGCAGTCGGCTGGTTGTTTTGCGTTGTCCAAGTTTTGCCGCCGTCGGCAGAGATGCTGGCGCCGCCGTCATTCGCGTTTGCGATGCGATTTGGGTTCGTCGGATCAATCCAGAGTCCGTGGTGATCGCCGTGACGCGCGGGTAAGAGAGTGAAATTTTTTCCACCATCAACCGATCTAAAGAGTCCGGTGTTTACAAGGTAAACTGTGTCCGCGGATTTCGGGTCAGCATAAACTTTGCTGAAATACCACGCGCGCTGACGAAACCGGCCATCGTCATTCACGCGCGTCCAATGCTGCCCGGCATCATCCGAGCGGTAGAGCCCGCCTTCCTTGGCTTCGATGATTGCATAGACGCGATTGGAATCGGCTCCAGAAACCGCGACGCCGATTTTGCCCAGGATTCCGACAGGAAGACCATTGCCCTCGAGACGTTTCCACGTCACGCCGTTATCTTCCGAACGGTAAAGTCCGCTGCCCGAGCCGCCGCTGGAGAAAAACCATGGCTGCCGTCGCGCCTGCCAAAGCGACGCGAACACGATGTTCGGATTATGCGGATCGAAAACAATGTCGATCCCGCCAGTGTTTTCGTCTTTTGACAAAACTTTCGCCCACGTTTTACCACCGTCAGTGGTACGAAAAATTCCGCGCTCCTGATTTGGACCGAACGCGTGACCCAAGGCCGCAACGAGAACCACATTTTCATTTCTCGGATCGATAATCAGAGCGCCGATCTGCCGCGTATCCTTCAGGCCAACGTTCTCCCACGTTTTTCCGCCGTCGATCGATTTGAAGACTCCGGTGCCGTACGTGGTGTTGCCACGAATCGCTCCTTCGCCGGTGCCGGCATAAATGACATTGTGATCCGATGACGCGACCGCGATCGCGCCGATCGAGGAAATCGGTTGCTTATCGAAAAGTGGAATCCAGTTTGCGCCCCCATCGGTTGTTTTCCAGACTCCGCCTGCGACCGCTCCGAAATAATACGTGTCGGGCTCGCCAACGACACCTTCGATTGCCAGTGCGCGCCCGCCGCGAAACGGACCAATTTGTCTCCAACGCATTCCATTGAACAACTTTTCATCGATCGCTCCCGGCGGTGTTGGGGTAGGGGATGGAGCGGATCGCAGAGAAGGCAGGAAAAGGAATACAAAAATAGTGAAAACGATTCGAACCAGTCTAAGAGAACAGTAATTGGGCGTAATCATCCGCCTACAGTGAAAAGTTTGCGATTTAGTTCAACTGGAATTGCGCTGAACGCGGCGACGCTGCCAAAACGTCCTTCATTGCCCATGCCCGCGGAAACTTGACTGCTTTAAGCGGTCAAGTTTTGGAAGCGCGCGAATTTATGAAATGCCTGCCTGGCTTCTAGGCATTTATCGCAGCCATTCCAGGCGCGTGGGCTTCCAACGCGGTCCCGCCCGCTGAGCCGCCACCAAAGTGCCGCGCGGCGTAATAGGAGCCAATCACTAGTACTGCTGCAATCAGCTGCGCAACGAGTGTTTCAACTGTTGGGAACACCGCAAACCAGAGACCCATCCACGGTGGCATGTAATCTTTCAGAGAATGGATTTCAGTTGTGGAAATCCAATGTGCCAGCTGCATTTCCTGCGCTTGCTCGCCGACCATAACGAGCAACACAACTCCCAGGAGAATCCCGGTGGTGATCAACATTTTGCGGTACGGCAGCCGCTGTTGGAGAACGAAGGTCAGTACGGCCACCATTCCTGTCAGCACCATACCCAGCAGAGCGCCTTTTAGTACCACCCCACCACCCAACCTCAGATTATAGCTTTGCAAAAAAAGCACCACTTCAAAGCCTTCCCGATATAAGGAGGTGAATCCCAGCAAGATCAATCCCCACCACACACGTGACTGCGAGATCTCGGCGGAGCGCGCATTTTCGAGCAATGCTTTGCGCCGACGATTATGGGCGCGAATCCATCCACCCCAATAAATCTTATGGAAAAACCAATTCATAATCACGAGCAGGACAATCACCGCAAGCAGCCCTGTTGCGGCCTGGAGGTCGAGCGCCGACATGTTGTCGCTAAGCGAGCCAACAATTCGCACCGCAACACACCACGTGATTAAGCTTGCTACAAACGCCAGGCCCGCGCCGAAAGCGACCGGCCGACGATGCACGCGCTTTGGGCCAGTCATACTGGCGGTGATGGCGGCCAACACGAGAATGCATTCCAATCCTTCTCGGAACACTAGAACGCCGATGTCGAGGAATGCGACGGTCGGGCTGGTATTGGGGCGGATCGGATCAGGCGCGCCGTGTGCGGTGAGTCCCTGCCAAACCAGCATTGCGATCACAAAAAGCGCAGCTGCGACGACACCAATGCGCAGAGCAAGCTTCATTTCGGCTGAGAACTTATCACAGAGAAAACCTAAGTGCTGCCGGTCAGTTGCATTTTTTTAGCGGCTGCTTGCGGTCGCGTAAGTTTGTTAATGGTTATGTCATTACATCTGCCGCGCTTTAATGGTTCAATGCGGCGAAGCCTCGGTTGTGATTTTGCGTCGATCGAGTAACTTCGGCGGTGCAACGTTTTCGGGCGTTTACTTTAATCGAGATTGCCCTAGCCATTTTCATACTGATGCTGCTGCTAGTGCTGGCGGTGCCCAGCTTGAGTGGCGTCTTCGCAAGCAGGCGGCTGAAGCAATCCCTGGATCAGTTCAACAATCTTGTGCGCCAGGCGCAGGAACGAAGTGTGACGGAGCGCCGGCCCTACCTGATCATTTGGACGAAGGGCGGTGTAGAACTGCGTCCAGAAGTTTTTGGAGAAGATGAGGAAGCCAAACCGACGGCGCAATTTAGTCTCGGCAGGGGGATTGTGCTGAGACTCTCCTTGCCGGCAGCATTGGCGGAAAAGCATCCAGCTGAATGGATATTCTGGCCATCGGGAAACTGCGAGCCGGCGATCGTACAGTTCAGAGGCCGGGCCGGATTGTGGACGGCAAGTTACTCGCCCCTGACGGCGCAGCCCGAGGTTACCCAGTATGCAGCAAGGTAACGAAAGCAAAATTCGAAATCCGAAATTTGCGATTCGAAATTTTCGTCGCGCTTTCGCTCTTTACGAGGTTCTGATCGGCGTGGCGATCTTTGCCGTGGGCGTCATCGCGCTTGGGCGCGCGGTTGAGAATTGTCTCAACGCGAGCACGATCAGCGCGGAAGAAAGTGCCGTGCGACAGATTTTATCCGATCGGATGGCGGAAATTCAAGCGGCGCCGGGCGTGCCGGACGCGGAGAAGGAATTCAAGATCAATAGCAATTACGGCACGATAAGATTGATCCAGAAAAGTGCGCCTGCGAAGTTGACCGAACCAGACAACACTCTCCTAAGCGGAATCAATCTTGTCAGGTTAACTGCCCAATGGCAGCACGCTGGCGGCCCGCAGTCGAAACAGATTCAGTTTTATGTTTATCGGTCCGGATAATTGCAGACTTCAAATTCGAAATCCCTGGGGCGCGTTCACATTGCTCGAAATCATGCTGGCGGTGGGGATCTTGGGAATGATGTCGCTGGCGATTTTTCGTTTTGTGCAATCGAACATGACCGCGCTGCAGCTTTCGTCGGGTACCTCTGCTGCGGACGCGCAGTACGACGGGTTGCGTGATTTGCTCACTACGGAATGGCAAAGCTTGAGTCCGTTCCGAGCCAATATGACAGGAGAGCCCTTCAAGTTGGGCGATCGCGAGCGCGACGAAATCAAGTGGAGTTGCGGCGCGGGACTGGGACTGCTGACACGCTATGCGCCGGGCGACTTTACTGTTACGTTGCGGTTGCAACCGGAAAATGAAAAGCGCGACCGGCTGGATCTTGGTCTTTTGCGAAAGCCGCAAGAGGATTCTGACATTGGCGAAGGACACGAGACGTGGGTGCCCCTGATCAAGAACGTGACCAGCTTCGAAATCAGCTATTTCGACCCAAACGCGAATACTTGGCTGCCGCGATGGCCAGGCGATCAATTCGCGCCTCACGGTTTCCAGTAATGCGAACCGCGCTTTGGCCGCCGAAGCAATGGCATCTTCTGGGGCCGACGTTGCCTTAAGCCGGGAAATCTCGCCGAGCTCGCCAAACTTGCACAGGCAAATGGGCGCCGCGGAAGGTTATGACGTGCAGATGACCGGTGAATGCGGTCGTCTAAACTTGAACTTCCTTACCCAGGGAGAAGACCCGAACAAGCTTCGAATTCTTCGCCAATATCTCAACCTCAAAGGCATAGATTTAAACGACCTCGACGTCATGATGGATTCTCTGCTCGATTGGGTATCGCAGAACAGGGGCCTCCAGCACTTGAACGCCTGTCCGGAGACCGACGATTACCGTCCGCCGCACACTGGGCGGCTAGATTCTGTGGAGGAGCTGAAGAAAATCTGTGGCTGGGCCGAATTCACTTCGAAGCCCGGTTGGGACGACGATTTTACCGTTGTAGGCAGCTGTGGTGCCATTGATCTCGCCTGGGCATCACGCGACGTCTTGCGCGCCTTGCCAGGCTTGGGAGATGATGCGGTTGATCGTTTCCTCCAGTTACGGCGCGGGCCCGACGGAATCGATGGGACGGCTGATGATTTTCAATTCAATACGACTGCTGGAACATCTGTGCCGCCTGACGTGCAAGCTGCGTTAGGTTTGAATTCACAGCAATTTCAGCAGATTCAGGCGCTGGTTCAGTTTAGAGGCCCCGTCTTGCGCATCGTAAGCGTAGGAAGGTCAGGTGACGTCACCCGATCCGTGCAAATGGTAGTGCAGAAGCAGGCGGTACGAATCGGGGCAGCAGCTGCGATTGCAGTCGGTCGTCCTCAAGTATTCAGTTGGAAGGAGCTTTGATATCGAATCCGGGACGCCATCCATTTTCATAATTCCGACTGCGCACGGCTGGAACTTTGTCCGGTCAGCTGAACAAAACGGTTCGTGGAACGTGCGCAAGCTGCAAACGCTGGAAGAAGCGGTGCCGTTGCTAGCTGCGACCGACGACTTTGTCCTTGGCTTGCCTATCTCGGCTGTGCTTGCCCAGCGAATTCGTCTGCCCAGCGTCGATCCGGCGGAGTTTCCCGAAATGATTCGCATCCAGATCGAGAAACTGCTGCCGTTCGCAGCGGATGAAGTGACAACCGATTTTGAACTAATCGAGCAAGAGGAGAACGAGAGCGTGGTTTCAGCTGTGGCGGTCCGAAACCAACAACTGAATGAGATGGCTTCGCCGCTATTGGAGCGTGGTTACATCCCACGGCAAATCACAGTGTATGCGGCGCAGCGCGCCAGCACCCATGCTCCCAAGGGTAATGCTGTTATTATTTACCCGGAAGGCGAGACGCTCGTTTACGCTTTGACAGAGAACGGCAAGCTGAGCCTTGCCCGGGTGTTTGAAGGCGTTAATGGCGAGCAGCTGCAACTTGAACTGCCACAGTTGCGATTGAGTGCCGAGCTGCAAGGAATAGACGCCTCGTATCCCAATGTATTGCTGGACGAGACCTGTTATGAACTGCGCGATACGGTGCAGGGAATTCTCGCCAGCCCGACCGAGATAGTCGGCATCGAACTGCCACCCGCGCCGGTTAAACTGAACCTTCTGCCAGAAAGCTGGCGACGCCGCCGTTTGCAATTGATAAGGCAGGCAGAATGGCGAAAACGGCTCCTCTGGATAGGTGGCGCTTACGGCGCGCTTCTCTTTCTCTTGCTGGCGTACCTGGGCTTGCTGCGGTTTCAAATAGGGTGGCTTCAGCGGCGTATTGCGCACGACGCGCCTGGGACCGAGTTTGTGCGCGCGACAGAAGCAAAATGGAAAGCGCTCGCACCAGCGATCGATGCACATTATTACCCCGTCGAAATCCTGGAGGATCTTTTCGAAAGCCTGCCGTCCGCCGACGTGCGCATTACGGCGTACAACCAATCAGCGAGGCAGATTTCAGTCGATGGCGAAGCGAATACGGCTGCTCTGGCTTACGAATTCATCGACAAGATAAAAAAGAATCCACAGTTGCGAGCCTTCCAATTTGACATGCCTGCGCCGCGTATTTTGTCGAACGACCATGCGCAGTTTCGAGTGGAGGGAAAACCAAAATGATGCCGGCGTGGTACCAGCGAATGAATCCGCGCGAGCGCTTGCTTTCATGGATAGTGGCCGGGACCGTGTTCGTGCTGCTGAATCTTTGGATTTTAAGCTGGATCCTCGGCGCACTCGGTGGCGCCCGCAGGGAGCTGGCAGCACGCAGAGCGACGTTGACCGAGCAAGCTCTCTACGTGAAGGAACGCGACACCTGGATGAAACGGGATGAATGGATCCGGCAACATCAACCCGTCCTCAAGAATCCTGCCGAAGCCTCCGCCTTGCTTGATCAATTGAGGGAAGTGGCCGGCAAATATAACATTCTGGTCGAGAATCCCGCGATTGGATCTGGAGAGACCACGCCGTATCATCAGACGGTTTTTGCCTCCATTGAAACTAAAAGCCCGTGGCCGCCGTTGGTACATTTCCTTTACGACGTGCAACGACCGGATGCTTTTATCGTGTTCGAAAACGTTAATCTGGCCATTGATGGCAGCGATCCCACAATGATGCGCGGCAAATTCAAAATCGCCCGGTGGTTTGCGCCGACGCAACAAAAGAAGTAATAATATGCCACCACGCTTATGAAATATTCCCCTGCGCTAGTATTCATTCTCAGTCTGCTCGGAGCAGTCTACATTCAGGCCGAGGAAGTTCTGCCGCCACAGTTTAACTTCGATCGCTACTCAAAGATGGTCGAGCATTCGCCGTTCGCAATTGCCACGGCGGTGGCGCCGCCTGCGGCTACGCCCGATTTCGCGAAAGACCTTTACATCGCAAACGCCGCGCGTTCGCCCGAAGGCGATCTGGTGACGCTCGCTTCCACTTCGGACCACAACTTCAAGAAATACCTTACGACCAGGGAGCCAGTGGACGGGTACAGCATCGCCAACATCGAATGGTCGGACAAGGTAGGTGCGACCAAGGTGACAATTAGCAAGGACGAAAATTTTGCGACCCTCACTTTTAATCAGGCGCTCTTGTCGCAGTCTGCGCCGAATGCAGGTGGTGCATCCCGATCGTTCGCGCCGCCCATGCCTGCACTGCCAGGCTCTAACCCTGCCAGCGTTCCTAACCCAGTCTCATCGAAATTACCTACTGGGATACCCGCGGAAGTGCAACAGTTGATCCCCTCTCGAGAGGCCACCCGGCCCCATGCGCGTGGCTTGATTCAGCGGAGCCCCAGAGGGTCATCGAAGATGCCTTCTCAGGCAGGAGCCGCCGCCAAAAACTAGAATTACAAGAGTTGCCAGGCAGCGGCTAGCCGCCACCCCAATCGTCGTCAGCTGTGTCGGCTTGCCGGTCAGGCCCTGCCGAAAATAAATCGTAGCCGCCTGGATTCTTCAGACCAGGATTGCGATAAATATAACCGTTGCTCCAGGGATCTGTTGGCAGTTCCTTGAACAACTGATACCAGCGAGCAGGTCTCGGGTCGTTCTGCGGTTGGGTTACCAGCGCCTGCAGACCCTGTTCGGTTGTTGGATAAAAACCGTTCATGCTTTCGTAGAGTTGCAACTGCGTCTTGATCGCCTGAACGTCGGCTTGAACACGCATGGTTTTGGCAATGGCAGTCGTATTGCCGAGTTTTGAAATCGCTACTCCAAGTATGATCACGATGATGCTCACCACGAGCATGATCTCCAGTAAAGTGAAGCCCTGCTGTTTTCTTTTTGTTCTCATCTGAAATATAGGAGTGTCCCTGCGTCCTGTGAGCGACTACACTACTCCGGCCCTCGAGAATTGCTAGTGGCCGGTACGCAGAAGATAATCCGACTTATCCCAAATATACTTTAATTGAATCTGCGTCGCGCGGATCGCGGAAGATCCGGTGTCGGTTCCATTACCCACAACCAGATCATTGGCGCCCACTTTCAAGACTGTGGCCGGCACAATTTTCTGGGCGCGCAGCCAGCCGGTGTAGTTGAAATGCATTTCAGTGGTAAGCGGTGCCACTTCGCCGCGGTAACCCGGGTCAGCCAGGTCCGGCAGACTCAGCGAAACTGGCCCGATATCCTGACCGTTGAGATAAACTTCCGGTGGAGAATCAACGCGGGGATTGGCGATTTCGAAAGTCAACAGGGCCGTCAGCGGTTGCGCTTCAATTGGGAATTGGAACACGGCACTTTCCTGGGTCTGTCCATCAATCCGGATCGGATCAGGCGCAAGAGTTGCCGTGACGGTTCCAAAGTTCTCAACGTCCTCCGGCGGTGTGTGCAGCGCGGGCACCAATGAGAACGGCTCCGGAATTACATCGCGATGTTCCGCGTTTACCGGATGCACCACCTCACTGCTTGTCATCCAGTCGAGATACGCTCCACGTATCGTTTTTCCATCGCCGGGAACCTCGATATCGATAGCGGAGGCGCCGGTCATCGGGATGACGACAGAATCTGAACTGGGCAAATTCATGCCGACACCAAGAGTGCCCGAGCGCAAAACGTGCGTGCCAGATTCATCCCACGCGATCAATTCAGGCTGCTGATTCGGTTTATCGTCGAAGAACAACCGGAAAAAGAGAATTCGATATTCGGGGCCGGGTTGCGTCACGCGAATGCGAAAGACGCTCTTGGACATCCCACCGCCTTCGGTCGTCTCGCCCGGCAGAAGAGCGAGTGCTTCCACCCATGCCGGCGCGTTTTGCGTTTTCGAATTGCGAGGCGCGGTTTGGCGCAGGTCAAGCCAGGCGCTTTCGGGGAGTGGTTGCGCAATCATGTCAGTCGGAGAGGGCAGGGCCTCGCTTAAAGCTTCCTGCGCGCATACGCGGGAAACCGCAGCGAAGAAGATCGCAAGAGCAACGCGAACTAGCATTCGGTTCGCGAGATTATTCGTAGACAGCCGTTTTGCAAGCTCTCAGTTTCAATGCGGTCTGATTTGCAAACTGTGTGTCATCTCAAATACAGCCGATAGAATACTGAAAACAACCAGACCCACCAGAACGGCGATTATCACGATGATCACCGGCGGAATCAGTTGCGAGATTATGCCGACGCTCCTATCAAGTTCGCGCTCATAAACGTCGGCGATGGCTTGCGTGGTCTCGGCGAAATGGCCGGTTTGTTCTCCGACTGACATCATGTCGGTAAACAAATCGGGAAACAGTTTTTGCGCTTGCAAAGCGGCCGAGAGCGTCGCGCCATCGATGACTGCCCTCCGTACCTCGCCAAGCTTAAGTTCGAGAAAACGGTTGCCGGCGATTTCAGTTACCAGGTCAAGCGAGCGAAGAAGTGGAACGCCATTTTCCATCAGGGTTCCCAATGTACGCGCGAACTGCGCGTAGTAACGGTGGCGAATGACCCGGCCGTATCCAGGAATCAGCAGCCGGAAACGATCCCATGCGATGCGTCCTTCCTCAGCGCGGACAAAGGCGCGGAAACCAATAATTGCGCCAATCACTGCGAGGGCGCCGACCCACCAATAGCCCGTGATCGCGTGATGAATTTGCATCAGAATCCGCGTAGGCAATGGAAGCACGCCCCCAGTTTGCGCCATAAACCCGCTCAACTGCGGCACCATGAACGTAATAAAAATTGTGACGAGCACTGCGCCGGCCAACGCGAGAAACGCCGGATAAATCAACGCCTGTTGCACGCGATCTCGCAGTTCTTTTGCCTGCGCCAAATGCTTCACCAGCCGCAGCAGAATTTGCGGCAGCGCCCCGCTCGCTTCGCCCGCAGCCACCAGATTTACATACAGCGGCGGGAAGATTCGCGGCAGTAAGCTGAGCGCCTGCGAAAAACTGCGGCCATCAATCAGCGCTTGATGCAGCGTGTGCGTCATCTGCTGAACGCGCGGCTGCTTCAAGCGTTTTTCCAAAATCGATAACGCTTCGTCCAGCGTCATCCCCGCTTGCAACAAATGGGCAAGTTGCTCGGTGAAAATGAGCAGCTGGCCGTGCGGAATTTTCAGATTTTGCGTGGGAGCCTCCGGCAGCGCCCCGCCCGAACGAACTACTTTTGGCTCGGCCCCCAGCATTTCGATCCGGATGGGAACGCAGTGTTGCAACTCAATTTGCCGGATCGCAACGGTTCTGTCCGGGCAGTCGAGCACGCCTTCGACCAGGCCCCCTTGCGCGTCACGGGCGCGATAAGCAAACTGCGGCATCGGCGTGCAAAATAATCGGAAACGGACAATCGGAAACCTAAATCTCAGACTGGCACAAAGACATGGTCTCGCCGCTTAAACCTTCACAAGGCGTAATGTCATTCTGAGCGGGGCGAAGAATCTCTGATCATTTCTGGATCGATCGCCCACCCCCGGATAAGACAGAGATGTTTTGTTTCGCTCAATTCGCCACCAGACGAATCCGCCTTAGCGGGACATGACAGCGCTAATGACGAGATAACTTCGAATCACGAATGACCTAGGTTAAAATTTTACTTGTCATGCTGTTCAAATCTGATAAGAGCGCCGGACATGAAATGTGCAGCAGGGATTGTAGTCGTTTCCATTGCGTTCGTTTCGCAAGCATTCGCGGTTTTGCGACCGCTTTTTCCGGCGAAAGCGGCGCCGCCATTTAACGGCGAACTGATTGTTATAGGAGACGCTTCGATCCGGCATCCCGCGAACAAAGCGCCTGCTACAGTGCCGAGGTAAGCGCTGTATCAACCGCGACACGCCGGCATCGCCTGCGTGACGGGAGCTTTCTCACTTCCGGAAAAAAATCGCGTGCATTGTTATTGCATTTCGAACGGTGCGCGCTCGCTATCGAGAGAGGCGGGGGCGGGAATCGAACCCGCGAATAGCGGTTTTGCAGACCGCGACCTTACCACTTGGCTACCCCGCCGCTGTTGAGAAGAGGGAAACTATCTTGGTTTGCACCGTGAGTGTCAACGTGCAGTCATAGGTCGAAGGGCGCTCCACTGTTTAACGATTTAGCGATTTAACGATTTAACGACTATCTTCGGCGCGTGACCTCGCGTTCATCAGAATTTTTTTCTCGCGCCGAAAACCGTATTCCTGGCGGCGTGAATTCGCCTGTCCGCGCATTTCGCAACGTGGATGGTGCTCCGTTTTTCGTGGCACACGCGGAGGGCGCGAAGGTTTGGGATGTCGATGGAAACGAATACATCGATTACGTCGGGAGCTGGGGACCGGCGATTCTTGGTCACGCGCCGAAAGTGGTCGTAGATGCGGTGCGCGAAGCTGCCACGCGCGGGTTGAGCTTTGGAATTCCAAATCCGCTCGAAGTGGAAATGGCCGAGCTGATCTGCGACTGGGTCCCATCGATCGAGAAAGTACGGATGGTGAACAGCGGCACAGAAGCGACCATGTCGTGCATCCGCCTCGCGCGCGCGTTCACCGGGCGCGACAAGATCATCAAGTTCGACGGTTGTTATCACGGGCATGTGGATGCGCTTCTGGTGAAAACGGGGAGCGGCGCGCTCACCCACGGCCAGCCGAGTAGCGCCGGTGTGCCAGCAGCGTTTGTCGATCTGACAATTTCGTTGCCGTTCAACGATGCCGAATTGCTGAGGAAAGCGTTTCAGGAAAACAAAAACGAAATCGCCGCCGTGATGCTCGAGCCGATTCCAGCGAACGCGGGCCTTTATTTTTCCAAGGAAAAATTTTTGTCTGTCTTGCGTGAGGAATGCACGAGGAATGGCGCGCTCCTGATTTTTGATGAAGTAATAACCGGTTTCCGCGTGGCGCGCGGCGGCGCACAGGAAATTTACGGAATTAAACCTGATCTAACCGCGCTGGGAAAAATCATTGGCGGCGGATTACCGGTCGGCGCATTTGGCGGACGCGCGGAAATCATGAACCAGCTTTCGCCAGATGGTCCGGTTTATCAGGCCGGAACGTTGTCTGGTAATCCGATTGCGATGGCTGCCGGTCTGGCGCAGCTGCGCGAGCTCGAACGGATCAACGGTTGGAAATTGCTCGAAGAATTGGGCGCGCAATTCGAAGAGCTCGCACTAGACGCGATCAAGTTCGCCGCAGCGAATCCGTCCCGTGGCGGCCATGCAAAGATCGACGTAACGTTTCACCGGCTCGGCTCGATGTTTTGTTTGTTTTTTGCTGCCGGGCCGGTTGTAGATCTCGCCAGCGCCCAACGAAGCGACTTGAAAATTTTTGCGAGATTTTTCCACGCCTGTTTGAAGCGCGGGGTTTATTTCGCACCATCGCAGTTTGAAACAGGATTCATTTCCACAGCGCACACTGCGGAAGATATCGAGCGGACAGGTGCGATTATTCGTGAAGCGCTAGAAAATCTCAGGTAGGGGCGATTGACCGCAATCACCCAGGCGATTCAAGTGAACCGCCCCACCAAATTTGCGTCGGCGGGACGAATGAACTAGGACATGCCGCTGTGAGCGCAAACTCGCGAATTCGCCCGGTGGCGAAATTCTTTTTTGACGGCGACAAAAAGTTCTTTGTCAAAGGCGTTACCTACGGTCCTTTCAAGCCGGACGCAGAAGGGAACTATCTTGGGCGGCCTGAGCAGGTGGATGTCGATCTCGCTCTGATGCGTCAGGCCGGTCTGAATGTTGTGCGGGTTTACCATGCGCCGCCGCGCTGGTTTCTTGATCGTTGTGCTGCCAGCGGGATGCGTGTGCTGGTGACGCTTCCCTGGGAAAAACATATCGAGTTTCTGCGTGAAAGATCGACCCGGAAACAAATTGCTGAGGTCGTCCGCGCTGCCGTGACATCACACGCAGGGCATCCGGCGATCTTTGGTTATCTGGTTGGCAACGAAATTTCCAGCACCATGGCGCGCTGGCTGGGCACGCGTCGGGTGATTGAATTTGTGGAGGAATTAATTCGGATGGGACGCGCGATCGATCCGGATGCCCTCTTTTCCTATGCGACTTATCCGCCAACCGAATATCTGCTGCCGCAGAATGCCGATTTTTGTTGTTTTAATGTTTATCTTCACAACCAACACGATTTCGAGGGTTATCTGCTCCGGCTGCAAAATCTCACCGGGGAACATCCGCTTATCCTCGGCGAGTTCGGCATGGACACCATTCGGCATTCGCAGGAGGAACAGGCCGAAATGCTCGGTTGGCATGTCGATAGCGTGATAAAATGCGGTCTGGCTGGAACCATTTTTTTCACTTGGACGGATGAATGGTTCACCGGCGGGGAGGAAATTACAGACTGGGCATTTGGCATTGTCACGCGAGAGCGCAAACCGAAGAAGGCGTTCGACACGCTAGAAGAGAAACTGGGGCGAAACGATTCCACCTTGCCGCATCGCCCGTTACCGCGGTCGCCGTTTGTCTCGGTCATTGTCTGTTCGTACAACGGCGGCAAGACCCTTGCGGCCTGCCTCGATTCGTTAGGCAAACTAAACTACCCCGAATATGAAGTCATCCTGGTCGATGACGGCTCGACCGATGACACAGCCTACATTGCAGCGCAGTTCCCACAGGTTCGCTACATTCATCAGGGCAACCATGGATTGAGTCACGCCCGAAACACCGGCGCCGCCGCCGCCAAGGGCGAAGTGCTCGCCTATACGGATTCTGACTGCATGGCAGACGTAGATTGGCTGTATTATTTGATTGGCACACTTGTAAGCGGCGATTATGCCGGAGTTGGCGGACCGAATATCACACCGCCGGCACAAAATTGGATTCAGGCATGTGTTGCTGCGGCACCCGGCGGCCCCAGTCATGTTCTGCTTACTGACACAATCGCCGAGCACATTCCCGGCTGTAACATGGCGTTTTACCGTTGGGCGTTTGAAAGCGCGGGCGGCTTCGATCCTGAATATCACAAGGCCGGCGATGATGTCGATTTTTGCTGGCGAATCCAGCAGGCTGGCTGGGTCATTGCTTTCAGTCCCACCGCGATCGTCTGGCACTATCGGCGTTTTACTCTTCGCGCTTTCTTAAAACAGCAGGACGGCTACGGTGAAGCAGAATCGTTGCTGCGCTTCAAACACTTGATTTTCTTTGGCCCGACTGGCGCTGCGAAATGGCGCGGCCAAATCTACGGGGCGCCGCGCTTCAGTTGGTTTGTGAACCGCCCGGTGATTTACCACGGAATTTTCGGAGAAGGTTTTTTTCAATCGATTTATCCTGCGCCCCAATCAGACGTAGCCGCGTACCTGAGCAGTATTGAATGGTTCGCGCTGACGATTTTTCTCTTCGGTTTGGGAATTTTTCTGCCGGCGCTGCGCATCGTTCCTTACCTCATGCTGGGCGGCACCCTGTGCGTGGCGCTTTCGTACATGGTGCGGGCTCAGATTGAGCCGAAATTCGACACTGTGCGCGCGCGACTGCTCGTGATGCTCCTGGCATTTGTCCAGCCGCTCGTGCGCGGATTTTCTCGCTATTTCACCTGGCTACGCTTCAAACGCACACCGGCAAACGTGATTCGGAAGCACGAACATTTGCCGGAACGCGATCGCTTCGGAGGCAGCCTGAGTCGCCGAGTTTTTTGGAGCGAACAGGGCAGCGACCGTCACTATTTGCTTGGGGCCATCTTTCAGTTGCTGGATGAAGAAGGCTGGCGCTATTCCACCGATAGCGGGTGGAACGAGTGGGACATTCAGATCTACGGAAATTTTTGGTGGAGCATAGCGCTTCAAACCGTCACCGAATACCACGGTGGCGGCAAATGTTTGACCCGCGTTCGGCTTCGCAACCGGCTCGTCACCACCACGATCATTTTTAATTTGATTGCAGCGAGTCTGTTGATCTATCGCCAGCTCAACATTTCTCATGTTGATCTGTGGTCTATTGTTCCCTACGGACTGTTTTTGCTGTTTCTATGGACGCGAGCACGCGCGCTAAAGTCACGAGTAGCAGAACTGGTCGATGTTACAGCGCACCGCGCAGGTCTGCAGCGGGTGACGCGCCGAGGCAAGATCGGCGAGACCGCCCCAACACCAGAAGTCCAGGTGCCGGTGAATGTGATTGATCCTGCGTCACCGCATCTGCGGTAAAACAATGGCGTCCGCTGCGGCGGACGATCTACAATTTCAAAACGGTTTTCCCTGAGCCGCGCTCGATTCGACCAATTTCTTTTGCGCGCAGGATCGATTTCGCCCGCTGCGCATCTTGCCGCGCGACGATCACCACCATTCCGATCCCCATGTTGAAAACCTGATACATCTCTGCCGCATCGACGTCTCCATTTTGTTGCAAGATTTGGAAGATGCGAGGCACGCGCCAGCTTTTCGTTTCAATTACCGCATCACAATTTTGTGGCAAAATCCGTGGCAGATTGTCGATGAGGCCGCCGCCTGTGATGTGGGCAAGCCCTTTGATTAAGCGTTTCGTAAACTTTTCCAAAAGTGGCTGATAATTTTTGTGCACGCGCAGCAACTCTTTGCCGACGCTGGCTGTCGATCCGGGCAAGGATGAATCGGGCTTCAGCCGCATTTTCTCGAACAGAATTTTTCGCGCCAACGAATATCCATTTGTATGAAGACCATTTGAGGGCAGACCGAGAACGACGTCGCTCGGCTGGATTTTGCTGCCATCGATGATTTGCGCTCGATCGACGACGCCTACGATGCAACCGGCAAGATCGTATTCGCTTTTGCGATACATTCCTGGCATCTGCGCGGTCTCGCCACCAAGCAATGCACAACCGGCCGATCGGCACGCTAGCGAAAGTCCGCGCAACAGTTGGCGGAAAACTTTCGGTTCGAGTTTCTCGCACCCGATGTAATCCAAAAAGAAAAGTGGGTGCGCGCCGAGCACTGCGATGTCGTTGACGCAGTGGTTCACCAGATCGGCGCCCACGGTATCGTGCTTGTTCATGGCGAACGCGATCTTCAATTTCGTGCCAACGCCATCGACACTGGCGACAAGAACTGGATCGCGAATTCCGGAAAAATTCGCTCGAAAGAGTCCGCCGAAGCCGCCCATCTTGCCGAGCACCTGCGGGCCATGCGTGTGCCTGACGAGTGAGTGAATCTGCCGCTTGAGCTTGTTACCAAGATCGACATCCACGCCCGCATGCGCGTAAGCTTTTTTCACAAAGATACGTTGTAGGGCAACCGCTCACTTTTTGGCCGTAATCTGGAGAGGAGAAAGTGAACGGCCCGAAATGATTTCTCACGATGAGAGGCTCAAAGAAGGCCAAAACAAGAAAAGGAAAACCAAATCAACCAAAGGAACAAAACATGAAACTTAAAACGCAAATACTAGCTATCGCTCTCGGCCTGGCTGCGAGCACTTCACTGGTGTGGAGCGCGGACAGACCGCCGCGAGAAACAACCCCAAACCTTGTTGGCGTGTGGCAGGCTGTCAGGCATGGGGTCAACTGTGACACCGGCCAGGACCTGGGAAATTCGTTTCCGGCCCTGATAACCTTCCACAGCGACGGCACGATGACTGGCGACACAGGCCCGTTCGATGCGACGAACGAGTATGGCTCCTGGCAGCGCGAGCCAGGCAGTCAGAATTACTCGTTCCGGGAGGTGTTTTACGTCTATGACGAGAACGCCGTCTTTGCTGGATCGGGGATAATCACCGCCAATGTCCATCTCGCTGACGCGAACAGCTTAAGTTATAGCTCCACGATCGAGGTTTACGACGCCGACGGCAATCTTCTTTTCACCGCCTGCGGCAGGGCGACTGGAACGCGGTTTCAATAAACAGCGGTCAATACACTTCATCAGGGAACGGCGGCATAAGCCCGCCGTTCCCTGAATGATATTGACGTGGGACGGTCTTCGAGGCCGTCAACATCGGCTGCCACCTTCATCTGCGCCGTTGCGGGGCTACGGCGTGCCAGGGGAAGCCGATGCCAGTTCTCCCGTGATCACTATCTCCGGATTCTCAGACAAGCTTGTCACGACTTCAGATTTATGCGTAAGATGCGGACATGGTCCCACCCAGTGTGTCCGACGCAACGGACGAGCGTTTTACGGAAACCGCTTGGAGCGTCGTCCTCGCCGCCGGAGCAGCGACCCCGGCGCGTGCGCACACGGCAATGGCGGAGTTATGCCGAATCTATTGGCGACCCATTTACGCTTACCTGCGCCGCAGCGGCTACCCGAGGCACGACGCCGAGGATTTAACGCAATCATTTTTCCAGCACCTGTTGGAAAACGAGACGCTCCAGCGCGCTTCGCGGGAGAGGGGGCGCTTCCGCAGTTTCCTCCTCGGAGCGCTGAAGCGCTGCCTGGCAGACGAGCACATGCAGCAGCACAGCTTGAAACGCGGAGGCGGGGCACAACTCATCTCGACGGACGAACTCGAGGCCGAGGAGATCCATCACCTGCGCGCAGATCACGAAGCTGCGCCGGACGAAATCCTGGATGTTCGTTGGGCGGGCGTGGTGCTGGAGCGCGCGCTCGACAAGGTCCGCGCAGAATGCGCCGCGGAAGGTAAGGCGAATCTGTTCGAAGCGCTGTCGCCTTTTCTCGGAGGAATTAAACCGCACGCCAGTTATCAGGAAGTGGCGGACCGGATGAACCTCGGTCTGGGCGCAGTGAAGACGCTGATCTACCGCTTGCGGCAGCAATTCGCGAACGCGGTTCGGCGCGAGATCATACAGACCGTGAGCGCTCCGCACGAGGTGGATGATGAACTGCGCCGGCTGCGCAGCGTCTTCGCGCGTGCGGGCCAACAGGCGTTTTGATCATGGCGACGGGTGCAGCACGCGAAATTTGTGAAACCTGCGGGGCGTCTTTGCACGCAGAGTCGCCGGCCGGCTTGTGCCCGGCATGTTTGTTGACGACGGCGATCGAAGAAGGCGATTCGGAAGAATTCGTCAGCGGCAGTCGCATTCAAGATTATGAGCTACTGAACGAAGTGGCACGTGGCGGGATGGGAATTGTCTATCGCGCACGGCAGCGTGTGCCCCCGCGCATTGTCGCGTTAAAAATGATTTTGCCAGCAAATGTCAGTTCGGCGGACGCGATGAAGCGGTTCCGTGTCGAAGCGGAAGCGGCGGCGAGTCTGGAGCACGAAGGCATTCTGCCGATTTACGCCGTGGGCGAGCACGACGGCGCGCCGTTTTACAGCATGAAGTTCGCGGAGGGCGGCACGCTTGCGGATCGGCTGGAGCAGTATCGAGCAAAACCGCGCGACGCGGCGGCGCTGGTTGAGGCGTTGGCGCGCGCAGTTGCTTACGCACACGAACACGGAATCCTGCATCGCGATTTGAAACCCGGAAATGTCCTGTTCGATTCCGCCGGCAAACCGTACGTGAGCGATTTCGGCCTCGCCAAATGGCTGGCTCGTGAAAGCGATCTGACCCAGACCTTCGCAGTCCTGGGCACGCCGTTCTACATGGCGCCAGAGCAAGCGATCTCGTCGCACATGGTTACTGCGAGCGCCGATGTCTATAGCCTGGGCGCGATCCTGTATCACCTGCTCACGGGCCATCCGCCATTCACCGGCGAAACACCGATGGAAGTGCTGCGCCGCGCCGAGAACCAGCCAGCGCCGCGTCCGCGCCTGACGAACCGTAGCATTCCAGCCGATCTCGAGACGATCTGCCTGAAATGCCTCGAAAAAGATCCCGCCTGGCGCTATCCCTCTGCCACTGCGCTTGCCAACGACCTCGACCGCTTCTGCACCGGGCGTACCATCCAAGCGCGACCCGCCGGAATTTTTGTGCGGGGAAAGAAATGGGTGCAACGCAATCCCGCCAGTGCGCTGCTGGCAGGATCACTGGTGGCGTTAGCAGCGGCCGTTGGTTGGAATATCTGGAAGAGCGAACTGATCAGCCGTCCCATAACAAAGGGAATCGCCGTGCTTCCGTTTGCAAATTTGAGCCAGGATCCCGACAGCGCTTATTTTGCCGACGGCGTCCAGAATGAGATTCTGACGAGATTAGCAGCGCTGCGTGATCTCAAGGTGATCTCACGCACTTCGACGGCGAAGTATCAGAGCAAGCCGGACAACTTAAAGACGGTGGCGCAGGAGCTCGGCGTATCCACTATCCTCGAGGGAGCAGTGCAGAAGGCTGGCGAGAAAGTTCGCGTAAACGTGCAGTTGATCGATGGACGCGCCGATACCCATCTTTGGGCGAAAAGTTACGACCGCGACTTTAAAGATGTCTTCGCGGTTGAGAGCGAAGTTTCGCAAGAAATTGCGGAAGCGTTGCAAGCGAACCTTTCGCCAAGTGAATCTCATGCTCTGGCCGCAGCGGGGACGCGTGATGCGGAGGCTTACGATCTTTTTTTGAGAGGGGAGTATGAGTTTGACCAGGCCCTAGTCAATGCGTCCAGCGACGCTTTCGATCGTGCTGAGGCGTTTTACCGTCAAGCGCTGGCACGGGATCCGAATTTCGCCGATGCCTCCGCCGCGCTCGCACGCAGTCGTCTAGAACGGCACTGGTGGATCTCTCCTTTGACGGCAACGGAATTACAGGAGGTAAAGTCGATTATCGACCGCGCTCTAGCGCTGGCTCCGAATTCGCCCGAAGCGCACTGGGCGCTGGGGCAATTCTTTTATCGGGGTCGTCGCCAGTACGAGAACGCGCTGAATGAGTTTAGCCGCACGCTCGAGTTGCAGCCTAATAATTTTTTGGTCCGATTCTACCGCGCGGCCGTTTACCGCCGACTCGGTCAATGGGAGCGCTCGCTGGCCGATTTCCAACGGGCGCAGGAACTAAACCCACGCGACTCCAGTGTCCCGCAGGATCTCGGAGGGACTTACCTGCATTTGCGTCTGTGGAAAGATGCGGAGCGCGCTGAATTGCGAGCTCTCGCCGCCAATCCGCACGACTGGGTCCCAGCAGAGTATCTTCTCAACATTCGCCTCAGTGCGACGGGCGATGTCGATTATGTCCGGCGAACTTTTGATGGTTTTCCAGAGGACATAAAGAGTAGGCTCACGCCCCTTGACCCGGGCGGCACCGGAGGCCGCACCGTTGTGGATATCATCGGGGGGTGGCCGGGTCGTCTCGACGTCTTGCAAAGACATTTCTCCCGTGCTTTCCAAGCTCTCGAGAAAGAAGGGGTCAATACAGATCGTGGGCGTCTCGCGCAGCTTGCTGGCCGCGTCGCCCTTCGCGTGCTCGCAGGACAGCCGGATGCGGCCAAATCAGCGGGAGAACAAGTGCTGCCCTTACTCGAGGCCAGAGTTCGAGAGCGGCCTGACGATTTTTTCTCAATAACGGGACTATCCTGGGTTTACCTGGCCCTCGGACGGAATGCTGATGCTTTGCGCCTTTCCAGGCAGGCGGCGGATTCAATCTCGATTGAGAAAGACGCTTTTTCTGGTCCAACTTTCCAAACCGCGCTTGCGGAAATCGAGGCGCGTGCAGGCGCACCTGAGGAAGCTGTTAAAAGACTTCGACGTTTGCTCTCCATCCCGGCGGGCCACAAAGTTTCCATAGGTCTTTTGAAGATTGACCCAGTCTGGGATCCGATCCGTAATCGTCCGGATTTCCAGCAGCTGCTCTCAGGACCTGAACAGATCGGACCTAACAAGTAACAGGAACTGAATCTTCGGGACTTCTTCGCCGAGCAATCCGTGGTTGCTGCGCTTCAACCGACTGCCAAGATCGACATCGACGCCCGCGCGCGCGTACGCTCTTATTCGCGCGGTCATCCCGAGCCGCGGAGACGGCGAGGGACCTCACACAGGCTCCGTTGATCACACCTCCAAACATGCGTGATCCAAGCTTCGCAGGTGGGGTCCTTCGCTCCGCTCAGGATGACATGCATGAAGAAAACTACTTCAAATCGGCGAACAAAGTCGGCTGCGCTTCCTGATCGGCGAGGGCTTTGGCGCGCTGCTCGCGTTTTTCCATGATGAATTTGTCGAGCGCAGGATCGACGGGCAGGGGATAATCGCCGGTGAAACAGGCCAGACAGAAGGTGTTCAACGGCTTCCCGGTCGCCTTCACCATGCCTTCCACATCGAGATAGCCGAGGCTATCCACACCAAGATATTTGCAGATGTCTTCCATCGACATCTGATTTGCGATCAATTTTTCAGGATCAGGAAAATCGATGCCGTAATGACAGGCGAAACGGTGCGGCGGACAGCTCACACGCATGTGCACCTCCGTCGCTCCAGCCTCGCGCAGGTTCACCACACGCGCCCGTGATGTTGTGCCACGAACAATTGAGTCGTCAACAACCACGACCCGTTTTCCGGCAACCATTTCCTTGATCAAATTCAGTTTCACGCGCACGTCGAAGTCGCGGATCAGCTGACTCGGCTGCAAAAATGTGCGGCCGATGTAGTGATTGCGGACGAAAGCGTGAGCGTAAGGAATCTTTAGTTCCTGAGCGAAACCCAGCGCAGCGTAATTTCCGGAGTCGGGCACCGGCACGACAATATCGGCTTCGACGGGAAATTTTCTCGCGAGTTCGCGTCCCATCTCCATCCGCACTTTTCCGACGTTTACCCCGCCGATCATGCTGTCCGGGCGCGCGAAATAAACGTATTCGAACATGCAAAATGCGGGGCGCTCGTCCGGGAATGGCCGTTCCGAGCGCAATCCGTTTTCGTCGATGATCAGCACTTCGCCAGGTTCGATTTCGCGGATGAACTCCGCGTGAATGAGATCAAACGCGCAGGTTTCGGACGAGACGATGTAAGCGCCGTCGAGTCTGCCAAGCGCGAGCGGCCGCCAGCCAAACGGATCGCGCACGGCGATGAGCTCGCGTTCGCTCATGATCAACAGCGAAAACGCGCCCTGAATCCGGCGCAAGGCAGCGAGCACATTGACGCCGTTCTCCGAGGGCTGCGCGAGCAGATGCAAAATAATCTCGCTATCGGCTGTCGTTTGGAAGATGGAGCCTTTCCGCTCCAGTTCATCGCGCAAAAGATCCGCATTAATCAAATTACCATTGTGCGCAATGGCCATCTGACCCCGCACACAATCCACCACGAAGGGTTGCGCATTTTTGACCGTACTCGTCCCAGTCGTTGAATAGCGTGTGTGCCCGATCGCGCGCGTCCCTTTAAGCTTCGCCAGTTCTTCTTGACCGAACACTTGCGACACGAGGCCCATGTCTTTGTGAAACAGAAAGGTCGTGCCCGGCCCGTTGCTCGTTACAATTCCAGCGCTTTCCTGGCCGCGATGCTGTAGCGCAAACAATCCGTAGTAACTCAGGACCGCCGCCTTCGGATGGCCGAAGACACCGAAAAGTCCGCACTCATGCTGCGGAATGGCGGCGGAATCCGCCACCTCGTCGATGTCGAATTTCTCCGGGGGAGCAATCACAATAGATAATCCATCAAGTTGTGCTTCGATTCAATCTCATGTTCAGGTGCGGCCTTCACAAGCTCGGAATTCTTTCCGTTTGGTCTTCAACCGCACGACGAATTGCATTCCACCAATCGTCATAAAGATCGGTAATCGGCCAGCGCAAAGTTTCATCGTTTACTCGGATACAAAGTTCTTCCGCGCCGACTTTGCCTAATTGCTCAAACGGAATGCCGGTCTCGTGCAACGTCGACATCGTTTTTTCCAAGTCGGCAGGCGCTACGGAAACGACGATGCGGGACTGCGATTCGCTAAATAAAATTGTAGCCGCTTCGCTGTGCGAAGCGCTCCTTTGAAGTGTTTCCTGCGCCCTCGTCGCGTCGCCCGCAGGGCGACGGCTACAATCGATCTCTGCGCCAAAAAGTTTTTCCGGATGAAAGCAACATTCCGCCACGGCCACGGCGAGTCCGCCTTCGGAACAATCGTGTGCGCTTTTCACTAAACCTGCGCGGATCAAATCGCGAACGGCGTTTTGAACTTTGATCTCGTGCGCAAGATCGACATGCGGCGGCGGACCAATTTTCAGGCCGTGGCAAACTTTCAGATAACGAGATCCGCCTAGCAGTTGATTCTCCGTTCGGCGGTCATAGACCGTCGCTACAGTTCCGACAAGAATGATCACGTCGCCGGCTTCTTTGAACCACTGCGTGGTGATGTGTTTCTCGTCATCAATTAATCCGACCATCCCGATGGTCGGGGTCGGATCGACCACGCCGGCTGGGCTTTCGTTATACAAAGAGACGTTTCCACCAGTGACCGGCGTGCAGAAGGCGCGGCAGGCTTCCGCGACCCCTTCAACGGCTTCGCGAAGTTGCCAGAAGTTTTCCGGCTTGTAGGGATTGCCGAAATTCAGGCAATCGGTCACAGCCAGTGGCCTTGCGCCGGAACAGGTGAGATTACGCGCAG
>WNGG01001236.1_pt1 | contig 28849 bp, 23 predicted proteins | sample 5400661 | NCBI WGS metagenome assembly WNGG01 (sample SAMN13153372, study PRJNA577476) | soil metagenome | isolation source: 100 cm soil or saprolite under Garry oak tree replicate 1 | place: USA:California | collected 2016-06-15
TGCCCCCGCGGTCGGCTGTCGGCCCGCCGCCCCCGGAGTCAGCCATCGGCCTTCCGCCCCCACATGACGAGGCCGCCGCCGAGGCTCATCCGCCGGACCTGCACATCCTCGATTCCGGCTGCCCGCCAGGCGTCCACCGTCCAGTCGAGCGGATAGCGCCGGTAGTGCTCGCTGATCGAAGGTCCGAGAAACCGGCCTACCGCTGCCCATTCCGGCCCTCCGGTCAAAAAACCCGCCGTCGGCAGCACCAGGCGGGTATACCCGTGCCAGCTAAGTCGCCACGCGGGGTTGGCTGGCACGGCGAACTCCAGGTTCGCGACCGCGCCGCCCGGGCGCACGACCCGGGCGAGTTCGCGGAGCGTCGCGGCTGGGTCTTCCACATAGCGCAGCAGGTAGGTGAACGTCAGCGCGTCGAAACAGTGGTCAGGGAACGGAAGCTGCTCGGCTCGGCCGGCCACGAGGTTGATCCGCGAAGCCTTGCCGCGCCGTGCGACCCGCTCCCGCCCGCGGCGCAGCATCTGCTCGGTGATGTCCAGGCCGGTGACGGTGGCACCGGAGCGTTCGGTGAGCATGAGCGCCACGCCCGCCGTGCCGGTCGCCACATCGAGTATTCGTGCCGGAGAACGCTGAAGGCGGAGCAGGCTGCCAACCATGGCCCGCCGCCAGCGCCGGTTCTGGCCGAGCGACAGAACCTCGGCGAGCAGGTCGTAGCGGCCCGGCAGGCCATCGAAGAGTTCGCGGGCCAGCGTGCCAGGGTCAGCGGCAGGCTGTCCCTCGGTCGTGTCACCGGCAGGGGGTCGCTCGGCGCCGTCACTGCGTCGCTCGCGGCCGTCACCGGCAGGGCGTCGCTCGGCGCCGTCACCGGCAGGGCGTCGCTCGCTGCGCATCCTGGTCTCCCTCGCGCCTTGAGGCCTGGCACTACGTCGCCCTTGAGGCGCGGCACTGCGTCGCCCACACCGCGACCTTGAGGCCTGGGCACCACCTTATTCGCCGCACAGGAGCATGATTCCCAACCCAAGTCCCGGCAGCTTTCGGAATCGAAAGTAACCACAAGCTATTGACGGCAGTCCGCATGGCGACGTAAGAGGAACGGTATGCGCCCGGATTCCCCGATGCCCGCCACGCCGGAGGCGCCCGCGGAGATCAGGCGCCAGCGGATGACCGACTATGTCGGCGAACGGGAGTATGTTCGGGTCGCCGAGCTCGGTGACCAGTTCGGTGTCTCCGAGGTCACCATCCGCACCGACCTCGCGGCAATGGAACGGGCGGGTTTTGTAAGGGTGCGCGGGTTTGCAGGAGCGGGCGGGTTTGCAGGGGCGCGCGAGTTTGGCAGGGTGCGCTAAATTTGCTGGGCTTGGGCGGTCGCGTGTGCCACCTCGCGCAGGACCTGGTCCACACGCTCCAATCTGTGGTCTTCCGGCGCGTCGGCGAGGTTGAGCCGGACCAGTGCGGCGGCGGCGCGGGCGCCTGACTCGGCGAGCAGAGCGGCGGTGACGGCGTCGCCACGCAGGTTGGGATTGCCCTCCCTGGCGAGGCGGGACGCAAGCCGGGCGACCTCCGCTGCTGTTTCGACGACGCGCATCGGCACTGACGCCGCGCCCGATAGCGCCTCGGCGACTGCCTGTCGACGGTGGGTCGCGTCCGGCTTAGCGGGCATGCGGAGCGCGGCGATGACGCGCCCATACGCTTGCGCGTCCGCCTGGCAAAGTTGGGCGACCTTATCGCGTAGCCGTTCTGCATAATCGGCGAGTTCGGCTGCTGGGCGCGGTGTGGCGGGCGTGCTGAGCGGTGCTGGTTGCGCTTGTTGGGCCGGGTTTGTGTGGGTGAGTTCGGCCGCTGGGCGCAGCGTGGCGGGTGTGCCGGGCGCTGCCGTGTTCGCTTGTTGCGCGGGGCCCGCCGCCGCTTGCAGTTGCTTGGCTGATAGGCGCGCGGCCATCGCGCACAGGCTGGCGCCGAGCGCCACGGCAAGGGCCGCTGCGGCCCCTCCGCCCGGGGCGGCGCCTCCTGCCGAGAGCAGCTCGAGGAACTCGCCGAGCGGCATGCCAAGGTAAGAGGGTGCCCGGCCGGGCCCGCCATCCCCGCGGGTCCTGGCGTCAGGCAAGGCCGACGACCTGGCCGTCGGCGTCGATATCGATACGCTCGGCGGCCGAGCTCGACGCCAGCCCGGGCATTGTCCGCATATCCCCGCAGATGGGATAGATGAAGCCGGCGCCCACCGACGCGCGCACCTCCCGCACCGGCAGCCGCCACCCGCACGGCGCTCCCTTTAGCGATGGGTCGTGTGAGAGCGAGAGCTGGGTCTTCGCGACACAGATGGGAAAGTCGCCGAACCCGTTCCGCTCGAAGGCGTCGAGCTGCCTCGCGGCGGTCACCGAGTAGTCGACGCCGTCGGCCCCGTAGAGGCGCGTCGCGATCGCGCCGATCTTGTCACGAAGCGGCGTGTTCAGCGGGTAGAGAAAGCGGAACTCGCTGTGTTCCTCGGCGGCCTCCGCCACCGCTTCTGCGAGCACAGTGGCGCCACGCCCGCCGTCGGTGAAATGGGTGCACACCGCGGACCGGACGCCCATCGAGTCCGCCAGCTCGCGAATCGCCGCATGCTCTGAAGGGAAATCTGTCGGCATCGCGTTGATGGCGACAACGGGGGTCACACCGTGCAGCCTGACGTTCTCGATCTGCTTGCGGAGGTTGGCGGCGCCCAGCTCTACGTCGGCTACGTTGCATTCGAGCAGAGCCGGGGGAAGGGGCCGGCCCGCGACGATGTGATGACGCCCGGAGTGCGCTTTGAGCGCGCGGACGGTGGTGACGACTACCGCTGCGTCCGGGGTCAGGCCAGAGGCGCGGCATTTGATGTTGAAGAAACGTTCTGCACCCATATCCGCGCCGAATCCTGCCTCGGTGATGAGGAAGTCACCGGTATGGATGCCAATGAGGTCGGCAACCACCGAGGAGTTTCCGTGCGCGATGTTCCCGAACGGCCCCGCGTGCACAAGAACCGGGCTGTTCTCGAGGGTCTGCAGCAGATTGGGCTTGATCGCTTCACGCATGATCACTGTCATCGCGCCTGCGGCCTTAAGCTGCTCGGCTGTCACCGGCTCGCCATCGCGGGTGTAACCGACCACGATCTGGCCGAGACGGGCACGCATGTCGGTCAACGAGACCGACAGGGCCAGGATCGCCATTGCCTCGGATGCGGCCGTGATGTCGAACCCTGACTGGCGCGGCACGCCGTCGGCCGCGGACCCGAGGCCGATCACTATGTTGCGCAGTGCACGGTCATTGGTGTCCATCACCCGCCGCCAGGTGATGTTGTGCGTGTCCAGGCGCGCGGCGTTGCCCTGGTAGAGGTGGTTGTCGAGCATGGCGGACAGCATGTTGTGCGCAGCGGTCACCGCGTGCATGTCACCGGTCAGGTGGAGGTTCAGCGTCTCGAACGGCACAGCCTGGCTGTAGCCACCGCCGGCCGCGCCGCCCTTGATCCCGAATGTGGGGCCCATGGAGGCTTGACGTATCGCGACCGTGGCGCGCTTTCCGATCCGTCGCATGGCCTGCCCCAGGCCAAGCGTTGTCGTCGTTTTGCCCTCCCCAAGCGGAGTCGGCGTTACGGCGGTCACGACGACATAGCGTGCCCGGGGCCGGTCCGCGAGCGCCTCGATGGCACCGAGGTCAATCTTGGCCACATGCTCGCCGTACGGCTCGATCAGCCAGGGGGGTATCCCGATCTCGGCCGCGATCTCGGTCACCGGCTTAAGGGTGGCCCGCCGCGAGATCTCCAGCGCGCTCGGCATCGCCATCTCAGCCACCTCCCGCTCGCATACCGTGATCTTCCCCGCCGGATTCTTCTGTGCCGAATCCCGGTGCCGGATAAACCACTGTCTTCGGCTCGGTGAATGCCTCCATTACGTAGCGCCCTCCCACGCGGCCCCTGCCGCTCACCGATCCCGACCTCCCGCCGAAGGGCAGGTGGGACTCCCACAGGTTGGTTGAGGCGTTGATGTTGACCCAGCCGGCCCGAGCCCGCTCCGCGAAGGCGAGGCCCCGCTCGAGATCGGCGGTGAATACCGCCGCTGTCAAGCCGAACGGCGAGGTGTTTGTCAGCCGCAGTGCCGCCTGCGCCGAGCTAACCTCAAGCACCGGCACCACAGGGCCGAACGTCTCCTCGCGCGCGATCGCCATCTCGGGCGTGACGTCGTCGAGCACGGTCGGTTCTGCGAATAGCCGGGTACGGAAACCCGCCGCGCGCCGCCCCCCGCAGCACACTTTAGCGCCCCTGGCGAGCGCGTCCGCGACATGACGGTCGAACTTCGCCGCGGTCGCCTCGTTGTTCAATGGTCCCATCGTGGTCTGCGGATCGAAGGGATCCCCGAGACGCACCCGCGCGGCCGTCGCCGCGACGACGCGTTCCACAAACTCGGCGCGCACCGCCGCGTGGACGAGGAAGCGCTCACCCGCTGTGCAGCTCTGCCCGGCGCAAAGGTACGCCGCTTCCAGCGCGGCCTCTGCCGCGAGATCGAGGTCGGCATCCTCGAGCACCACCATGGGCCCGTTGCCGCCGAGTTCGAGCAGCTGCGTCTTTCCCGCAGAACGGGCGGCGACGCTGGCGCCGGTCGCGACCGAGCCGATGAACCCGACCGCCGCGACCGCGGGGTGCCCAACGAGTGCATCACCAGCGACCGGCCCGGGACCCGGGACGAAGTTGAATACCCCGGCAGGGACGCCAGCTTCCGCGATGACCTGCGCCAGCACACCCGCGAGCACCGCGCAGCAGGCCGTCGTGGTCGGCGCAGGCACCCAGACGACGGCGTTGCCTGCCGCGAGGGCAGGTGCGATCAGCTCGGCGCCCATCGTGTACGGCCAGTTCCACGGGCTCACCACGCCGACCACGCCGAGCGGCTGGCGTGTGATGAGTACCCGCCGCCGTGGCGAAGTGGACACCGGCGCCGATCCGTCCAGCCGCTTCGCGTCCTCGCCCGCCATGCGGAAGTACTCGGCCAGCTCGTCAACCTCGTCGTACGCCTCGGCAACGAGCGGCTTGCCCTGGTCCTCGGTCAGCGCGTGGGCGAGTTCGTCACGCCGCGCCCGGATCGCGATCATGACGTCGGAGCACCAGCTCGCCCTTTCGAACGCTGAGGCGCGCGCCCACTCTGGCCAAGCCTGGAGAGCCGCTGCCACGGCATCGCCCACGTCTTGAGTGTCCGCGACGGCGCAACAGGCGAATTTCTCGCCCGATGACGGGCTCGTGGCGTCCGCCATCCCCCCGCCGCCCTTGCGCCATCGGCCACCGATATAGAGGAGATGCTCCCGCATGGTCCCGCCGTCTCCTTCCTGCGTCACCTGCGCTGCCGTGTCACCCCGCACCGCCGTTAAGGAGCCTGTTCAGTGTTTTCCCCGTGGGTTGCCCCCGTGGCCTGCCCGTGTGACGGCGCACCGGGACCTGCCCGGGTGACGGCGCACCGGGGCCGCGGGCCGGCCTGGCGCCGGCGCTTCCTGCACAGAGCGCGCCGAGTTCGTCGAGCTTGTCATGTGGCATCCGGTAGGCGGGCCCAGACACCGACAGCGCCGCCACGCAGGCTCCGGCCGGGTTGAAGACCGGGGCCGCGACGGCAACCAGCTCCTCCTCCAGCTCAGCGACCGCCGTCGCGTAGCCGTCACGCTGGATCTGCGCCATCTCCTGTGCGAGCGCGTCCGGGCTGGCGACCGTGCGGTCGGTGTACCGCTCAAGAGCACGGGGCATAGGCACCGCGCCATAGGCGAGCAGCACCTTGCCGTTTGCTACCGCATGCGGTTTGGTCCGGCGGCCGATCCATCCGCCGGACGCGCTGAGGATGTAGGTGCTCGCAATCTCGGCGACGTTCAGCACATCGGCCCCGTCGGGAACGGCGAGGTTCACCGTCTCACCCGTCTGCTGTGCCAGTTTCTCCATCGCGGGCTGCATGGCCTCGACGATGTCGAAGCTTTGCAGCGCTAGCGCGCCCAGCCGGATAATCTCGACGCCGAGGCGGTAGCGCTTGCCGTGCCGGGTGAGGAAGCCGGCTCGCTCGAGTGCGGTGGCAAGACGGGACGCGGTTGATTTATGGACTCCAAGCGCCCTGGCCATCTCGGTTACGCCGAGTTCGATCCGGCCGTCATCGAAGCTGCTGAGCAGTGCGAGCGCGCGTTCGGCCGACTGGTATGTTGCGCCACCAGCAACATTGTTCTCGCTCACGCAACAAGGATGGCCGCGCCACAGCCCAGCGTCAACAGCCAGCCCGACAAGCGTGGTGGGTAGGCTCGGTGAACCAGCCCGATGTGAGCCGTGTGCCGGGTTTGGGCTGTATTCTGTCGGCACGATTTGGGAATGCGCGCCCGACCGGGCGGCGGCATGACGCTGGCATCGATGACAGCGCCAACACAGATGACCGTGGCAAAACCGTGGCAAACACAGCGGCAGACACCGTGGCAAGAACCGCGGCAAACACGAGGGAGCAGGGTGGGTATGGGCACGCCCGTTGAGTCCGGTACGACCTCGCCCACGCACGATCCGCTCCCCGAGGCCGTCGGCCTTGCACGTGGCGCTGCTACCGCCGGGGTTGGGCTCAAGCTTCTCGGCGGCTTGGCCGTGCGCGTCATCTGCCCAGAGTTCCCGCCACGGCTGCGCCGTGACCAGGACATCGACTTCGTATGCCTGTCCAAGGGGCGCGCCAAGGTGATGGCGTACCTGGAGGAAAGCGGCTGTGTGCCGGACCGCAGGTTCAACAACCTGAACGGCGACAGGCAGATGTACTTCAACGCGCCGTCTGGGCGGCCGATCGACGTGATGGTCGACCGGCTGACCATGTGTCACACGCTCGACTTCCGGCGATCGTTCGACCGGCTGCCGCTTACCGTCGACGCCCTTGATCTCCTGTTGTCGAAGCTGCAGATCGTCCAGCTGAACGAGAAGGATGCGCGCGACATCGTCCATCTCCTATGCGCGGTCCCGCTGGGTGGCGCGGGTCTCTCGTTCGATGTAGACCGCTACGGGAAGCTGCTCGGCTCGGACTGGGGGTGGTGGCGCACGGTGACCGGAAACCTGGCCAAGCTCCCCGCATTGCTCGCTGAGCGCCCCGACCTGGCGCCTGCGAACCTTGCATTCGATCCCGTCGCACAAGCCCGCCAGCTCCTCGACCTGGCGCAGTCCACCCCGAAGGGTATGAAGTGGCGCCTTAGGGCGAACATCGGCGAGCGCGTGCGCTGGTACGAGCTGCCAGAAGAGGTGGCTCACTGAGCGCCCGCCCAGCGATCCAGATCGGGCTCCGCTTTCCGCGGGAAGCGGAGGGTCTCGGTTATATGTCCATGCTTGACGTGGATAAGTGCGGATGCTACACGTTGCACAGGACGCGCCCTAGTTGCACACGGCGCGCAGGGAAGGCGTATAGGTCGGATGAGAATTTTCTTCGCCACGGACATCCATGGCTCTGAGGTGTGCTGGCGGAAGTTCCTGAACTCCGCCGCTTTTTACAAAGCCGACCTCGTCGTGCTCGGCGGCGACGTCACGGGCAAGGTCATGGTGCCGATCATCGCCCATACCGGTTACTGGCAAGTTGTGCACGGCGGGCAGACGCTGCGGCTCGAGACACACGAGGAACTCGCCAAGATCGAGCGCCAGATCCGTGACCGCGGGTCGTACCCGACGATCGTCAGTCCCGACGAACTCGATTCGCTCCACGGCGATGAGGGCGCGGTGGACCGCCGGTTCACCGTGGAGATGATCCGGTCGCTCGACCGGTGGCTTGACATGGCTGACACGAAGCTCAAAGGCGGTTCGATCCCGTGCATCGTGAACGGCGGCAATGACGACACCCTCGAGATCGACGACGTAGTCGAAGCGTCCCCCTGCGTGAGTTTCGCCGAGGGGAAGCTAATCGAGCTCGACGGCTTCCAGCTGGTCTCCATGGGCTGGACCAACCCCACGCCCTGGAACACCTTCCGCGAGGCGCCCGAGCCCGAGATCGCCGGCAAGATCGAGGCGGTCGCCGCCAAGGTGCCGGACATGGAGCGGGCGATCTTCAACTTCCACGCCCCTCCATATGGCACCGGGCTTGATGAGGCGCCCGCGCTTGACGCGACGCTCCGCCCGATTCACGGCGGCGCCGTGATGAAGCCAGTGGGCTCCGTGGCTGTGCGCGAATCCATACTCAAGCACCAGCCGATGCTGTCCATCCACGGTCATATTCACGAAAGCAGGGGGATATGCCGACTCGGCCGGACACTTGCGATCAATCCGGGTAGCGTCTACGCCGACGGTGTCCTGCAAGGCGCGGTCCTCGACCTGAACCCGAAGAAGGGCAAGGTCGAGAAGTATCTTCTGGTAAATGGCTGACCAGGCACAGTACAAAAGCTGAAGTTCGAGCGTGGCTCAAGCGAGCCCGCATGTGGGAGGCAACCATGGCAGCAGGCGCTATTGGCGAGGAGAGACCCACTCTCTTCCTCAGGAAGGCAACCGGCCTTGTCCGGGGCTGGTCGGTCCGGGACTCGATGATCTACGCGTGCCTGGCGACGAACTTTGTCACGCTCGGGATCTACGAGTTCACTTTCGCCGGGCCGGCGTTCCCGAACGGCCAGCTGATCACGTCGATACTCATTTCGGGGATCTGGGTGTCGTTCCTTGTTATCGCCTATACCGGGCTCATCGTCACGATCCCGCGGGCGGGGGGCGACTACGTCTGGCAGACGCGGATCCTGGGCAGCGGCTTCGGCTTCGTGATGGCGGCCACTGGCTGGTGGTTCATCCTCTGGCTATGGGCACCGATCTACGGCAACATTCTGGCAGTCCAGTTCTTCCAGCCGCTGTGGGCGACGCTGAAGTGGACCTGGCCCGCGGGCGGCGCGGCATGGTTCGGCACGAACAACGGTGTCTTCGTGGTGTCGCTCGTCACGATCGCGCTGGCCGGCATCCTGGTCTCGATCGGGATGGCCGGCTACGCCAGGATTCAGAAGTGGTGCTTCTACGGTGGGCTGGTCGGGTTCGCGGTAGTCGTGGTGCTGCTGCTGGTTAACTCGCATTCGGCCTTCATCCACTCGTTCAACCTCGAGGCACACAAGTACTTCGGCGTCAACAATGCATACGGGGCCACGCAGACGGCGGCCGCGAAGGTCGGCTATCATGCGCCGTCCATAAGCTTCGGCCCGCTGCAGCCGACGATGCTCCTCGTGCCAGCGATGATGTTCTTCATCCTGTGGCCGAACTGGGGCGCCACGCTGTATGGCGAGATCCGCGGCGCGAGTGACTTCAAGCGCGTTTTCAGCGGAATGTTCATTGGCCTGTGGACCACAGTTGTCCTGACCGTGGTCTTCCTGCTGCTGGCGGCCAAGACCTTCGGCTGGGCCTTCTACCAGAACTCCAACGCGCTGTGGTACAACGTCAAGTCGCCCCTCCCGATCTGGCCGTACCCGTTCATGTTCGCAGGCTGGCTGGTGCACAACACGGCGTTCCAGGTCGTCTTGATCCTGGTGCTGAGCCTGTGGTTCTTCGGCTGGGTGGGAACCCTCTTCCTGTCCTCCACCCGGGTCATCTTCGCCGCCGCTTTCGACCGGGTGCTGCCCGACCGCGCGGCCGAGGTGTCCGAGAAGCGCAAGGTCCCGGTCTACTCCCTGATCCTGATGCTGCTTCCCGCGGTAGGGCTCAGCGTCATCTACGCGTACTCGACAACCTTCAGGACCTACACGCTGGACGCCACCCTGGTCATCGCGGTGACCTACCTGTTCAGCGCGATCGCGGTCGTCATCCTGCCGTGGCGGAAGCCCGCCCTGTGGCGGGCGTCGCCGGCCAGCAAGATCAAGGTCCTCGGCGTACAGGTCGTCCCGTTGGCCGGGGTGATCACGATCGGGCTGCTTGGGTTCAACCTCTACGAGTGGTTCACCAACGACAACTACTTCGTGAACAGCACCGATTCGCTGTACTACATGGGCGGGATGTACGTGCTGGCCATCGTCATCTACGTGGTCGCGAGGCTGGTGCGCAGCAGGCAGGGGATCGACCTCGGCCTGGTGAACAAGGAGATCCCAGTCGAATAACAGGTTCACGGGGGTGCTCAGCGCATGACCAGTCCGAGCCGGGCGAGCGCGGTCGTCATCGGTGCCGGCATTGTCGGCAACAGTCTGGCGTACCATCTCGCCCGGCTCGGCTGGCGGGACATCGTCCTCGTCGACAAGGGGCCGATGCCCAACCCGGGTGGCTCGACCGGTCATGCCTCCAACTTCATCTTCCCGATCGAATACTCGAAGATGATGATGGAACTGACCCGGGACAGTACCGAGCAGTTCGAGGCGCTCGGCGTGTTCACCCGAAGCGGCGGGATCGAGGTCGCGCGCACCGAGGCACGGCAGCAGGAGCTCCGCCGCCGTGCCTCGGCGGGCAAGGCCTGGGGAATCGAGAGCCAGCTTCTTTCCGGCCCTGAGGTGGCCAAGCTCGTTCCGTACGTGAGCGAGGCCGCGATTCTCGGAGGGCTGTACATCCCCACGGTCGGCGTCGTCGATTCGCTGCGGGCCGGCACGCTCATGCGCGAGCAGGCCCAGCGGATGAACGCCCTGCACGTCCTCGCTGGCGCCGAGGTTCTCGGAATCGAGCTTTCTGCCGACAGCAGCCGTGTCCGCGCCGTTCGCACGAGCCAGGGTGACATCGCGACCGATGTGTGCGCGATCTGCTGCGGTGTCTGGAGCCCGCGCATCGCGAGGATGGCGGGAACGCCGGGGGTGCCGGGGACACCCAGGGTGCGCATACCGCTCACGCCGGTCGTGCACCAGATGATCAGCGTGGGGCCCATCCCGCTGTTCGCAGACACGACGGGTGAGATCTCCTACCCGATCGTGCGGGACATGGACACCAACATGTACGAGCGCCAGCACGGCAGCGACATGGAGGTGGGCTCGTACGCGCACCGGCCGATCATCGTCGGCCCTGACGACATTCCCTCCATCGAGGAAGCGGTGCTGTCGCCGACCGAACTGCCGTTCACCCAGGACGACTTCGACCCGCAGCTGCAGCAAGCGCTCGAGCTGATGCCGGATGTGCTCGGTGACGAGCGCGTTGGCATTCGTTATGCCATCAACGGGCTGATCTCGCTGACCCCAGACGGCCATCCGGTGCTTGGCGAAATGCCGGAGGTCGCTGGCCTGTGGTCAGTGGCAGCGAGCTGGATCAAGGAGGGACCGGGCATCGGGCGCGCGGTCGCCGAGTGGATGAGCGGCAAGCCGCCGGAGATCGACATACACGAGGCCGACGTCGCCAGGTTCTACGGCCATCAACGCACCGGGCGCCACGTCCGGGCGCGGGCCCGTGAGAGCTACAACAAGATGTACGGGATCGTCCATCCCGCCGAGCAGTGGGAGTCGGAGCGGCCGGTCAGGTGCAGCCCGGTGTACGGCCGTGAGCGCGAGCTTGGCGCAGTGTTCTTCGAGACGGCGGGCTGGGAGCGCCCGCACTGGTACGCCAGCAACGAGGGACTGCTCGACCGCTACGCTGCGAGCGTCGCACCGCGCGAGGCCGAATGGGATGCGCGCTGGTGGTCGCCCATCATCAACGCCGAACACCTCGCCATGCGCGACGCCTGCGGGCTGGTCGACCTGTCGGCCTTCGCGGTGTTCGACATCACCGGCCCAGGCGCGCTGGCCGCTCTTCAGCCGATCGCCGTCTCCCAGCTCAATGTCCGCCTTGGCCGGGTGGTGTACACGTCGCTGCTTGACGAGCGTGGGGGGTTCAAGGCCGACCTGACCATCATGCGGCTCGGAGCACAGCACTTCCGTGTGGTGACCGGCGGCGCCACGGGAATGATGGACAAGAAATGGTTCACTGACCACCTGCCGGTCGGCGCGGCCGTGGAGCTTGCCGACTTGACCTCCGCATGGGCGACATTTGGGTTGTGGGGCCCGCGGGCCAGGGACGTGCTGCAGCCGTTGACCTCAGGCGACCTGTCCCACGCTGGCTTCCCCTTCGCCACGTGCAGGGAGGTGGAGATCGGCGGCGTGACGGTCCTGGCTTCCCGCATCTCCTATGTGGGGGACCAGGGCTTCGAGCTGCACGTGCCGATGGAGCAGGGCGCACGGGTGTGGGACACGATCTGGGCTGCCGGGTGGTCGAACGGCCTGGTGCCAGTCGGCATCGGCGTCTACGGCACCACGGGCCGGCTCGAGAAGGGCTACCGTGCCTACGGCAATGAGCTGACCGCCGACTACAACCTGGTGGAGGCCGGCATGGCCCGCCCGTCGGTGAAGGAGCAGGACTTCATCGGCAAAGCCGCCTACCTGGAGCAGCGGAGTTCACCGCCGTGTGCCGTGCTTGCCACGCTGACCGTGGACGATCACCGCAGCGCGGACGGCCGGCTTCGCTACATGCTCGGCGGCGAGCCGGTTCTCGCCGCAGACGGCGGCCCGCTCATCGACGCAAAGGGCCGGCACTCCTACGTCACGAGTGCTGGGTCCGGGCCGTCGGTCGGCAAGCATCTGCTGATGGCGTACCTGCCGGCCGAGCACGCGCGAGAGGGAGCGAGCCTCGCGGTCGAGTATCTGGGCGAGCGATATCCGGTCACGGTGGCGGTGGCCGGTTCACGGCCGCTATTCGATCCGGAAAACGTGCGGGTCCGAAGCTGACTTGCATGAAGATCCTCGCCTGCGTCAAGCGTGTCCCCATGGTCGGTGGCATGATCGCCGTCACCGCAGACGGGCAGGACATCGACACGAGCATGTCTGGTTTCACCATCAGCCCGCATGAGGAGTGTGCGGTCGAGGAGGCCGTTCAGATCGTGGAACGCCTCGGCGGCAGCGTGAGCGTGCTGACGCTCGGGCCTCCCGCCGCCGCCGAGCAGTTGCGCGCCGCGCTCGCGCTCGGCGCCACCAGCGCTATTCTCCTCGAGACCGATGGCAGGGAGTGGGGGCCGATCGCCACGGCTTCGGCGATCGCCGAGGCCGTCCGTCGGCGTGCCGCGGAAGGTGCTGGTCCGTATGATCTGCTCCTGTTTGGAAATGAAGCCGCCGATACGGGCGATTATCAGGTGCCCGTGCGCGTGGCACACGAGCTTGGCCTGCCCTGCGTCACTGGCATCAAGAGCATCGCCATCACTGGTGATGGCATGCGGGCACGGCGTGAGTACCTTGGGATCGAGGAGGCTTTCGAGATCGCGCTGCCGGCCGTCGTGTCGGTGAAGGAGGGCATCAACCTGCCCCGCTACCCATCCCTTCCGGGCCGGTTGAGGGCGAAGAGGGCGGCGATCGAGGAGATCAAGGCAGAGCAGTTTGCGTCACCGGGGCCTGCGGCGGAGGCGTCTGCTGAACTGGCGCGCCGGGTTGGCTCACCGCAGGCCGGCACCGGCGATGTGGGCCTGCGCAAGCTTGGCCTTCGGGTGCCAGAAACAACACGAAGGCGTGCGGAAATCCTCGGCACCGGCGCGGACGCTGTGCCCGCGCTGGTCAGGTTGCTCGAGGATCTCGGGGTTTTGTCATGACCGTGCTATGCCTGGTGGAACAGGATCGGCGCGGCATCATCGACGCGTCGCTTGCCGCTTTGACCTTCGCCCGCACATTGGCAGAAACACCATCGGCCGCCGTCATTGGCGCGGCCGGTGCGCTCGAAGTCTCGGTGTTCTCGGCTTACGGCGTGACCGACGCGTACACGGTCGAATCAGATCTGCTGGCGTCCTACGCTCCGCTGGCGTGGGCGCGCGCACTCGCGGAGCTGATCGCCCTGACATCGGCCGATGCCGTGGTTGCCGCGGGTACCGACCGCGGCCAGGAGGTGATGGCGCATCTCGGCGTGCTGACCGGCCTGCCGGTGGCCGCGAACTGCTTGTCCGCCGCCGCGTCAGGTTCGGGTACGTACCGGATCGTCCGCCAGCGCTGGGCGGGCAGCCTTCTTGAGGATGCCGTGCTTGAGGCGTCCCCTGCCCTGCTTACCGTGGCCAGCGATGGCACCCCCGCCGCTCCGGCCGCCGCGGCGGCGCAGACCCGCGTGCACGTACACCAGCCCAAGCTTTCCGGTGAGGACCTGCGGGTGCGTGTTACAGAATCGGCGGAGCCAACTGTGGGTGTCTCGCTGGCCACCGCGCGCGTGGTGGTCGGCGGCGGGCGTGGCGTCGGCGGGCCCGATGGCTTCGGTGCGCTGGAGGAGCTGGCCGGCCTGCTCGGCGGGGCCGTTGGCGTGTCGCGCGTGGTGACCAGCCAGGGCTGGCGGCCGCACAAGCAGCAGGTAGGTCAGACCGGCACGCGCATCTCAGCTGAGCTCTACCTCGCTTGCGGGATCAGCGGTGCGATACAGCACATGGCGGGGTGCCTCGGCGCGAAGCACATCGTAGCGATCAATACCGACCCTGGCGCGCCGATCATCAGCCGCGCCGACTACGCGGTGATCGGCGACCTCAACGAGGTGATCCCCGCGCTGGTCGCCGCCATCAAGGCGAGAGCTAGCCGGGCCTGAAGGGAGCTGCGCCGCTCTCGTGCCTTTCGTGCCTGCCGTTGCCGCACCTCTCGCGCCTGCCGTGCCGCACCTCTCGCGCCTCAGGCGCCGGGAAGGACCTTGCGTGAGACGCAAGACCAGCCATGATCCCTCACCGCGGAGACTAGTCCATGCATATGACGAAGAACTCGCCGCAGTCGCGGATCATGGCGCGGTAGGCAAAGGGCTCAAGACCGAAGATCACGTCTTGGAGGCGGTTTCGAGGTTCTCCCGTACCGTCTGGGTCAGCGGGTGGTCGGCGCCCAGGACGCGTTCGCAGTCATCCAGCGTGCGCTGAAAGACCTTGATCGCGTCGGTCAGCCGGCCCGCCGTATGGTAGGCGTGGCCGAGGTTGCCTCGCGAAGTGAGCGTGTCCGGGTGATCGGGCCCGAGTACCCGCTCACAGTCGGCGAGCGTGCGCTCATACAGCGGGAGGGCGTCCGCCAGCCGCCGCGCGGTGTGGTAGGTGAAGGCGAGGTTGCCGCGTGCGGTGATGGTGTCCGGGTGGTCGGCGCCCTGGATGCGCTCGCGGTCAGCGAGCACGCGCTTGTACTGCGGGATTGCCTCCTTCATCCTGCCTGCCACGCGGTATGCGTAGGCGAGGTTGCCGCGTGCGGTGAGCGTGTCGGGGTGGTCTGGGCCCTGTATCCGCTCGCGGTCGGCCAGCGTGCGCTTGTAGAGATTGATCGCGTCGTCCAGCCGTCCAGCCGAACGGTAGGTGGAGGCGAGGTCGCTACGCGACGCAAGCGTGTCCGGGTGGTCGGTGCCGAGGACTCCCTCCCGGTCCGAGACGGTGCGCTCGTACAGGGTGATCGCGTCACTCAGCCGCCCAGCAGCACGGTAGGCGGCAGCGAGATCGCCGCGTGAACTAAGGCTGTCCGGATGGTAGGGCCCGAGCAGCCACTCACTCTCCGCCAACGTGCGCTCGTGAAGCGGGATCGCCTCCGCCACCTGCCCCGCGCTTTGGTATGCCTTGGCGAGATTGCTGCGTGACCGGAACGTCTGCGCGTTGGCTGCGCCAAGGATCCGGCTGCTCGTGTCGGCCATCACCTGCCAGTAGGCAATCGCGGAGGCGGTCAGTTTCACGTTGTCCAGGCTTTCTCCGGCCCGGAAGAGCAGCGGGTGGCCGTCCGGCTTCCAGAGCAAATCGCCCGCCGCGTCGTACAGTCGTGCCGTGCAATCGCGCAGCGCCTGGGCGAGCAGCGGCTCACCATCTCCCGCTTCCCATGCTTGCAGCAACGCGTCGGCACACGCGCGGGCGGCCTGATCAAGCTCCGCAGCGGATAGGTACTTTCGTACCGCGGCCTGGACGAGGGCGTGCAGGCGAACCGTGCGTGCCGCGCTGGACGGGTCTATGGTCACCAAGCCGAGGCGGGCGAGGTTGTGCACCGCGGCGCGGACCTGATTCTCGGCGACTGCCCGGTTCGCGCCCGCGACCGTCGCGCCGGCGACCGCTGTGCTCGAGACTGCTGTGCTCGAGACTGCTGTGCCAGCGACTGCTGTGCCCGCGACCGCTGTGCCCGCGACCGCTGTGCCAGCGACAGCAGGGCCAACCGCGCGGTCGCCCGCGGTGCCGCCCCCGACAGTCCCGCCGCCGACGGTGCCGGTACCGACGGTGCCGCCGCCCATGGCGCCGCCGCCCGCGGTGCCGCCACCGATGGTCTGGTCGCCAGCGGTCCGCTCGTCCGCGGCGCGGTCACTCGCGGCGCGGTCGCCCGAGATGTAACCGCACGCGGCGGCGCTGGTCAGCACGGAACCCGGTATGCCGTTCGGATCCAGTAGCGTCGCCAGGACCAGGGTGGGCCATGCCAGGCCTGCGGGCGGGAGCTGGTCCGCGCGGTCGATGCACAGTGACCAGGTGATCGCCACGATCGAGGAGCAACGGTCGGCGGCAGCGGGAGTCACGTGCGGGCGACGCTCGGCAAGCCGAACACGATAATCGCGGCAGCTCGATCCGCGGTCGGCCATCACAGCGGCGGCCTGCGCGAGCCCGATCGGCACGCAGCTGAGATCCTCAGCGAGGTCCAGCGCCCCGATCCGCTGGTCGGGATCGTTGTTGAACTTCGCGGTCAGGTAGCTCAGCGCCTCTCGGCGGGTCAGTGTCTCGACCGCAACGATCCTTCGGGCATCATCCTCAAGCGCAGGATCGCTTCGGCGGCTGGTGACAAGCAGCCGCCCCGTGTCACCCTGCGGCCACAGCCCGTCCAGGTCAGCGGCGTCGGCAAGATCATCGAGGACGACCAGCCATTCCCGGCTACTTGCAGCCAGCCAATCGAGGAAGCGGGTAGCCGCCGTGGCCGGATCCTCACCTGCGGTTCCCGCGCCCACTTCACCGAGCGCCTGCGCATAGCCGGTGAGGATGGCGTCCCTGCTAGAGGCGGTAACCCATACCAGCAGGTCCAGCGCGTGGCTCTCCCACAGCGCGTGCGCCAGGCCAACCGCCAGCTGTGTCATGCCTGTGCCGCCCGGGCTTGCGATTCCGCGAGTCATCGCGTCATCTCCAGGCGTCAGCACCACGACATCGCCGGGTAGCAGGTTGGCGAGCAATCCATGCCCGGTCTCGGGCCGCGGAATGTAACCATCGGCCAGCGGTGGCACATGTCCTGCCCGCACCGGCCAGGTCACATCCCGGTCCGGCACCTCAATGGCCTTCCTGTGTAGTGACCGTTGTAGTGACCGTGTCGGTCACGCCGGTTGCCAACCTGGCAGCACTGCACACGCGGACCTCCTCGACCAAACGTGCCGCCGTCCGTCCCGTCCAGCCCGGCGCTCGCCGAGAACCTCTTAGTGACAGGCATCACACTACGACGACACACGGATCGATAAAGCATGATCGACGTGGTTACGCTCAGCGGTGATCCGTGTACGGATCACCGTCCGTAGCCGCGGCACAATGTCGTTAGCCGATCGGCTCTACGTCCGGCTGCCCGATGAGCCGCTCAACCAGTGACCTGCGCCACTGCTCCGCCTGCCGTACCTGGTTGAACGTGAACAGGTGCAGGCCCGCCACGGCCGAGGCGGGCGAGGCGAGCGCCGCGCCAACCCGGTCGAGAAACGTGTCCGGACGGTAGCCATAGGGCATACCGAGCCGAACGAGCCAGTCGGTGTGCCCGGCCAGAAATCTGGCGGAGTCTGCCACGCCGGCCTTGGCTGCCATGTTCACCAGCCTTGCCCGGTCCAGCGGCCCGGTCATGCCGATGAAGAGCGGCAAGGTGACGCCGCGTGCCCGCACCCGGGCGATCCACTGCCGCAACGTGGCTGCGTTCAGGCACAGATTGCTCACGATGTAGCTCGCGTAGCGCCGCTTGTCCCACATCGCCTGGATCGTGACGTCGTCGGCTATCCTCGGGTGGCTCTCCGGATATCCGGTGATGCCGATGCGCGAAAACGGGTGGCTCATCTGACTGAGGCTGACCAGCAGCGAAAGCGCGCTGTCAAATTGCCCGGCAGGCGAGTCCAGATCGCCGCCGGGCACGAACACGTCATCAACACCACTTTCTGTGAGCCGTGCGACGATCTCCGCCAGGTGTCTGTCGTCAACGACCAGCCGGGCGGACAGATGCGGGACCACCCGATAGCCACGAACGCGCAGCCGCTCGGTGAGATCGAGTGTCGCGTCCAGCCCCTTGTTCGGCGAAGCCGTCACCGTCACGGTCAGGTGTCGCGGCACCCATTCGAGCACGGCCTGCTCAACCGCGCTGGTCGGAAACACCTCGTACCTGGGGTGCTGCAACAGCGGTGCCGCGCTGGCCAGGCCGTTACGCGCCCGCACCGTCGTGCCCCCGATATTTATCCTTAACGGCTGCCGCGGCGCGAACCAGCACCGGGCGTGCGGCGGGATCCAGCGGTGGTCCCAGGGCCGCCGGGGGGTTCCGGGGGGTCGTCCCCCCGGGCGAGCACAGCACGGCTGCCGCGACGCGCTTTCCCTTACACGAGCCGCCCACCCCTTGGGGGCTTTGCCCTACTGCCGATCTTGCCACGCTGTCAAGCCCTCCGGGAGGGGCGAGTTCGGTTCTGTGGATAACTCGCCGAGCGCGACGGTTGCCCACGCGATGGCTCGTCGCTAAGGAGCCGCTCAAGCTCGCGTTCCAAGGCCGCGGTGCCAACGTCGATCACGGTCAGCGGGAGGCCGAACATCTCGGCCACCGCCGCCGCCTCCGACTCGAGCGCAGCGCTTGGCGACTGGGCCAGCCAGACGACCCGGCGGTAGTGGCCGAAGTAGTCCGGCCAGAGCTCGGGATAGCGGTCCAGGCCGAGCTCGGTGAGCACCGAGCGGCGGAAGCTGCGCACGAGGAAGTCGGTGAGGACATAGGTGCCTGGTTCCCGCGCGAACAGGGCCCGCATCCGCTCCGGGCCGGCGAACACGTCGTAGCAGTGCAACCCGGGCAGCCGGCGGATGCCCAGCCGCGCGCAGAGTTCATCGAGCGCGCCATAGGTGCCGCAGTCCGCGTACGCGAAGACGACGCGCAGGCCACGGGCCTGAGCACGCAGCGCCAGCCGTTCGGCATAAGGTTTGATCTTTTCTGGCCTGTTATGGAGCACCGAGGGGAGGCAGTGCAGCTCGACCGGCCAGCTACGGCGGCCGATGATCTCGCGCAGGTGCGCGCCAAGCGCACCGCACGCGATTACGGCGGCGCGAGGCACCTCAGCGGCGACGGCGGCAGCGGCCCGGTCAGTCAGGGAAGCGCAACTGCTCGACGAAGCGGTCGTTGAAGTCGCTGCGGTCGGAGAGTTCGACATACCTCACCTCCTCGAGCAGCGCCAAGGCGCCGGCCCGCTCTCGCTGGCTCAGCAGCGCCATCTTCGCTCCCTCGCCCGCGACGTTGCCTGCGCTCACGATCCGCAGCACCGGCAGCGGCGGCACCAGACCGAGCCGAATCGCGTTCGCCGGTGCCAGGTAGCTGCCGAACGAGCCGGCGAGCAGCACCTGCTGGATCGCCTGCGGCCGCAGCCCTGCCTCTTCTAGCAGGATCTGCCAGCCGGTCGCGATGGCCGCCTTGGCGAACTGGAGTTCGCGCACATCGCGCTGCGACAGGTAGACGCAATGTTGCGTATCGCCGACGTCGCCGAGCCAATGCAGCACGAAGACGCGCTCATCGCCGAGCCGCGTCAGCCGCTCGCAGATACCCGGGGCGCGCTTCGCCGCCTCATCCTCGGTCACGAAACGGCCCGAACGGTCGAGCAGGCCAACCATGAGCAGTCCGGTGACCGCGTCGACCAGGCCCGATCCGCATAGCCCGGCGGGCCCTACGTCGCCGATCACTTCAAGCCGCACATCGTCGGCGGTCATCGTCACTGCCTCGATCGCGCCATCTGACGCCCGCATGCCGCACCTGATGGCGGCTCCCTCGAATGCCGGCCCGGCCGGTGCGGCGGTCGCGAGCAGCCACTCACCGTTGCCCAGGACGATCTCGCAGTTCGTACCGATATCCACGAACAGCCGCGTCCTTGAGTCGCGGTCCATACCCGACGCAAGCAGGCCAGCAGTGATGTCACCGCCGACGTAGGCGCCAAACGAGGGGAACACGACGGCGCGGGCTCGCGGATGCACGCCGACGCCAAGGTCGGCTGCCAGCATCTCGGGCAGGGTCCGGGCGGACAAGATGAAAGGGGCCATCCCGAGCGGCTCCGGATCGATGCCAAGCGCGATGTGCGTCATGGTGGCGTTGCCCGCCGCCGCCACCTCATAGACGTTGCCCGGGTCGACGCCCGCCTTCCCGCACACCGCCTGGGCCAGCTCATCCAGTGTCTGGTGTGCGAGGCTCGTCAGCTTGGCGAGCGCGGCGCCGTCCATCATGATCGAGCTGATCCGGGTGATCACATCGGCGCCGAACGGCTGCTGCCTGTTGAGCGTGGACTCCACCGCGAGCGGTGTTCCTGTGGCCAGATCGAGCAGCGTGGCGACCACTGTCGTGGTGCCGAGATCGAAAGCGATGCCGAAAAGGCGGTCGGTGGTGTCGCCTGCCTCCACATCGATCAGCGCGTCGTCAACGATCACCGCGGTGACCTTGAAGTCCGCGGCGCGTACCACCGGACCGATCGACCGGAGCGCGTGCAGGTCAACCCGCAATTCCAGGTCGTCGAGCCGGGCCAGCAGGCGTTCTAGATCGGACACCTGGTCGGTGAGGGACGGTTCGCTCATTTCCACGTAGCGCTTGCGTACAGCGGGACGCAGGATGACCTGCCTGCCGACACCGACCGTGGCCGCCTTCGGCCTGGTCGCGAGCGGTGGAACCGCGACGTCTGCGTCGGTCGTGGCCTGGACCCGGCACGCGAGCCGCCATCCATCGCCAAGCTCGGACGGGGTGAACGCACGGGTGTCGAGCGCGGAGATGGGCGCTGCGCCGTTCAGAACCCTGACACGGCACTTCTTGCAGGTGCCGTGGCCACCGCAGGTGGAGTCGATGGCGATGCCGTTCCAGCTCGCCGCGTCGAACAGCGTCACACCGGGGGGCACCCTCACCTGACGGCCACTTGGCTCGAAACGAAGCGTCACCCTCGCGGGGCCGTTGACGACGCCGTCGCCCTCGGAGTGCTCGGTCGCCACCGTTGTGCCGCCCGTCCTGGTCAACGCGGCGCCTGCCTGGCTCGGTGCGCCGCGATCCAGGACGTACCCCACGGGTCACGGTTGAGCAGCAGGTCGGCGGCCTTGACCGCAGCGACGATCGGCTGAGCCCGTGCATCCATGATGGCGCTGGTAAGCCCGTTGCCGATCGCGATCGGAAGGAAAGCGGCGCCGATCGCGTGGCGGTCGGGCATCCCGAATGACACGTTCGACGCGCCGAGTGTCATGTTGACGCCGAACTCGCCGCGGATGAGCGCGATCGTCTCCAGCGTCTTGATCACGAGCGTGGTGTCCGCCCCGACCGGCATTGCCAGCGGGTCGATGACGATGTCTTCGATCGGGATGCCGAACCGCCGCGTCGCCACGTCGATGACCTTTCCCGCGAGTTCCGCGCGGCGGCGCGGGTCCTCCGGTATCTCCTGCTCGTCGTTGGGCAGTGCGATAACGGCCGCCCCATATTTCTTCACGAGCGGCAGGATGGCCTCGAGTCGCTCATCTTCGGCGGTAACCGAGTTGACAAGTGCCTTGCCCTCATAGGCGGCCAGGCCCGCATCGAGCGCTTCGATGATCGAGGAGTCAATGCAGAGTGGCAGGTCGGTGAGGTTCTGGACCAGCTTGACGGCTCTGGCCATCAACTCGACCTCGTCCACTAGCGGAGCCCCCATGTTGACGTCGAGCACCATGGCGCCGCCAGCCACTTGCTCGCCGACGTCCCTCTCGACGCGGGACAGGTCACCGCGCCGCAGGTCCTCCTGCAGCGCCTTGCGCCCGGTTGGGTTGATCCGCTCTCCAATAACGCAGAACGGCTGGTCGGGACCGATGATCACTTCCCGGCTTGCCGATCGCAGGACCGTGTGCATGATGGCGCCCGCCCGCTACGCCGTCGCGACGGCCCGGCGCCGCCGCAGCAGTTCTTTTGCCCGGCTGACCGCGGCTGACGCGTCGGGAGCGTACCCGTCCGCCCCCACAGCATCGGCGTACTCCTGGGTGACCGGTGCGCCTCCGACCATGACGATGACCTGGTCCCGCAGGCCGGTCTTCTGCAGGGCGTTGATGTTTGCCTTGAACATGGGCATCGTCGTGGTCAAAAAGGCGGAGAAACCGAGGATATCGGGATGGTGCTCACGCACCGCGTCAACGAACTTCTCCGGCGCAACTTGCACGCCCAGGTCGATGACGTGGAAACCGGCACCCTCGAACATGATGTTGACGAGGTTCTTCCCGATGTCATGGACGTCCCCTTTGACGGTTCCCATGACGATGGTTCCGATCGTCTGCGCGCCGGTTTCTGCAAGCAGCGGCCGCAACACCTCAAGTGCCCCGGCCATCGCCTTCCCCGCGATCAGCATCTCGGGGACGAAGAAATCTCCCCGTTCAAACCGCGCGCCAACCTCTTCAAGTGACGGGATGAGCGCCTCATAAAGCAGCGTCTCTGGACCCAAGCCCATCTCAAGCCCTGCGTTGGTCAATTCGAGTACGCGGGGGGCATCGCCGACGAGGGTGAAGTCGTAAAGTTGGCGGAGCAACTCCTCCTGTGTCACGCCGTCTCCTCTTGTGTTACGCCGCCTTGTCTTAAGCGGTCCTGTGTCCTGCGGCTTTGGGTTGCGCGGCGCTGTGTCATGCGGCTTTGGGTTACGCGGCGCTGTGTCATGCGGCACCTTCATTTTGCGGCCGGTGTCCGAGCACGGTGGACAGTGCCCGCGCCTCGGCCATGCACTGGGTGGCGACCTCGGTGACCCTGGCGGGTTGAAGCCGGGTGGCCGGGCCTGACACAGAAAGCGCGGCGATAACCGCGCCTCCGTCGTGGTATACGGGCGCGGCAACGGCCACCAGCCCGGTTTCGAGCTCCTCGTCGGTAATGGCGAAACCGCGCCTTCGCACGTCGGCGAGTTCACCCTGCAGCGCGGCGCGGCTGGTTATTGTCCTCGCCGTGCGCGCCTCAAGCCTGCGCTGCGGCAGCTCGGCTGCCCCGTAGGCGAGTAGCACCTTGCCCAGGGCCGCGCAGTGCAGGGGGACCGGGCGGCCAAGCCAGTTGGCCGCGCCGATGACGTACTTGCTGTCGACCTGGGCAATCTGTTCCACCATGCCCTGGTTGGCGACGCCCAGGTTCACTGTTTCCCCTGTCGCCTCGCCAAGCCGGTTAAGGAAGGGCTGCGCGACGCCGATCAGGCCGGCCTTGGCGCCACCGCGCCAGGCGTACCTGACAAACATCTCTCCCGGCCGAAAGCGGCCCTGGGCGTCGCGCCTGACCAGTCCGCCCCGCTCAAGCGCGAGCAGCAGCCGTGAGGTCGTACTCTTGGCCAGGCCCGTGGCCGCAGCCAGTTGGCTGAACGTCACCGCATCAGGCGAGTGCACGACTTCGGTCAGCAGGCGCGCCGCCCGGTCTACCGCTTGCGTGCCGGTGGGACTTGTCACTGAGCCCTCTCGTGACCCCTCTGCTGAGCTGCTCCGCGAGTTCCATGTTACGGAACTTTGTTCTACTATGTGATGTTACGTTCGGGTGATCCCATGGTCAAGCGAGCAGCCCAGCACGCGGAACGAGGTGGCGATGTTCGTCAACAGCATGCCCCGCTACGAAATCCTTTCTTCGGACGCTGTTAACGTCCTGGACAAGGGATGGCGCCGCATCGTTTCCGAGATCGGCGTGCAGTTCGCCAAACCGGCGGCCGTCGAGCTATTTCGCCGGGCCGGTCAGGACGTCGATGGCGATGTAGTCAGGCTGGATCCAGAATTTGTGCTCGAGCAGGTCGCCAAGGCGCCGCGGGAGTTCGATGTCCAGGCCCGCAACCCGGCCAACAGCGTGCACATCGGTGGAGATCACATGGTCTTCGGCGGAGTCTATGGATCACCTTTCGTCAGGGAAGGCGATGTGCGCAGGGATGCCACCATGGAGGATTTCCGGCGCCTTTCCATGCTGGCTCAGGTATTTCCCGAGCTCGACTCGGCGGGCGGGGTTATCTGCGAACCAAACGATCTCCCGCTCGACTCCAGGCATCTCGACATGGTCTATGCCTTGCAGACGCTGACCGACAAGATTTACATGGGCAATGTCGTGTCCGGCCCGAACGCCGCGGATACCATCCGGATGACGGAGATCCTGTTCGGCGGCAGGGAGAGTATCGAGCAGACCCCGGCAACGATCTCGCTGATCAACTGCAACTCGCCATTGCGGTGGGACGACCGCATGCTCGACGCTCAGTTCGAGTACAACCAGGCCAATCAGCCGGTCGTGCTGACACCGTTCTTGCTGATGGGCGCGATGTCGCCGGTGTCGATCCCGTCCGCGCTCGCCCAGCAGCTTGCCGAGGCACTGTCCGGCATCGCGCTGGCGCAGCTGATCCGTCCAGGCTGCCCGGTCATCTTCGGCTCGTTCCTGTCCAACATCGACATGCAGTCAGGCTCGCCAAGCTTCGGCACCCCGGAATCCGCGATCGGGCTGCTGTGCACCGGCCAGCTCGCGAGGCACTTCGGCCTCCCGTTCCGCACCGGGGGTGGCCTGTCCTCCAGCCAGACGGCGGACGCGCAGGCCGGCTACGAGGCGCTCATGACGCTGCTGCCGACATTCCTGGCCGGCGCCAACTGGGTCATGCACGCGGCCGGCTGGCTGGAGGGCGGCCTTGTCAGCTGCTACGAGAAGTTCGTTATCGACGTGGAGCTGCTGCGCATGCTGCGCGTGCAGTTCACCCCGCTGGAAATCGACGAGGCCTCCCTCGCGTTCGACGCGCACGTCGAGGTCGGTCACGGCGGTCATTTCCTTGGCGCGCAGCACACAATGGAGCGCTTCCGCGAGTGCTTCTACCGGCCCTTGCTGTCCTCGACCGCGAACTTTGAGCGCTGGATCCGTGGCGGCGCCAAGGACGCCGCCGCCCGAGCCTCCGACGTCTGCCAGAAGAAGCTGCAGGATTACGAGCAACCCGCGATCGACGACGCGGTCCGTGCCGAGCTCGAGGACTTCGTGACACGCCGCCGCGCCGAACTCGGCGACTAACCGATCGGCGCGGCCAACCGGTCGCCGCGGCTCACGGCAAACGGCGGTCACGCCACCGTCGGCGACAACTTTGCATCCTAGGATGTCGTAAGATTCGGACATTCCGGGCGCGCAAGCAACGCTAACGAGTACAAAGTTGCGCTGCTTGGCTTTGTGCGGTCGCCGGGCTATCGCTTGAAACCCGCTGCTGGCTTACACTCGCCAAAACGGCCGCTGGCTCACCGTCGGCGGAGGTGATGCCACGGGTCTGGGAGGTGATGCCATGGACGAAGTAGCAGAGCGGTTCCTCGATCTGATCCACGGGCTTGAGGAGATCACCGACGGAACCACCGCTGAGCAGGCACACGTCCAGTTTGACGAAACAACGCTTCAGTTGTTCTGGATGCGGTGGCCAGGCATCTCGGCGTGGGCTGGCTCGCTGTGGCGGATGCTCTCGGAAGAACTGGCCTGGCCAGGTAGCCCGCAGCAGGACCCCGAGCTTGACGAGGTCGGGGAGAGTGGCTGACAGCCTGAGCCAGCGCGGGCGTGCGGGCAGCACGGTGCTGCGGGACCTCATGCACACAAGCGTGATAACCGCAACGCCGGACACCACGTTGGCGGCGGCCGCGGCCGCGATGGTGAAGGCCAAGGTTGGCTCAGCCATTGTCATGCAGGGGTCGTTTTTGGCCGGCATCTTGACCGAGCGCGACGTGCTTCGAGCGGCCGGCTCGGGAAGAGATCTCTCGCAGTCGGTGATCTCGGAGTGGATGACCCCCGACCCGCAGTCGCTAGAACCCGGCGCGTCGGTCGAAGAAGCCGCGCAGATCATGCTGCTGAACGGGTTCCGCCACCTCCCGGTCGTCGAGGGCCGCGAGGTGCTTGGCGTGGTGAGCCTGCGTGACCTGTTCGCTGCCCGGATTCGCCGACGCGCAGCGGATGGCACCACGCCCTAGCCAAATGGCCAGGGTTCCGAGGTCGTCCCCCCGCACGGGGCGCGCGGCAGCCTCCGGGGGTTCCGGGGGGTCGTCCCCCCGGGCTGGCACTGCGGGCCGGGGCGATGCCGACCGACGGTCGGCGAGCATGACGAGCCGCCTCGTGGCATAGCGGGGAATCGAACCCTGCAAGGTGGAGGGGATCACCCACGTACCCACCCGGCGAAACTGCCGACCGGTAGCCAACCGGCTCTATGCCATGCGTTTGAGTACCTTACCCTGTCAATCTCGCCTGCACCTTCGTTTTGCGGCAGAGCCGAATGGGCAATCCAGCAGAGCCGAATGGCATCTGGCCCCCCGCTGTTCCTCGCCAGAACAGCGGTGTCCCGCCGCCACCTCTATAGAACCCCCGGTGTCCCACCGCTGTTCCCTCGCGTGGAGCCCGGTGGTCCGCCGCTACGCCTCTCGTCAGGTCACAACGAGTCTTGCGCGCCGACCCGGCGGCGGGCCGTGAGGTAGTAGCCAGCAAACGCGACGCAAAGTGCGACGAGCACGCCCAGGTTGGCCCCCGCCCATGCCCCGGTCTTGCCGCCCAGCCCGAACGGCCCAAGCAGGTACCCCTGCCAGGACAGCCACCCCGCGAACGAGTTGGTGACAAGCCCCCAGCCAAGCACTGTGCCGATCGCGATCGCGGCGATCGCGGGCGGGCTGGCGGCACCATACCGGCCAGCGCTTGTGAACAAGTCAGCTTCGGCATACGGACGGCGCCGCATCGCGAGGTCGGCGAGAAACACGCCGCACCATGCTGCGATCGGCACGCCCAGGGTGATGAGGAATCCCTCGAACGCGCCGAAGAAGCTCGACGAGATCCAGACCAGGTAGATGGTCCCCAGGCACATGATCACGCCATCGATGGCGGCCGCGCTCCAGCGCGGGATGCGCACTCCGAGGGTGAGCAGCGCCAGCCCGGACGAGTAGATGTCGAGCACGGCGCCGCCGATCAGGCCCAAAATGGCCACCAAGGCGAAAGGCACCAGGTACCAGGTCGGCAGGATAGTGGTCAGCGCGCCGATCGGATCGGCGGCGATGCTGGAGTTCAGGGCCTTGTCCGAGCCGGCCAGCAGGGCGCCGAAGACGACAAGGACGACCGGCGCGACCGCCGAACCGAACGTGGTCCAGCCGACCACGCCACGACCCGATGCGCTGCGCGGCAGATACCTCGAATAGTCCGCCGCCGAGTTGACCCAGCCGAGACCGAAACCGGTCATGGCGAAGATCGCCACCCCGGTGACCGCCTGAGCCGAGCCGCCTGGCAGAGCGCTGACCACCGGCCAGTGGATGTGCCCAGCGGCCAGGGCGATGTAGCCAACCGTGAGAATCGCGGTGGCCACGGTGATTACACGCTGCAGGCGCATGATGACGTCGAAGCCGAGCACGCCCGCGGCCACGACAATCGCGGCCACGACGATGAAGGCGGCAATCTTCGTCGTGTTCCCCGTGCTCCAGCCAAGACGGTGAAACACGGTCGCCGTGGCGAGCGTGGCAAGCGCGCACAGCACCGTCTCCCACCCAACGAGCAGCAGGTAGCTGAGCCCGGTGGGGATCGCGTTGCCGCGCACACCGAACGCGGCGCGCGACAACACCATGGTTGGCGCCGAGCCGCGCTTGCCCGCAAGCGACACGAACCCGACCAGCAGGAAGGACACGATCGTGCCCGCCACGCCTGCGATCGCCGCCTGCCAGAAGGACACGCCAAAGCCGAGGAAGAACGAGCCGTAGCTAATCCCGAGCACGGCGATGTTGGCAGCGCACCAGGGCCAGAACAGGCGCCGCGGCCGGCCCTTGCGCTCGGCTTCGCTGATCACGTTGATGCCGTTGAGTTCCAGGGGCAGGCCGGCCGGGCCGGGCGCGGACTTCGCTGCGACGGCCGTGGTCGCGTTGGGATCGGCCATGATCTACCCCTCGTCTGCGTGCACGTCGGCGGGCATTGCGCCAGGTCGCGGCAGCCGTTCTGGATAAAAAGCGACAAACGGCTCCTTAACGGCTGCGCGGGCGCCCACCACGACCGTAGCTGCGAAGGCCGTGACGCGCGACTGCGGTCCGCGTACGAGCCAGGGCAAAGTCTGATCGCGGCAACGCCGTGCACGGGCGCGTCACCGCAGGGCTGCGAGATACCCGAGACGGCCCCGGTTTCGACTTGCCAACGATTGCAAGCGCACCGGCTGGATGCGAGCAGGCCGCGCGTATCGTCTGATCATGGTAGCTGCCGATCAGGGGGAGCGGCGGCGGGGGTTTCCCGCGCTCGACCCAGAGCCGCCGCCCCGCCCGTGGTGGCGACGGGCGATGCTGCCAATGGCGCTGGTCGTGCTCGCGGCGGTCGCGTGGGCGACCGTCGCCGCGTGGCCATCCTCGCCGGGTGCGCGGCGTGCCCGAGCCGCGGCCCTGCCGGTCGTCGCGGCTGGCGGCCGCATCGTCGTGCAAACACCCGGTGGTTACCTTGCGCTTTCCGAGCCCAACAGCGCCCATCGTCAACTGTTGAACGTTTCCGGGCTCGTGCCGAGCACCCAGATCCAAGTAGCGTCCTCGCCGGGCGGCGGCTACCTCGCGACGACGGATGGCCAGCTCATCACGGTCAGCGGCGGCAGGCCGACGGTCTCGGCCACCGTGCCGTTCAGCGGGCTGCCGCCGTTGTTGCCCGCGAACCCGTTTGCCGACCACGACCGGGCGATCGTTGAGCTGAAAGGCTTCGCTGGTTACCCGAGCGCAGAGACGCCGGTTTCTGTTTACTCGCTCGCGACCAGGCGGCACGTTCACCTCGGAGACGTCGACGGCAGCAGCAATTACGGCGCGGCGGGCGATCCGCAGGCTGCCGGGGTGTTCGTGGCGGTGGCGTCGCCGCCGAGGCCGTCGGCGACAGTGACGGGCGTGAGACCGCCTGATTCCCG
>WNGG01001239.1_pt1 | contig 28827 bp, 31 predicted proteins | sample 5400661 | NCBI WGS metagenome assembly WNGG01 (sample SAMN13153372, study PRJNA577476) | soil metagenome | isolation source: 100 cm soil or saprolite under Garry oak tree replicate 1 | place: USA:California | collected 2016-06-15
TTGGCCGATTTCGAGCTTCGTTTTGCTTCGAATCCATGTTCCTACGATCGCGGCAAATTCATTTAGAACGACCTTCGCTAGTCTTCGGTTACCGTACACCCTGCTGCCGCCAGACTTTCTATTCCTATAGGACACCGGAACCTCGACAATCTTGTAGCGAGAAACTGCTGCCAATGCGGTGAACTCGGTCCAGAAGTTGTATTTGGAGTAGTGAACTCTAGAGGCCAGCGCTTGGGCTATGTCTCTTCGCATCAATCTGAATGCGCTTGTAACGTCTCGACAAGTGAGACCGAACATTTTCTGCTCCAATAACCTGACACCTGTGGAGAGGAATATGCGCAAAGGAGACTCTGCTCGCGATAATCGTCTGCCAATTATGATGTCGACATATTCAGCGAGCATGACCAGCTTCTGAAAATCCTTAGGATCATACTGTCCGTCCGAGTCCATGAACAGTATGTAGTCGGCCTCTTTCCCAACGGACATTATGGCGTCTCGGACAGCGGCGGCGTAGCCCTTTCTTTTCGGTGAAGAGCTTACGTGGACGCAAGGCAGGACGTGCTCAAGGAGAGAAAGAACTTGGGGGGTACCGTCGGTGCTGCCGTCTTCAGCTACCATGTATTCGATGTTTGGATGAATTTTGGAGAAGTAATTGTTTGCTTCCAAGATGGTGTTTTCGATCGTGGCGGCCTCGTTGTATGCTGGCAGCACAACAACGATCTTGTATGATATCGGGCCTAGCTGTGCGTTTCCGGTCTTGAATTGGGGTCGCGGCATCGATTACGCACGTTCTGTGAGCAGGAGGTCATTCACCCGGCCTTCGTACGAGTGTGTGTCAGTATACCACTGAATCGTTTTGGCAAGGCCATCGTCGAATGAGGTCTTGGGTTCCCAAGCGAGCAATTTTCTTGCCCTACGAATGTCCAGCGCTCTACTCGCAACTCCTGTGGGCATCATGTTATCGAAAATGATATTCTTTGGTCGCCAGCCAAACAATTGAAATATTCGGTTGGCGACTTCATTCACCTTGTGTCTTTGGCCAGTGCCCAAGTTAATGGCTGTCCCATCCTCGATTTTCTCTGCCGCAGTGACAGTGCCAGCTACAATGTCAGAGACATAAGTGAAGTCTCTCTCTTGGTCTCCTGTCCCCCATATGACGTAGGGGTCGGCACGCTGGAAGGCCCTGTAGATTAGAGCAGCAATCGCATGGGTCTCGTTCTCTCTCGGTCCATAGGCAGTGACGAATCTCATGCAACATCCTCTCAAACCATACTGTTTGATGAAGGCTCTGAGTTGCATTTCGCCCATTAGCTTTGCCCAGCCGTATTCCAAATCCGCGCTGAGGTAGTTTTCGAGACTGGTTAGATCACTATCCTCCTCTCGGAGGAGATATCTAGACCCTGGGTCTTGGAGTCTAGGCGGGTATACGCAAGCACTGCTTGCGAAGACGACTTTCTCGACGTCTGCCCCACAGCTTGCTTCCAACACGTGGTGATCGATCGAGAAGTTTGAACAAACGTCGGCTGGGTGACCACCAATAAATCCTCTTCCTCCGTGAGTCGCGGCAAGGTGGAAGACGACGCTGTTGTCTCGGAAAACAGGCAGTAGCTCTCTTAGAGGGGAATACTCCAGATCAAATTGGGAAAACCGTATCTTGTCTCGGCTGAGCGCTAAGTTCTCGATTTTGCCGCTACTAAGATTATCGACTACTGTCACATCAGCGCCGAGCCCAACTAATTCGTCGACCAAGTGGCTGCCTATGAAACTTGCACCACCGGTTACAAGAACGGTCTTCTCCTTCCAATATTGCGGGCTCGGTTTGATCAAGACTCATCACGCTGTAGTCTAACAACAGGATTATCGTCCAGATGGACAGGGTCCGCAGATTCCGGCTTGTGCTTCGGATCTATTTCCAGTCCAAACATGACCCCAAAGCACGAATCCGCACAAGCCGGAAAGTCTTTTGCAATGTTTTGAAAGTATCATTTGAACGTGATGCCCCTTGTCTCACAAATGCCCCCTCATTTGCTCTTTCTCCGGAACGTTTCTCACCAAATCCCCTGTGCGTCGGAGAAGGTAATAGCTTGGAGAATCCAGTCTATCAGGACCTGGAGCATACGGAGAGGGCTCGGATATTAGTCGGGTTAGTTGAAACCCGATATATCTCTGGAACGCTATTCCTTTCGCTTTTTCGCCAGCTGCAAAGAGAATATCCGAGCTCTCAGGATAAATCCGCTTGGACAAGCGTGAGATTGATGAATGACCTCTTGTTAACAGCAACACAGCTTAGAGGATATCTGGACAATTGGGAAGGCAAACGGTTGGACACTAATTATTAGTATCCTTTAGCAAAGATGCTGTTGCAATTGGAATACAGAAACGGGGCGAAGTGATTCATGTTCCTTCTTGGCCACATCTGCTGGAGCTATCTTTTTTAAGTTCACAGGCAGACAGGTCAAGGTAAACCCGCCAGTGGCTCTATTCTATTCTATTCTGTTGTTCCATGTGACACCAAAGATTCGCGCCCACATGAACGGGCAGGCATCAATGATGCGGAGTACTCTACAAAGATTCGGTCCTTTAGGTGAGAATCGCGCGCAGGTTCTTCCGGGAAGCTCGGATCTCACCTGAACAATGCGAAGTTGTTGAGAATGTGCTTTTTAGAGAATGAATTCGCGATTAGAAGGATTATTCCATGAAACGAATTTTGGTCACAGGAGGCCTAGGATTCATTGGGAGTAATCTTGTCGACCACCTCATTTCGACAGACGAGGTCACGGTACTAGACGATCTGTCCTCCGGTCGGATTAGTAACGTCAGTCGACACTTGAAAAACCCGAAATTCAGATTCGTAAAGGGAAGTGTACTCAACCCCGGAATGATCGATGAGGCTATTGGTGGAGCAAGTGCTGTCGTGCATCTAGCCGCAGTCGTTAGCGTTGCCCTTTCAATAGAGAAGCCTCTCCTGGTTCATCGAGTAAACGTAGAAGGAACTTTAAACGTTCTCGAATCCTGCTTGAAACACTCGGTGGAAAAATTTGTCTTCGCCTCTTCTGCAGCAGTCTACGGCAACGACCTGACTCCGCCCTTTAGAGAAGACTGCCGATCAAATCCCTCAAACCTTTACGGGGCCACGAAGGGAGCGGGGGAAGCTTACGTCAAGGCCTACGCTGAAACCCACAATCTGAAAGCCGTTATTCTGCGTCTTATGAACGTCTACGGACCCCGTAGATCCTCAGGACCATACGCCGGGGTGATTACAAAGTTCGCGGAAGCCATCTCGCTTGGAAAACCCTTGACTGTGTACGGGGATGGAGAACAGACAAGAGACTTCGTCCATGTGTCCGACGCTATAGTAGCAATGACAAGCGCGTTGCACAAGGAACAAGCGATCGGCCATACTTTCAACATCGGAACTGGAAGACCGACGACTGTAAGCAAACTTGCCGTAATCTTTTCTCATCTAACGGAACCGCGATCTCAAATCACTCATATGCCTGAACGGAAAGGGGAGGTTAGGGCCAGCTGGTCAAACATTGAGAAAGCTAAGGAAGTTCTCGGATATCAACCCAAGGTATCTCTCGAGAATGGAATCAAGTCGTTCATACAATGGTACAATAACGAATCCGAAAACTCGTTGAAAGCCGATGGAGAATGAAGGGCGAGCCTGAATCTATCGAGCTAAACGGAATCTCCGTCTGCGTGTTATGAGAGTCCGTCTGTAGTTGGGATGTCAAACCGAGGCAACGTGAGCCGTGTTTCTCCTCGGACACAGCTGCTGGAGCTATGTCTTCTCGAAGCTTACGGGCAGACAGGTCAAAGTCTACATCCCCGCTTACATAGCGTTGCTGGCGGGTGTTCTCCCCGACTTTGATATTTACTTCAAACCGCTGATTCAACACCACACCTATACCCATTCGTTGATTATTCTGTTACCTATCTGCGCGGTTCTCGTCGTTAGGTTCAACGGTCTCGGACTCGCTTTCTCATTGGGGATTCTCTCCCATCTCGTTGCGGACTCGATAGTTGGAACGATTCCCCCTCTCTATCCGCTCTCGAATTTCGAATTTGGGATAGGCCTGGGGCTGCCGAGTCCGGCAGACACAGCTCTCGAGGTCGGCGCTTTGGGACTAATTCTAGTCTTAGCATATCTCAATGGGGACTACAGGCTCATGACGGAGTCCCAACGAGGATCTCTCTATCTTGTACTTCCTATGGTTTCTGTCGTTACCTTGACCCTTCTGTTTGCCGGCGACAATAACGTTCCGCTCGCAGCATTCGCTTTTTCAAGAAAAGCCCTGACTCTGATAACTTTGGGCCATGCGGTCCTGATAGGGATCCTCGGTCTAGGTGTCGTTCAAGGGGTCAGGGCGCTTATAGAAGATCGCAAGCAACCAGGCCAAGCGTCAAGCCCCTTATCTCGTGGACCTCAACCGTAAGGGTTTCCTCTGCCGAGTAACATCTCGCCTTAATCTCCGAGTGCAACGGATTCACCTGAGACTAGTCTGGAGGTCTCAAAGATAGGCTATCTGACCTGGTGGAATTTCCCGAAGAAAGCTTGGCTCATAATACTAGGAGAGCTAGCAATAATCACGTCCCTATCCGTCTCGCTTTACGCGACCTACCTGACCAACATCTACTTCCAGGCATACGCAAACAGTCTTTCCCCAATACTGGTTCCTATTCTCAGCGTTGCGTTCGGAATCTCATCAGCATCAATCGCCACCTACCTCTATCTCGGAATGAAGCGAATCCGCACATCCCAAGAACCCGAAGCCCCATTCAAAAAGAAGATTCAGCATCGGAAGACATCGAAACGACCCCTGCAGCCCTCTACTTCGGAACCCAAGACTGCTGACTCAGCTCCAACCATTTCCGCCAAACTCAAACCGATAGCCCCGCCTCAGAATCCTGCTCAGACACAAAAGCCCCCGCTGAAAGAACGAGACGATCATACGTCAAGTCCTGAAACCAGAAAATAATCCAAGTTCAGAGCGACGTCCCTAACGCAGGTTGACCTTGGGTTGAAATCCTGAGGGAGTTCTGTGTCTCGCTTCTCACATTCTGACTCATTTCCTAAGGATGGACTCAGGTCGAGACTAATGCTAATTAGGCAAGGCGGGGAAACAAAGCGAGGCAATGTCGAATATTGCTCGCGAATGAAAAGTTCCGGTTTCCTCTAGCTCTTGACCTGAAGTACGTCTCCAAGACCTTAGCGATCCTACTACGCCATCCCTCGACGATTCCGAAGGCGTTTGGAGGACTCCAAGCAATCGACGAAATTCTTCAAGAAGCATACCTAAAACATCCAATAACACTCAAACACACGCACGGTTTCGATATTTCTCTCGACCCCGAAGACCTAGGCATATCGCCCTCGATAGGAGTCTTAGGATGGTATGAGCTACGAACGACCGAACTGTTTCTCCAACTATTGCAAAAGGGCTTTACTGTTATCGATGTGGGAGCAAATGTTGGCTTCTTCACTCTATTGGCCGCGAAACTAGTGGAGAAAGAGGGCACAGTGCTCGCGTTCGAACCTGAACCAACGAGCTTCTCCCTCCTATCAGGATCTGTTCTGCGAAATAACTTTTCCAATGTGAAACTCTCGCAGAAGTGTGTATCCGACATTGATGGGAGAAGAACGCTTTATCTTTCATCGACCAAGCACAGGGGTATGCACTCAATCATCCGCGATTCCGGAGGAACGAGCGTTACTGTGCCTTCTACAAGACTGGATACTGAGGTATCACGTCTTGGCATTGGTCATGTCGATTTGTTGAAGATTGACGTGGAGGGAGCCGAGCCTGAGGTATTGGGGGGAGCACAGAAACTGCTCTCAGAGGGCCGAATAAGGAACATGATAATAGAATGGGAACATCCCGAAATCTGGTCACGACACGAAGAACTCGTCAGATATCTTCTCTCGACTTTCGATGCTTATGAATTGGCTCGCTCACTCCCTTTCGTTCCAATGAGGCGCCTTAAAGAAAATGCTTCTACCAGATCCCTGTTTCAAAACCGTTTTGGCACGAACCTATACCTGCGATCGCGGAACTAGCACCGAAGAACTCAGGCTAAACCAAAATAGCTCAGATTAATCGTCAAGTCTCCTTATCGAACCCTTTTGAATAGATTCTGCGCCAACTCCTACCTCTAGTGAGGCCCCATGAGAGTGCTTCTTCAAGGATCGTTAGGCCTCTACGGGGTCGAAGTGTTTGTCAACAGCCTTGCTTACTATTTGCGTCAAATGCGAATAGATGTCTCAATTGATCCCCCTCTCGGCAGGTTCCTGATAAGGAAAGGGATCCAACGCTCCTCTGGTCTGCGTAGTTCTGGAAGGGCGCGCATTACTAGCAAATTGGACAAGAGCATTGATCTAATTCATCTGAATTACGCCTTCGCAAGTCTGCCTATACTCCTCAGACGGTCTGCGAAATCACCTCTTCTATACACCGTACACGGTGTTCCGCAACCAGAGATAGAACCTGAACTCATGTTCAAGATTGGTTATACGCTGGAAAAAATGAGTTTGAAGTACGTAGCAAATCGAGCATCAATTGTCGTAGCAATCTCAGAATACGTTCAGTCGCTTTTGAAAAAGAATTATGGAATCAATGCACGGGTGATTCGGAACGGAGTGGACACGGAGCTTTTTCGCCCGCTCTCTTCCGCCGAAAAGCGAGCTTTGAGATCTCACATGGGAGTTCCCGAAGGGAAGAAGATCATACTTTTCGTAGGCAGGCTTTACCCCTACAAGGACCCGTTGACGCTCGTTCGCAGCATGCCAAAGATCACTTCTGAGATTCCGAGTAGTGTTTTCACATTCATCGGCGATGGACCTCTTAGGAAGAGGATATTGTCCGAAGTGGTGAAGTTGGGTTTGAAAGATTTTGCTAGACTCATATCATATTTGCCCCTGTCCGAGTTGATCGAGTGGTTTCAGGTGGCAGACGCCTACGTTTCCACTTCTCCCACTGAAATGCTCGGTTTTTCCGTGTTGGAAGCGATGTCATGTGGTGTTCCTGTTGTCGCGGCAGATTCGGGTGGTCCAGTGGAGATCTTGGGCAATTCTGGGGTATTCTTTCGATCTAGAGACGAAGTCGACCTAGCGGAGAAGATTTTGATGATTATTCAAGATGTCGAGTTGAATTCCAAGAAGGGACAGGCGACACGGGAGACTGTCCTCAGGAACTTCGAATGGAAAGATGCTGCAAAAAGATATGCCGAAGAATACCGAAGATTGATTGCCCATCGTTAGGATGGGAATGATTAACGGGAATCCTCATTCGTATGACGGAGCTATTATGCAGTTGATTACGTCTAGAAACTGTCGGGCGGAATTAAGAGGCGACGTTTTCTCTCCGTTATAATATATTGGCACCCCGACCTCTTGGATCCTTAACCTCGATCTCACGGCCTTCATGATGATCTCGGTACTTGCTCCCATTCCGGGCCTGGTAGGACATGCCAAGCTTATGGCTCGCGAATTATATGCTCGGAATCCAGACTGCAGATCTGTGAATCCGTTTCGTGTCACGATATCACACAAACTCGTAATCAACTTTATCGCGATCTTTCGGTGAGGAGGTGTGAAGTTGGCTTCAGAGAGGAAGCGTGAACCTATGACTATATCGGCCTTGCCCTTCAGGATCGGTTCCGTGAGAGCGGGAACAAAGGCTGAATCGTGCTGACCGTCAGAGTCGATGGTCACGAACGCACCAGCTTGCAAAGTCTGAGCCTTATTGAACAGGGATTTGAGTGCTGCACCATACCCCATATTCTTCTTGTGTCTAATGACTTCTGCGCCAAATTCAAGAGCCTCTCCATAGGTGGAGTCACTGGACCCATCATCGCATACTATTACCTTCTCAACGAATCGATATGCCTTGTCAATTACGTCACCGATTCTCTTCTCCTCATTATATGCGGGTAGCAAGGCTACAATCATAGGTCCGCTCGATCTCCTGTTGGTAGACTCGTGATCGAAAATTGACGACAGGAGGAGAGGGACAACAACCTCTTGCGTTGCCCTTTGTGTTGGGTCTGTCTTCGCCCAGATACAAAAGTTGTCAAGATCTGGCCACTGTCAGATAATCGAGCGACGCATATTGTTTCTGAGAAGGGTTTTGATCAATCCTGATGTTGACGGTATGAAGCCCGGTCGTAAGGTAGATCCCCGCAAAGTTCTGGATCAGAGGTGTGTTTGTGCCGTTATACCGGACTGTTCCGATGGTTACACCGTCGAATAGGAGCTCCAAGTCGTTACCGGTTCCATCCCAATAACGAATGCTTAGAGTGTATGTTCCGGCCGAAGGTATTCCTACGAGGAAGGATGCGTCCAGGCTTGTTGGAGTTGAGTTGACTGTGGCTTCGAGAGTGTAGATGCTGTAGGACCATGAACGCCGGGCTGTCTCCCAGGGACCGACGGAATCGACAATAGAAGAAGACAAGGGTAAGGTCAAATTGCCTAAGTTCGCCAACCTCGAGTTATCTGCTTGCAAAACTCCATCGGATACCTGTTGGAAGAGGCTAGAGACGTAGATTGGGATTGGGAAAGGGTTGTAAAAATCCTGGATTATGATTATCGGATGCCTGAGTAGAACGGTTTGATTTGTGACACCGGCATCAGACATTTCTTTCATGAAAATCGCTGAATGCAAGCGTGAGACGACATTTGAGAATGGCGTTTGCTGGAGTTGAGCCAAGTAGTCTACCTGACCCAGATACGATAGGTGCGCACCTACAATCGCCCCCACCCAATTGCTGTACAAGTCTCCGTACCCACCGGCGTTTAGATCGTTGTCATTGTAGACAAAAATGGGTGTGCTTGCAAATCTGATGTTGTTACTGACCCATTCCAGTCTTTGATAAGCACTCGACGTTAGGAAGACCCCCTGGTATTGGTAAGCTGTCGCCACGTAGGTGAGCGGCCATGACACAACAAGTAGCACTAAAGCCGTGATTAGGGCCCACTTCCGCAGATTCCGGAGCCGGGTCGTTTCAAGCTTGACCTTGCTCGCCCAAGACCGGGCACGCATGAACCCCACAGCGGCCAACAGTGGGGCAGGCACTAGAGCCGCCGCGCGTTGCGCGAAAGTGTAGGTTTGGGCGTCAAAGTACTGCGAGAGCCCGATGATGAGCGAACAAGAGGCCCAGATTATTGTGAAGGCCTCAAGGCGAGATCTACTTCCAATTACTGGAGCCACGATACCGTAGACGGCCAACGGAAGAAGAGCACCGAAGATTAGGACCCAAAACCAGACAGGTTCGAGATCATAGACCGGTAGACTATACCCCGTTAGACCTATCAACTGGAGAAAGTGCGTTACGTAGATGATCGCGGCGGGAATACTAACCGTGGCCGCTGAAATAGCGATCACAGGCCGAAAAGTTGAGAGAGTAACGCTCGTAATCAAAACAATCGCAATGATGAACAGAGTCGTTTCTATGTGCGTGAACGAGGCGATCCCAATGAGAACAAATCCCATGAGGCCATGGAGTTCCTTGATCGAGTTCGTTCGGAAGAGAAGAGGAATGGCCGCAAGAAGGAATACTAGTCCTAGGAGATTGGCGTGCTTGTCGGCCGCTATGTCGCCTATTGCGTACCACCCCGGCGAGGCTAGCGCGATGGCCGCTGCCATCTGCCTGTCCGGGCTGATCAGCGCGAATCTACTCAAAAGATAAGGGATCATCGCTGAAAGCGCTATGGGCAGGAAGATTTCCAGCTCGATAGCGGGAACACCACACCATACAATAAACCCTGAAAGTAATTGATAGACGAAGTCGTAGGGTCCCTGACTTGCAATCAGTGCTAGAGGTCCCTGGGATGCCACGATCTTGGATTGTTCAACATAGTGGGGAGTGTCCCAGCCGATCGGGAGTCCGTCATGCCCCCAAAGAAAGTAGGACAAAGCGAAGCCCACGATGATGAATACGGTCGCACACGAAATCGCGATTCGTAGCCTAAGCGTATCCTGATCCATGAACATGTTCGACCTAAGGCGCGTGGCTTGGATCCAACAAGCTGATTGCTTCGCGAGTGGTGCCGAGTATAATTCCCTTATTCCGAAGTATGAAATTAGACCCAGTCACTCATTGGGTGACACTTCGCAAACGAAATGGATTCCCCCCAAGGGTGCTCCTGGACCTGTTTAAGCGTTAATGCATTCACCCAGAGCAGGCTTCAACGGAATCCACGAAAATAAAACTCCTAACTATTCAGAAGCCAAAGAAAGAAGTAGAGAAATCCGGCCTGTTCTGCCGCAGACCTCGTCTATGAACTCAAGAGAATCGACAATCAGGAGGGCGTGAATTGGTCCCGCCTGTGGGAAGTCGCCAAAGTGGTACGACCCTGTGCAACATTACTCACATCGTTCTCCAAAATAAATTTGGCTGCTTCAATTAGGGTTCTGGCATTGAAATCCGCTAATGCGCTTGGCCGGCGCTGTTCCGATACCAGTACGGTTCGCGTTTCAGCAGACCTCCCTGCCTCGACGTCGGACTCCTGGTCTCCTATCGTAAACGATGAATGCAGATCCAAGTCGTGCTCTGATGCGGCCCGAAGAATTAGTCCTGGACGCGGTTTTCGACAATCGCACTGATCTAGTGGATGATGCGGACAATAAAATAACGCGTCGAAATCAGCACCTTTGGCGCGGAGTTCCTCGTGCAACCGTGAACTTACAGCCACCACATCTTTCTCTCCGAAATAACCTCTCCCAACGCCAGACTGGTTGGTGATAATGACCAAAAAGAATCCGCCGTCTGACAGCAGACGGAGTCCGTCCGCGGCACCCTCGATGAGTCTGACTTTGTCGGGTTCGTGACAGTATCCCGTGTCCACCATGACGGTGCCGTCACGATCCAGAAAAACGGCTTTTCTCTTCTCAGTCAAGGTTTGTCCATGCATTCGACTTGAGGTCCCCCAAACTCTTGAGTTACACGAAACTACAACCGATCCAGGCAGTTGCATCTCGCGCTTAAGCTAGCCACTCCACCTACTTGCTCGCCGGTCAAAAATCCCAGCCAAGAAGCCTAAGAAATATGAGGCATGCTCGGTGACTAGTACAAAGGGTCCGAGAGCGGCGACCCCGAGAGATCTCTCGGAGACCGCGACCGCCAAGGAATACGCCACTATTGCAATTGCGTATAGAGAGAAAATAGTTAGCAACGGAATGAACGAGCGCGACATTTCGGTGCCAACTAGAAGAAGTGGTAGCCCTACGATTATTGCTGCTGCTGGTATTGCAGGTCCCGAAAAAAGATAACGCCTTCGTCTGGCTGCGTATCCTCTACCCCTCCCGTACTTGAACATCAACTTCGCAAATTGCCGAAGAGTGCCAAACTTCACCGAGTGAAGTACCCGGGCTCGCGGCTCGAAGATTAGCTTTCTACCCATATGTCTCATCCTGTATCCAAGGTCCGTATCGTCACAGCCGATCAAGTCTTCATCAAATCCACCAATCTCCAATAACGCTTGCCGAAGGTACACCGCATTACAGCAGGGAATACTCTTGACCTCGGTTCTGTCTCTGAAGTCATAGCTTTGTGCGGACCGCATGCTGCCCAGAGATGTCGTGAGCATCAAGTCCACTGCATTAATGACACTCCCACCTAGATCTCGAACCGGCAGATTCGGACCTCCAACCCCTCCGATTTCGGGCCCTGAGAATAGAGTTTCAACAGCCGTTTTCAACCAACTAACAGGAACCTCAACATCCGCATCCGTAAATGCGATCACATCTGAATTACTCATTTGTACTGCCATGTTCCGGCATTGCGAGGGATTTCCTGAATATTGAACGATTCTAAGGTTTGGATTGCTCTTAGCCATTGTTTGAGCAGTGCTCAGAGTGGCGTCTCTCGATCCCGCGTCAACGAATAAGATCTCATAGTTGCGATAGTCTTGGTTCACCAAAGCAGACAAACACCTTTCCACCGTTTGCTCCTCGTTCTTCGCAGTCACGACCACTGAAACGCTTGGAGAGGACATTTTGAAGATCTCGATTTCGGTTGTGAGGTCAGTCCTCTCGGATAAGACGGACCAGCAAGTGACAGATTAACAAGTGCGTGTCTTCAATTCGCAACATGTCATTGGACGGTACAATTACTGGTACCGCGACTTTTTCCTTCAACGCACCTCCGTCGAAACCCGTGAGTCCGACGGTTGTACCACCATTGAGACGCGCGAATTCTATCGCGTTCAATACATTCTTGGAATTTCCACTGGCACTTATCGCAATAACCACGTCACCGGATTTCATAAGATTCTCAAGCGGCTCCTGAAACACGCGATCGTAAGATGAGTCATTTGCCCAAGCGGTTGTCAGTGGCATGTTGTCGTTGAGACTGATGGCTCTAATTCTTTTCGTATTTGGTTTTATTGCGGTCTTCATCAGGTCTGAAGTGAAATGGACCGCTGTCGACCCGCTCCCTCCGTTTCCGAAAGTAAAGACTGTACTACCTTCGTCACGGGCAACCTTGATTATATCTGCAACTTTCCTGACCTGAGGCGTGACCTGTTTGAGTCGTCTCACACATTCAATTGATTCATCTATTGAAGACTCAGCAGTTGGCACCAAATCCGACCTCTCGTACGCTCGCGCCCTCAGGCTCAAATCTAAAGAGTACTCTTCTCGCTCCAAAGCTAGAGAGTTTCTCCTCAACATTTCGTTGCCGGCCTTCGCTGCAGCACAACAGTAGGTGACCTCCCCCACCGGCACCAGTGAGTTTTCCGCCGAGAGCTCCAGAGCTAATGGCGGCTCGATATATCGATTCCACTCGCGGATTCGTTACTCGGTCAGTGTACTTCTTCTTCTCCTCCCAAGAAAGGGAAAGTAATCTTCCCAGCTCCTCAACATCACCTTTCTCAATCGCCCTTCGGGTCTCGGTTGCGAGCTCCTTGGATCGATGTAATGCCTCGAGGGTGCTCGGATTACCCTCTCTGGTCCTCGAGTCTTGATCCTTCAATATTTCAGAGGCATCCCTTGTCTGTCCGAGATAGAAGAGCATTAGATTCCTTTCTAGCCTCTCCAGCACGTCTGAGTCAATTCTGACCGGCCTAACTTCAACCTTGTTGTGAGTGAAGGTGAACTCGTTTAGTCCCCCGAACGCCGCCGCATACTCATCCTGTTTTCCGATTGGCAGGCCTAGGAGTTCGTGTCCGACCTCGTATGCCTTTTCTGCGATCTCATGCTTGGAAAGGAACTTGCCTGACAGCGAAGCCAGAACGTTGACAAGATTCACAGCAACGGCGCCAGAGGATCCTAACCCAGAGCCCGGGGGGACTTGACTACCCGTGAACATATCCAGGCCTCCCCCATTCACCGAGAGTAGTCGTAGGGTTGTCAGCGCGATTTCAAATGGGGGTCGTGCTGGCGGCGGATTTCCACTCTGGAACACCAAATTGCTTCTGTAGTCGCTCGATGTCATCTGGACCATGCCGTCAATTCTGCCATCTACGTGGACGTAAAAGTAGCGGTCTATTGTCGCGCTTACGACACGTCCTTCAAACTTCTCGTAGTAGGATGAGAGGTCAGTGCCTCCGCCGGAAAAACTGATTCGAACAGGAGCCCGCCCAATTAGCAATCTAGAAGCACCACTTCCTGCCGACTCAGTTTTCTCACGATATTAGCACCCACATCCAGTAATGAAGCGTATCCAATCTCATAACACCATTTTCGTATTCGCGAAAACCCGTTCCAGGACTGCAATATTCCGTCCGAGGTCAAGGTCACGATTTACGATCGAAAGTCTCCACTCCAGACATTCAGTGCTAAAGGGCCTGCGATTCCCCGCCTATTATTTGGGCTAGTTGGAACCCGATATATTGGCGCCCCAACTCAGCCTCCTTTAATGGAGAATTGATGGAGCGCCGATGTCTCCAAGGGACGTGTTGTTTCTAAGAGAATTGACCCAGGCTCGTTTTGGTCATCCCGATTACTGGGCAGCTATGACATGCAATGACCAGTGATCGGAACACCATCAGGTGGCTCCGCTCTATGTTAGTGCATACGAGCAAATGTAAACGTGAATAAGCGCTTCATGCTCTATCTTTTTTCCCCAGATATTTGGCGTCTCGACTCGAAAATCCTTGAAAGGTTCATCGATTTCAGCGTTAGGACTCCGAATCCGGCGAGTGACAGAAAGAGAACCCAGACGCCTTCTGTTAACACTATTAGACCAATGCCGATGGCAAGGCTGGCCAAGACTGTTTCTGCAATGGCGATTCTATCATGTCGAACGTCGCGGAAGTACTGCCTACTTCTTTCATTACTTTCCACCCCGCTTTTTGGTGTTCGGAAAAAGACCCCCGGTTTTCCTCTGATACCCTGCAAGAAGCCAATGCAGATGGCTGTGGTCATGCACAGGCTGGTGTAGGAAATGAGAGGGAGGAGGAACAGATTCTTCGCAGTCATTATCTTCTGCACGTAGAGCGCGTAAGCGCCTGAAAGGAAGAAGGTGATGAGAGGTAGTGTTACTATGGCCACATAAATTGGGCTAGCAAATATCGAGTTTGCGGGCGCGCTGAAGCCGAGGATAAGCCCGATCGCGGAGACGAATGTGACCACGATCCAGCTGAGTGCCGAGAAAGGTCCCAACAGGAAGAGTAACAGCGCAACCCTCCTCCAACGAGAGAGCTTGCGAGATCCAAGAATTGTTCGCCAGTTTGACCTGGCGCATTTAGTCCAACCCTGGGCCACTCTTGCGACTTGCTTCTTCCAGACCTCGAGGTTCGAGGGGTCTTCACAAAAGACCTTCACATCGCTCAGGTAGATGCCTCGCCATCCTGCGGAGTATATCTTGCACGAGAGGTCCGCGTCGTCCACAATTGAGTCGTTCGTCCAAAATCCCACGGCTCGTAATATCGAGAACGACATTAGAGTGAAGCCTCCTTGAAACGAGTAGGGAGCGTCCAAAGCGTAGGATCCCATCTTCGATATGGTATCCCCTTGGTCCTGAGATAGCGCGAACAATCTTGTGATCAGGTTTTGTTCGCGATTGTAGTGTCCAACCCGGAACGAAACAAACGCTATTCTAGGATCGAGCTGAAAAGCTGCCAATCCCCGAGATAATGACGAGGGCGTGACCGTTGAATCCGCGTCGAGTAGTAGGACGTACTCGCCTCTCAGTAGAGACGCAGCGTGATTCAGAGCACCACTCTTGAAGCCTTCCCTGTGGTTTCTCCTCGATACAAACGAGACTATGCCAGAGGAATTCAGCTCTTCCACTTTCCTGTCAATGAGCTCTCTCGTACCATCAGTAGAATCATCAGCGATGATGACCTGGAGTTGTCCCCCGGGATAGCTGAGACCTTTGACGGCGTCGAGGGTTCGCTCGATCACGAACTTCTCGTTGTAGGTAGCTATGAGCACACTTACAATTGGTAGCTGCTCAAGTAAAGGATCCGCGTTTACCAGTGCCCTGGGATAGCGCAGGGAGCTAATGAAAAGCATCACAGTGTAGTAGGATGATAGCAAGACGGGCACGCTGAATGCGAGCGAGACTGCGGCGATAATCGCCCAAGGCTCAATCACGGCGTGTCCAGCTGAGCCATGCGGATAAGAGGGGGAGTTTTATGCTTGCTGGAAAAGTAGCGTCCTCACCGAAGGACAGCGGCCTGGGATACTAAAGTTTCTGGGGCTTTCTAGGGGACTAGCTTCGATTCGATCAAGGCATTAGCTCCTTTATTGAGTTCAGGTTGAGTGTTCTTGATTTGAGCTGGAGCTGTTTGTGTGAAGGGGTCGGGGCTTCGTTCTTCGCCCTATGATGATACCCAATCCGACGAGCACGAGGCCACCAATGCCAATCGCTCCGACCAAAATGGGGGCCATTTGGCCCCTTAGAGGGTCCGAGGATCCTGAGGGTGCCGTTGGGGGAGATGTCGATGAAGGCGGTCCTTGGCTCGAGGGAGGGGACCCTGGGTTCGAATCGGGAGGTGGGTTAGGGGGAGGGTTTCCGAGGGGTTTCATCAAGGGGTACCTATCGAATTGCTTTTGATAGGGTCCAAAGTACGGTCGGGTAGGCAACAAGGTTATGTTGTAGGGAGTATCTCCGATACCGTCTGATCCGGTGCAGACATTCTGGGCAGGCCCGCTACACTTGTCGACTCCTTGATAATCAGACCAGTAATTTCCGCCTGAAGGATACCCGGCGTCCCAAGCAGACACCGTATAGTCGTAGATAGCCTGGTAGGTATTGGAGAAGAAGCTGTTATGGTAGACGATGATATCGAGGAGAGGAACTGGGTTGTAATCGGTTAACTGAGGATAGAGTGCGATTCCGACAGAGTTATTATAGATAATATTGTCTGTAACGTTCAGACCTTCCGCTCCCTCAACCCGGATTCCGGTGCCGCCATTTCCGAGCGAATTATTTCGGATGGTAGAACTCAATGGTCCGTAAAGGAAGATGCCGCTGGTCCCCCCCGTGAAGTTATTGTTGTCGACCAGTATCAATCGCGAGTGGAACACAGAGACTCCATAATCTGCATAAGATGAGCTACTTGCGAAATAGTTGCCTGAGAGTCTCACGTCAAAGCTATCTTGGGCTCTGACGCCACTGTTATGAAACAAATTGCCGAGCCACTTCACAGTCGTGCACTGCCCTATACCTACCGAAGAAGCGGCGAAAGAATTGACGCTCAATGTCATGTTAGTCGATTGTAAGACGGAAATGTCCGAGTTGGTGAAGGAGTTGAGCGAGAAGGTTGTATCATATGAATTCGTCACGACTACACCCTCTCGGAGCGATGTAGTTGGTGAACCTTCGGCTGAGAGAAATTGGTTCTTCTCAACAAGGGTATTGTTAACGAATGCAAGTTGCAGCCCGTCATGAACGTTCGCAAATCTGAGATTTGACAGATGGACCCCAGAGCAGCTAGCGACAATTACCTGTCCCACGAGAGCATTATTGAGGCTCGAGCCGGAACAATCGTGGAAATAGTAAATGGGAAGACCATTGACAAGGTTGGTTGCACTAACGCTCTGAGAGGAAAAGTCTTGAGGAGAGACTCCCTCTATTACGAGTCCTTCCCCCGAAATTGTATTTGCAGACATCGCCGTATGGGCAGATTGAACGATGTCTATCATGCCTGACACTGTGTTGTTTGCAACGGTGACTCCCTGTGACTGCCTTACGGAGATGGATGAGTTCGTGATCGTGTTATTTGTAATGACCGCTCCATCGGCATTTCCTACGCCGATTCCAGACGAAGACAATGTGTTTCCGGTTATCGTGACCAGAGTTGCGTAGCCGGCCCCCAGTCCACCTGAAGAGCCGAATGAATAGCCGGGGTAACCTGTTACGAAGTTGTCTTTTATGATCAGGCCTCGTGATTGAGTCTTTGAGTCACCGCCTCCAAAAGCGGATGAGAGGGTCAGTGTATTGTGTTGAATGAGAATGTTCTGTGAATATTCGGCGAGAATGTCGTTTCGGAGCATTACTGAGTTCTCTATCATGCCGTTGCCGGCGTTGATCAGTAGGAGATTGCTCCCTTGGATCGCGTGCAGGTATACGTTGCGTATGACAAAGTTGGCGGTGGTGTTTTGAATTTCGATCGTGGGACTTCCTGCGGTCGTGACCTCTATGTCCCAGCCTGAAATCGTGTAGGGGTTAGAGGACTTTCCATTGCCTCCTGTCACCCCGTTCTGTGGAGTGAAGTCAGTGTTTCCTATGATGGAGATCGGCGCGTGAAGAGTATATGGGCTCGCATTCACGGGAAACGCGGCCGTCATAACGAGCAAAAGACTAGCAATGAGGGCGATTCTGGCGAAGGTGGAAAGCCGTGCAGTTTCGATCATCGTCGCACCTGACCCTTCCCGGCGGTCGAGGAATGTGGGGTGGAACTCAACCCACTTACCACGATGGTGGAAAGGCGTCCCGAAAAATAAGGATTGCCTAGTCCCCTTTTTCAACTACATTGGGATCCGAACGGCTGGCGATATCCTTAACGCGAAAACAAGCCTAGGAAAGTGAGTTTCACAGCCATTCAAGCCCAATCGCCCTGTTATTTGCGAAACATGCTGAGAGAGTTCAATGATCATAATCCTCCGAAGGGCACCAGGAGTGCGGCAAAGCGGAAGAGTCCGTGAGAGCGCTCTTGGGTGATCCCGAGTTTACTCCACTTGTATTGCTCTCGTTGGCCTTTTTTCATCGCTTTTGGAGAATCGGACTTCTAGGACGCCGTTCTTGTAGGTGGCTTTGGCCGTTCGAGGGTCAACCAGGTGCGGCAGTTCGAGCTCTTTGAAATAACGTCGCTTTGCCGATTCTACTTCTATCTTCAGTGCCCTGTCGGTGGATTCGAGTTTGATGTGTTCCTTCTCTACTCCCGGCAGCTCCGTCACTACGACCACTTCACCACCCTCTTGCAAGACATCTACGAGCGGTTCCCGTTCTTCTTTCAGCAACGGCCCGCGAGAGGTCGGCTCCACGTTTCCAAACTCTCTGATCACCGGTTTACCATCTTCTCCGACAGACATTGAGAACCCGTATACGAAGGGCTGGGGTCCCTCACTTGCCTTGGGCATCTCTATCGCTTTCCGCATCATCTCGTCCATCAGCCGGTCCATGCGATCCATTTCCTCGAAGATGTCGAACCACCATCCCGACCGGCGAGGGCGCTTCTTTCGGGCTGAGTCTCTACTGTGAGCCATAACAGACCAGTCGAGAATATTCCGGGAACTATATTGGATTTTGTGCTACCAAGGAAAGCCGACTAGATCATTCGCTTGACGAGACGGTTGATGTCCTCGCCCCTATAGCCAAGCTCTCCCCCGTCAGTTGAGGCCCGTCTCGTGCTTCGTTTGAAGCCCCCCCTTGGGGGGTGGAGTCTGAATCTTGGTTTCACGCCGGCAAGCCACAAGTCCTTAACACCGATCTCTCCGGCGACAACTGATCTTGCGAGTTCTGCAATATTTTCTTTCTTGAAGAAGACTTTCGCGAATTCATCGTCGAACTCCTTGTTCCCTTCTCTCTCTGCTCTCTTCCGCAAGAGGCTCGCCAGCACTTCTGGGTTAATCTGGCCCCACGTGACCAGGTTCTTTGCCGCTCGCAGCATACCCATAGTGGACGGGCTGTTTTCTAGGAGACGCGCACGGTACGTACTCTCCATCTTCAAAGTCTCCATCGTCTTCCTGACATCTGGATTATCGGTCGCTGTTCCGCGTATGCGTACTGCGATGATAGCTGGCTCCTTTGCAGATTTTGCCAATAAGTTATGCCACCCAGTCCTGTTGCGTTACGACATTGTAGGTCTGCACCAAGGCGTCGAACACCGCGAGCGCGGAAGAGGTAAGCGTCGATGTGGACCCGTAGGTTCGTGTCCAGCAGTCCTTGACTCCAGCCAGCCTCAAAACCTGTTTCGGTATCTCCCCAGCAACGAGTCCAAGTCCTCTAGGGCTTGGAAGGACATGGACTCTTACGCTTCCGCATTTTCCGACAACGCTGAATGGTACAGTATGCGCTCTGCCGCAACGGCATTCCCAGCTTCCACATCCACGGCGCACGGGAACGACGTTCAGCTTCGCCTGTATCGTCCCCTTGTCGATAGCAGTACGAACCTGCCGTGCCTTTCCTTCTCCGACACCGATGTAGCCGTCGCCGTTCCCCACTGCGACTATGGCTCGGAATCTTGACCTCTCGCCAGCATCAGTCTGTTTCTGGACAAAGCCGATCCCCAGAACTTCCTGCTGAATGTTAGGCAATAGCGTGTCAACGATCTCTGGCTCCTTGATCCTCATTCCTTGTGTGAAGATCTCTTCCATCGAGACGATCTCGCCTGCTTGGACGAGCTTTCCAAGCTTTGTCTTCGGAACCCATCCTACCTCCTGACCAGGTCGTTGCCCGCCTCCCTGGTATGGTCGCTGGCTCATGCTTTTGCCTCAATCGGAGCTGTCTGAATCTGTTGTCTGATCTGTTCGAAATGGTTGGAGAGTTCTTCAGGCTTCAAACCGCGTTTCAAATAGCCACTGAAGGTCTTCCGGTACACATCCGTTTCGCCTGAGAGCTTCTTCGCATACTCAGAAATGTGAACTCCACCGATCCGATCCTTAGCGGGGAGTGGACCGTCGGAATGCGGAACCTGTAGCCCCGCGTCCGAGAGGCCCTTCAAGACAGCAAACAACTTGGAGCCTTTAGTTGAAGATTTCAAGCCGATATCAAGCACGGCCTCTTTGACTCCTTTCGCCAGAGCGCGGCGCGCGGCCAGTGTCCCGGTGAGGTAGGCTGATGGAATATTTCCTGTCGCTCCCTTCCATCCCATCTTCGCAAGCTCCTTAGATGATGCCGCTGCTCGCACTATGTCACCACGAAGCTCAGCGTCAGTAATCTGGACGTAAACATACTTGTTGGTTACTCGAACAACTGCTCTCGGTTTCCCCGATCTGACGAGAGCTCGGCGAAGCTTGTAATCTGTCCTACCCTCTCTTCTGCGCCTGAATGGAACTGAGTATCGTGGACCGTCAGCCATCGTCTAGCGCTTCCTCTGGAGCTGGTGGGCCTTTACATACTCATCGACGTGGGAACGGCTTCGGAATGCCCCTCCTTTTGACATGCCCAACAGAAGCTTGTAGCTGGCCGGGGCCAGCTGTCTCTTGTCTCTCAGGAACCGGAGATGTCGTCGTATCGCTCTGATCTTTAAGACCCAGGCTTCCTTGCCTGGCTTCTGCCCACCTTTCCGGCTGCCAGCTTTCTTTCGGCGCGCCGACTTCAACCGGTGGCGTCCTCTGCTAACCCCTTTCTTCTGAAGCAGACGAATCCTGCCGCTATCGATAAGCGACTTGATTTCCTGACGTGTAATGGCAGACTCGACCCGGGTCGTCTCTTCTGGGTCTATCCAGATTCTGCTCTCGCCGGAGCCGAGAAGACTGGCTGCAAGCCGTCTCTGGTTTTTCAGGCTCACTTGTCTTCTTCCTCCCCGTTAGCGTCATCCTTCGCCGACTCCTCCACTGTCCCTGGCTGTGGGTCTTCCTCTGCTGCTTCCTCTGTATCGCTTAGTGTGGATGGAATTTTTGTTTCTTCCGAACTTGGAGCTTCTTCTGTAGTCGGCTCTTCGGTTGCGACTGGTTTCTCTTCTCCCTTGCCTGGGTTGGCGATGTGGAAGTTTCGCTGGCGAAGCTCGTCAAGCAAAGTTAGTCTCTTTCGCTCTCCGACCCGAGCGGAGATTCTGACGATGTGGATCTTCGGGTCCAGTCCTTCAAGTTCTGACAGTCTGTGAATGAGACGTTCCTGTAGGCCTCGCGGATGGAGACCTCTCGTCGCCGCTGCTGTCCCGTATCCCACCTTGACTTTTGCGGGCCAGCCGGCCTCTTCTTTCCTTATCTTGCTCGTTACGCCGCGGGCTCTCCTCCACGCGGGCTTTACGCGCTTGTACCGCCAGCTTTCCTGCCGGTTGAACGCGGGCTTGCTATTGTTCGGCATTCTACTTCACCTTCGCTGGTCCGGTGGGCGTCTCGAGACTGGTCTTTGTGTCGATGTAAATGCCATCGAGGAAGACGCGGAGATCTTTCTTCTTGATCTTTGTCGAATTCTGGATGTTCGCTGCGGTCTGACTTACAGATTTGATGTCGATTCCCTCAACCGTGATATCGTCGCCTTTTACAACTACTTTCACTCCGTCAAGTATCTGGGCGGACCGGGGTGTTTTCTCGCCAGTAAAGTTCTCAACCTTGAGCGCTTTTGCCTTTTCGTCGACCTTTACTGTGACCGGGAAGTGAGCGTATACGGTTCTGAGATTGTACCTGTAACCCTTCGTTACGCCTCTGATCATGTTTCGAATATGGGCTGCCGCTGTTCCCAGCATGCCGATCTCTCGTTTGCGAGGCCAGGTGACTGATACCTGGACTTCTCGACCGCTCTGGGTGATCTTGACCGGTAAGTGAGATAGATCCTCTTGGAGGGTTCCGAGCGGGCCTTTGACCTTGACCGTTTTCCCGTTGACTTCTACTGTGACGGCGTCTGGAACCTGAATGGTGCGTTGGAGAGTTTCGAAGCGCGCCATGCTATTCACCTAGTAAACGTAGCCCAGGAGGAGGCCGCCTGACGCCATGTCTCTCGCTTCCTTGTGAGCGACAACGCCCTTCGGAGTCGTTACGATAAGTATCCCGACATCTCGAGAGGGAAGGTACCGTTTGCCCCACTTTTCGAATTCTGGTACTGTGGAAGAGAATCTAGGCCGGACACTGCCGCAGTTGTTGACTCTGCCCAGGAGTTGGATCTTGAACTTTCCGCCTCGGCCGTCGTCTACGAACTCGAACTCACCAACGTAGCCGTATTTCTGCATCACTCGCAATACCTGGCCCATAAGCTTCGAGGCGGGATAGACGATGCAGTCGTGCTTGTGCCTCCGCTCGTTGTTGAGTATGGCCGAGAACATGTTTGAGATTGGTTCCATTACGTGATCACATGTACTTCTTGAATCCGAGGCCCACGGCGACTTCCCTAAAGCATTGGCGGCAGAAGTTCAGCCCGTACTTTCTCACTATAGGTCCATACTGGCCGCAGCGCTTGCACGGTCTGGCCCCTTTCCCATATTTTCGGACTTTCCTCGGTTTTATCTTCGCCATCTGGTTGTCAGCTCCCTACCTGTGTTCTGAAGTTTTCCTGGATGAACTGGATAGCATCCTTCTTCGAGACATAATGATTCTTCCCGATTTTGGCAGGGCGTATAGAGCGACGTCTCAACCGGTATCCGGGCCGTTCGAGAGTAACGTGGATGGTAGCACCAAAGATACCGAGCTCAGGAACATACCTGGTATCAGGTATTTCGATATGTTCTTTGATTCCAAAGGAAAAATTACCATAGTCATCGAAGCAGGAATCGTTCACCTTGTTCGAAACCGCGTCTAGCGCACGGGTAAGGAATTGGCCTGCGTCTTCACGCCGTAGTGTAACGACTGTGGCAATGGGTTCGCCTTTGCGGATTCCCCAGTCCTTGATCGCCTTCTTCGCAAGCTTCGTAGTGGGAGTCTTGTTGGTCAGCTGGTTGAGGACCTTCTTAGCCTTCTCCAGGGGCTCACCCGATTTCCCCGTGGCGATGTTGATGGTGACTTTCTCGATCCTTATGTTCAACAGCGGATTCGTTTTGGTTACAGTCTCAGTTGTTTGCATTTTACAATCACTTCTCCAAAGTCACTAGGGGCGAGTCAGTTCCGACCGGTATCACGTATTCGGCGGGGGTTTCAAAGCTCTCGGCGCCTGTTTCAATTCTGACAATTTTCCGCCGCGCGTAGGTTCCCGGGGTGATGGAGCTGATTTTTCCGTAGTATCCTTGGTTTCTTCCGTCGATGACGAGTCCGAGAGCTCCGACTTGGAAGGGAACGTACTTTACAATTCTTTGTGCTGGAAAGCTCAGCTGGATTGCGCCTCCGACTGCGAGTTCTTCGCCGCCTGGTCTTGTGTCCTTTGCGGTGCTGAGCAAGGTTCTTCCATCGTGGAGACTGTACTGTAACTTGCCACCTAGAACGTTCTGTTTTCCGACTATCTTGCAGATCTTGTAGGCAGCCTCTTTATCCTGTGCTGGCGAGAGTACAAGTCCTCTGTTCGGCTTGGGTAGTGCCCTGTAGACTTGTGGGACGCCTTCGATCTGGACGATGTCCATCAGCCCCACAGGGAAGCGGCGATCACGTCGAACGACGCCGTCAACCTTGACTTTGCCAGTGCTGATGATCTTGATTGCCTCCTTGGCGATGTTTGCGAGTCCAAGGGATTCGCGCACGATTACGACTAGTGGTAGGCTTTTTTCGCGCGCGTGAGGTCCCGGCCTTGTCCGGGGTGCCCAGGTATACTCTTTTCGGTGGATTGGCCAGAAGCCTGGTGAAGGTTCTCGTTTCAGTTGTCTGGGGCCGAATTTTCTAGCCATCTCTCATTCCTCCCGGGCTTTTCCTCTCTCAGACAATAAACCGCTCCGCCACTTGTCTGAAAGGTTGAGGTTAGTTATCCGGACCTTTGTAACGTGTATCGGCAGCTGGGACGAGACGCCGGCGGCTTTCTCTCGGGCCATTCCCTCGACGAATATTCGACCGTTGGAATAGTCTACGCGCTGGACTTTCCCCTCAAGCCCCGCAAAGTCTCCTCTCATCACACGGACGCTGTCGCCAGTTCTTACCGGGAGACGTCGGACCTTGTGGTTCTTGGTGAGATCGTCGGAGAGCCTCGCGGCGAGCATTCGTCGACGGCGGTGTTGTGGAGCGTTGAAGAACATCTTCCTTTGCTTGGACGGCTTGGAGGAAACCATTCTAGATCACTGTGCTCGCTAGGTTCGCGACACGGGGCCATCGCTCAGCCGCCTCCTTCGCCACGGGACCACGGATCTCAGTGCCTTTCAGCTCGCCTTCAGGGGTCATGATGACCGCGGCATTGTCTTCGAAACTGAGACGTGTTCCATCGGGTCTTCGAATGGCTCTGGCTTGTCTTACGACAACGGCGGGAAAGACTTGTTTCCTGAGGCTGGGTGAGCCTTTCATGACTGTTATCATCACCATATCTCCAACGCACGCCGCCGGGACACGTCGTAGTCGGCCGTGGTAGCCGCGGACGTTGATGAGCTTCAATTCCTTCGCGCCAGTGTTGTCGGCGCATGTCATCCGGGAGCCTACCGGTAGGCCTCGTGCGACCTTGGGCCGGTATTCTATCATTCCTCGGGCGCTGACTGCTCGGGTCTTCGGCGCGGGCACTAGGCAACTCCTCCGGTCTTCTCGACGACGACGAAAGTGACCTCTTTGCTTAGAGGCCTACACTCCGCAATTGTAACCTTGTCGCCTTCTGCTGCTGAGATGCAGGGTGGGTTATGGGCAAGGGTCTTGCTTCTCCGCCTCTCATACCTGCTGTACTTTGTGTAGTAGTGGAGGTATGCTCGCTCGACGGAGACGGTCTTGGGAGATCGGGAGCCTGCCACAGTTCCCTCGAAGACTCTTCCTCTGACTGAGAGGTGTCCGTGGAATGGGCAGAGGGGATCGTTGCATCCTGTCTTTGGCGGTTTTACGTCTAGGCCGGTGTTTCGGACTACCATTTCCGTAACCCCTTCTTCACTCTATCTTCCGGCCGGAATCGCAGTAGAGAGCCGTCCACCTCGACCTTTTCGGTCGGCAGCTCTGCTCGGAAAGTTGTCTTTTGTTTCTGGACCTGTCGGAGTTTTCCGTTGGTTTCTATCGTGAAAGTGTTCATTGTCTCGTCTCGGACGATGCCCTCCAGTCCTTGGATTGTCGGGTCTGTGGACTTTGCAACTTTGACCTTGAGTCCGATCCATTCGTGGGCCGTAATATTCTGCGGTGTGATCATGATCTACGAGGCCTCCGGCGTTGGTTTCGTAGGTAGGTTGTCGATTGTTAAGAGGCGAGCGATTGTCTTGCGTAGTTCTCGTATTCGCGCGGGATTCTCCACTGTTCCACCTGACTTTACTGATGTTCGGATGCTGGTGAGTTCTGCTCGCAGTTCTGTGACCTTCTTCCGTCGCTCTTCGGGGAGCATCTGGTTGAGCTCACGCTTTCTCAGAATCGCCAGTTTCCTCTTCCTCCTTGTCCTCTACAACGACTGGAGCATCCCCAACGGTAGTCTCTACCTCGACCACCTCCGGCACGGCCAGCGGTTCAATTTCCTTGGGTGGTGCTGCCTGTTGGGGCGTGGTTTGTGCGGGCGGGGTTAGCATGATCGGTTTGTCAATGTAATCGATCTGCGGTGGTAGAATGCGAACGTTGATTCCGAATAGGCCCTGTTTCAACTGAACATCGGCGACGGCTGTCTTCACACTCTTTAACACGGGATCTCCGACTCGAGGGAGGTAGCCAGCCTTGAATTTCTCGAATCGTGATCGTTCTGTTGTGAGTTTCCCTCTGATGGTGATCTCGACGCCGAGGGCTTGTGACTCCATTACTCTCTGAATGGCCCAGTAGGCGGCTCGTCGGAAGTGGACGCCCCTCTGGAGAGCCTGAGAAACCTGGGACGCGACAACCTTGGGATCTTGCTCAGGGACCTCGATGTTCGCGACGGAAAGTTGGGGATTTTCAATATGGAATTTTTCCTCCAAAACTTTCGTCAGATCTCTAATGCTCTGGCCCCTTCGGCCAATAACCATTCCGGGCTTCGCGGCGTAGATGACCACTCTCGTGCCCACAGGACTCTTTGTGAGCTCGACATGACTGTACCCGGCGCGTTTCAGCTCTAGCGCGAGATGTTCGTCGATTTCGAGGCGTCGAGAAACGTCTTTAACAAAATACTTGGTAACTGACAATAATTATTCCAGCTCGTAGCCAACAAGTTCGATATGCGTCATAGTTCCCTGCAAAAGATCGGATCGACCAAAGGCTCTCGGATTCCTCTTCGGAATCTTAGTCCCCCGCTGCGCGGCGGCGTGAATGATCTTGAGCCTTTCCGTGTCAAGATTCCTATATTCCGCGTTCGCTTCTAACTCCTCAAGAAGCTTGAAGAGTCTGCCAGCGGCTTTCTGGGGAAAACGGCCCGCATAGAAATGCTCGTTGAGCTGTCGCCGATGCGGAACTTCCTTGTGAAACCGGCGATAGGCGACTGCTTGTTTCAGTTCGATAACGCGTTCGAGAAGCCTTTTCGCGTCAGGGAGCTTCATTCCCCTGATTGTGCGACACAGCTCCACGGATGCTTTTGGGGATATGCGGAGTTCGCGGCCAGAACACTTTACAGTACGGTCTGGGTCCAAGCCCGTAACTGAGTATCCTCGTTCTGGCATCCTTTTTCACCGGAAGCTTCGAGGAGCCCCAGTCCTTATGCTAAAAACCCTTTGGGGAAGCAAGAGAGAGAATGCTCATTTTCTAGGCGATGGGAGGTCCAAGAAATAACCAGCATCACTCGTGTCATATTGTCGTAATTCAAAGTTGGCTAGCATGCCATGGGCTTGGCTGCTCTAGTTTCGGAGGATTGCTGACTCGCCTCTACCGCCGAGTGATTGTACCTAGGGATCCGATTTTCTTCGATCGATTGCTACTTGGCGAGATAATGGGAGCTCGGGCTGATTTCGTGAAGGAAGAACCTCCGGGCTGTGACCGTTGAACGTGGATTCCTAGCGTTTTCACGAAGGGCGGGGCGCGGGAAAGAAGACCACCCCCGGGGGTCACATAATAGTTAGCAGAAAAGAATAGCTACGGAAAAGGAAAAGTTACGCTGAGAGAAAAGTTACAGAAAAGCATGCTTACTTTTTCGAAACAGACCACCGAGCTCGGAAAGTCCATACGGGGCTTCAAAAATGTCCGCCATTCTTCCTATGGGAGCCTTGGCCCAGCCCGTTTTTTGGAGTAGACAGCGAAGCTCGCCCGTTAAACGCCTAACCTTCTTGGAAGGGTCTGATCGGCGATGATTGGTGGTGTAACCTGTGGATTGGCCACAGGGTTACTGTAGCCTTATGGTAGCTTCTGACCGCCCTAGCCTCGGTCCATTATGGAAACTGCGATCGAAAGGGTCCATACTGGGATCCCAGGCCTGGACCACGTTCTCGAAGGCGGCTTCCCCAAAGGCGCCCGAGTCCTCCTAGCAGGAGGAGCGGGGTGCGGGAAGACAATATGCTGCGGACAATACCTCTACAAAGGAGCTACAAAGTTCGGCGAACCAGGAGTCTACGTCAGCACCGAAGAACCACCCTCCGAGTTCAAGGCGAACATGCTGCGATTCGGCTGGGACTTCAAGAAGCTAGAAAACGAGAAGAAAATCGGCATGGTAGACGCCGTCTACCAACGCGTCGAATCAGAAGTAACAGAACAAGAAAGCCTCCAGTCAATCCTCTACAACCTCCGATCAAAACTATCAGAAGTCAAGATCCTAGTCGAACAACTAGGAGCAACAAGACTCGTCGTTGACTCGCTACCAGGATTCGGGTTCCGCGTAACCGACCTGAACACTCTACGAGAGATATTCCTCGAAGTCGGACTCCTCTTGAAAGACGTTGGATGCACTACACTGATGACCACGGAAATCGTCGAAGGCTCGGGACTTATCAGCCGCTTCGGTATCGAAGAATTCCTAGCAACTGGAGTCATGGTCTTATCGCTCGTTCGCCAGAGCTCGCCGATACGGAAGTTGTTCGTCCGGAAGATGCGTGGAACAAGCCACAGCCTAAACGACTACGCCTTCGCCATCGGACCCGACGGCATCGTCATCAAAGGTCCAGTCGGGGTTCGAAGTGTTAGCCGCAGGCGCCTCCACAGCAGTAGCGGGAGAAAGCGCCGAAGCCGGCGGTAGCACGGACATCGAAGAAGTCGTGAGAGGTAACATCCCAGTATCCCAAGGGGAAGGGGTAGTGGAACAAGGGGTTCAAGTGGAACAATCAGCCTCCGACCAAGCAGGATACCAGGAAGGGTACCGGGACCAATATCCGAACAGGCAGAACCAGCAGGGACACTAATAGGCGTAGAGAATAACAAATGGCGAATATTAGAAGTGGAATCGGAGCTTTCGACGAGTCTATCGGAGGCCTCCCATCAGGCAGCATAATCACGTTTCTCGGCGAAGCAGACACAGGGATGACCACTTGCGCAGAACAGATTCTCTACCAGGGTTTGAGGGAAGGTAGGCCGGCTGTCTATTTCACAACGGGACGGTCGTGGGAAGATGTTGTTGGCGAGATGGCGGTGTTCGGCTGGAGCCTTGATAGTTATTTTGAGAAGAGGAAGATGTGGTTCATCGACAGCTTCAGCATGAAAAGAGAAAAAGTCTCCGGCGAGGTCTCATGGGACATCGGCCCCGCCAACCTGCTGGCCAAAGAGTTTCCGCGGGTTATCACACCTCTGGGGACAACAACCATCGTGATTGACAGTCTGAGCGATATTATCCGTTCAGCGCCGTTTCCAGCGGTCGAGCAGACTCTGA
>WNGG01001241.1_pt1 | contig 28822 bp, 18 predicted proteins | sample 5400661 | NCBI WGS metagenome assembly WNGG01 (sample SAMN13153372, study PRJNA577476) | soil metagenome | isolation source: 100 cm soil or saprolite under Garry oak tree replicate 1 | place: USA:California | collected 2016-06-15
GCGGCGTCTTAGTAGTGACCGACCACGAGGGAGCCACCGCAGATGACCACCACGACCCCGGACCTTCCCCCCGGCGGCCGCGCCCCGGCCGCGCGCCGGCACGCCGAGTTCGAGCAGCAGGTCCGCCCCTACCTCGGCCAGCTCTACCCCGCCGCGCTGCGGATGACCCGCAACCCCGCCGACGCCGAGGACCTGGTCCAGGACACCCTCGCCAAGGCCTACACCGCCTTCGCCCAGTTCACCCCCGGCACCAACCTGCGCGCCTGGCTGCACAAGATCCTCGCCACCACCTTCATCAACACCTACCGCAAGCGCAAGCGCGAACCCGCCATCGCCCCCGGCGCCGACCCCGCCGACGACTGGCACGCCACCGCCGGCCCGCACGCCGCCGCCGCCCGCTCCGCCGAAGCCGAAGCCCTCGACAAGATCACCGACACCGCCGTCCTCAACGCCGTCCGCGACCTGCCCCCCGACTTCCGCACCGCCCTGTGGCTCGCCGACGTCGAGGGCTACCCCTACCGCGAAGTCGCCGCCCTCATGGGCACCCCCCTCGGCACCGTCATGTCCCGCCTGCACCGCGCCCGCGGCAAACTCCGCCACACCCTCGCCGCCTCCGCACCCCCCGCCCCCGCGGCCGCACCGGTCCCCCGCTAACCCCCCGCCCCGCTGGCCCGCCCCGCACCGGCCAGCCGCCAGCGCCGGCCCGCCCGGCCCCCGCCGGGAACCCGGCTGGCCGAAGCCCCGTTCCGGCCAGCCACGACACCAGCGCCCTGCCGCCCCACCCCCCAGGCGGCGGGGCGCTGGCCCGCGTCCGGGCGGGTGACCGCATGCCCCGAAGACGGCGAAGCTTCGGCGATGGTCAGTGCGAGGGGAGCGCGTACAAGACGAGCAGCACGGACTGGATGAGCCAGCTACCGATCACGTGCATCGGGGTAAGCAGCTTGATCAGGTCGGCCGGCGGTGCACTGTCAGGCGCCAGGGGATGAACCCACTCCACCGCCCAGACCCTCCTCACACGTCGCAGGCGCGCCGCCATCACGCTCGGCGCGGCGGGAACTCCGAGCAACGTGCCGGAGGCAATCGGTCCCGCCTGGAGCCCGACGTCGCGCAGCTTGCTGAACGGATCCGGGTAAGCCCTGCCGATCACCGCGGTCTTCCGCGGCAGATACAAGACCGCATCACCTGGCCGCTCGCGCCTGGCGAGGACACCCGCGATCGTGCGAAGGTCGTCGGCCCGGCTGTTGGGCAGCCTTATCGCGGCCTGCGGGCCGATCAGCAAGACGACCATCAGCACCGCGAGAGCCGCCGACGGAACGACGGAGAGTATCGTCGCCCGCCGAGCTGGCACGCGGCCAGCTATCCGCTGCCGCGTCAGCCTGACCAGCCAGACCAGGCCGGCCGAGGCCAGCAAGACGAGCGCGGGAACGCAGAAGAGAATGTAGCGATCTACGTAGACGGGATGCGCCAGCGAGACGGCCAGCAGCAGCGAGGGTGGCATCACGAACCACGGCAGGCAGACGACGGCGAGCGTCAGCCCGCGACGGCGCCGCAGGCCACGGCCCGCGATGCAGCCGAGCAAGGCAAGCACGCCGGCCACGGGAATCAGCGCGGCTACTCCGGCGAAGTCCTGCAGCAGGCCCATGACGGTCTGCATGTTCGGCCGCTGAACCCAGTCCAGCTGCGCCGACTGACGGAAGCTGAAGAAGGCGACCGGGCTGAGCACTATCGCGGCTGCCGAGCATGCGGTGAGCCAGCGCTTGAGCACGCTGGCGGAAAGCCCTCCGGCCGCCGCGGGGGCCGCTGCGCCGTCCGCCGGCTTCCCGCGCCGCGCCACCAGCAGGCTGACGCCGTGCGTTCCGGCCAGCAGCACTGCCGCGAGGTCGAAGAGCCCGGTCAGCAGCATGGCCGCGCTGTACAGCGCCCACCATCGCCAGTCCGTCCTGGCAGAAGCGGCTACCAGCAGATAGGTCGCGAGCACGGCGAAGAGGACGGTCAGGGCGTATGGCCTGCCTTCCTGCGCGTACCTTGTGGTCACCGGAAGCGCCGCCAGCATCAGCCCGGCGATCATGCCTACCGCCGACGCGCCTGGCAGCCCGGACGCTTGAGCCAGCCGCCGGCCGAGCGCGGCGGTCAGCCCGACGGCCACGCACATCGCGATCAGTGACGGCACCCGCAGCGCCATTTCCGATCGGCCGAAGAGCGCGATAACCGGGTGCATCATCAGGAGGTACAGACCGTGGAACGCGTCCTCGTGCTGAACAAGGCGGAAGATCGCGCCGACCGGACGCTGCGAGCCGGTGATCGTATACCCCTCGTCCCGCCAGAACGACGGGCCGCCGATCCGGTATCCGCCGACGACAAGCTCGACCAGCGCGGGAAGAGTGACCACGAGCCAGCCGAGCCGCCGACGGGGGGCTGGTCGCTCCTCATGCGCGCGGTCAGCACTGGGCCGCGGCCGATCGGGGGCCGCGGCCGGGTCAGATTGCAGGCCACGCATGCGAGCACCTCTCAGGGCCGGGATCGAGCAGATCACTGCCCGGTTCGCAGGAGAACGTGCCCTAGCGGATTCTAGCGACAAATGTCCGGTCGCACGGACGGGCGACCGGACTGCCGCCGAACGCGGGCACCGGACCGATCAGAACCGGCGCGGCCCCTCAGGTTCGGTGCCGCGCCGGTTCGGCCGGGCGGCGGCGGGCATGGCAGTATTCGCCGCGGCAGATCGCCCCGGCCGGGCGGCTTGCTGGCCGACGCCGACCCCGGCGCCGCAGCCCCTCGTTCGCGAGGGATTAAACGGGAAATTCGCCCGTATCGAACTCATCGCGCGAATAGCTCCCCGAACGAGAGGCTGGGGATTGATGCCTTGGCTGCTGCGCCGGCCGTGGCGCCTGGCGGCGTATGTTTCAGCGCGCACGGACCAGGTACAGGCGCAGGACGACGGACTGGATATGCCAGCGGCCGATGGCGCGCATCGACGTCAGCAGCCTGGTCAGGCTCGCTGGCGCGGCGCCGGATCGCGACAGGGGGCCCGCCCACTGCACGGTCCAGACTCGGCGCACGCCGCGCAACCTGGCCGCCACCACGTCTGGCGGGGCAGGCAGCCCGCGCAAGGTGGCCGAGGCGACCGCCGATCGCCCGAGCCCGATGTCGCGCAGCCGGCGGAACGCAGCCGGATAGGCGACGCCGACCAGTTCGGCATCTCGTGGCAGGTACAGCACCGCGTCGCCGGCACGCTCCCGCGCCGCGACCACGCCCGCGACCGCGCGCAGGTCGTCGGCGCGCGCGCCGGGCTGCCTGATCTCGCGCTGCGGGCCGACCAGCACACCGGCGATCAGCACGGCGAGCACCGCCGGCGCCGCGACGGCCAGGATGTCGGCGCGCCTGGGTCCCAGCCCGCGGCCCGCCAGCGCGCGCCTGGACGCCGCGGCCAGCCAGGTCAGGCCGGCCGCGGCCAGCACGGCAAGCGCCGGAAGGCAGAACACGACATACCGCTCGACGTAGACCGGGTGCGCCAGCGAGACCGCGAGGAGAACCGCGGACGGCAGCACGAGCCAGGGCAGCGCGACCGTGGCGAGCGTGAGGCGGCCGCGACGCAACCCCGGGCCGGCCAGGCAGCCGATCACCGCGAGCACCCCGATCACGGGGATCAGCGCCCCGGCGCCGGCGAAGTCACGCAGCAGCGAGGCCACCGTCGACAGGCCGGGCCGGCGCACCCAGTTGATCTGGGCCGACTGGCCGGCGCTCAGGTAGATGACCGGGGCGAGCAGGACGGCGGCCGCGGCGCAGGCCGCGAGCCAGCGCCTGAGCGTCGCCGCCGTGACCTGACCGGGCTGGCCCGCCCGCCCGCCGCCCGCCCGCTCCGGGCGCCCGCCGCCCGCCCGCTCCGGGCGCCCGCCGCCCGCGGCCGGCCTGACCGCCCACGCCAGGCTGGCGCCGTGCGCCACGGCCAGCAGCATGGCGAACAGGTTGCACAGCCCGGCGAGCAGCAGCGCGGCCGCGTATACCGCCCACCAGGCCGGCCGCGGCGCGGCGACCGCCCGCACCAGGAAGTACGTGGCGAGCACGGCGAAGAGCGTGGCCAGCGCGTACGGCCTGGCCTCCTGCGCGTACCTGCTCGTCAGCGGGACGGCCACCAGGGCCAGCCCGGCGACCAGCCCGACCGCCGCAGGGCCGGGCAGCCCGCAGTCCTGCGCCAAGCGCCGGCCGAGGGCGGCGGTCAGCCCGACGGCGAGGCACATCGCGACCAGCGACGGCAGCCGCAGCGTCGTTGCCGAGATCCCCCCGACGGCGATGACCTGGTGCATCAGCAGGTAGTAGGGCCCGTGGACGGCGTCCGCGTTGCCCATCATGGCCAGGATCGCGGATACCGGGCGCTGCGAGCCGGAGATCGTCGCCGCCTCGTCGCGCCAGAGCGAGGGGCCGCCGATCCGGTATCCGCCCACGATCAGCTCGGCCACCGCGGGAATCACCACGACCAGCCAGTCCAGGGACCATCCGGTCCGCCGCTGGCCGCCAGGACCGACCGCACGGCTCAGGCCTGGCCTGGCCCGGTCGCCGGAGGTCGCCGGATCAGACCGGGTGCTACGCACGCGGAGCACTTCCTTCCGGCCTGCCGAAAATCAGGTCGCACGCCCTGGCGGACGCCTTGCCGTCGTCGAGCGGGCAGAACCTGGCCGTGAACGCCGCCAGCGGCGCCGCGTACGTCGCCGTGACCGAGTCGATGTCGGCGAGCGCGTCGACCACCTGCTCGGAGCTGGCGAGCAGCGGACCAGGCGCGGCCGCCTCGAAGTCGAAGTAAAACCCGCGCAGGTGGTCGCGGTACTGCTCGAGGTCGTAGGTGAAGAACAGCATCGGCCGCCCCGTCGGGGCGAAGTCGAACATGACCGACGAGTAGTCGGTGATCAGTACGTCGGTCACCAGTAGCAGGTCGCCGATGTCCGGGTAACCGGTGACGTCGAAGGCGAACCCGGGGACCGCCGCCGCATCGATGCCGCCGGCCATCAGGTGATGCCCTCTGACCAGGAACACCCAGCCGGAACCGAGCCTGCGGCCGGCGGCGTCGAGGTCGAGCCTGAAGTCGAGCAGATACCGGCCGGCCTCGTCGTGCTGGTTGTCCCGCCAGGTCGGAACGTACATCGCGACCCGCTTGCCGGCGGGCAGGCCGAGCCGCCGCCTGATCGCAGCCGCCTGATCGGCCGCACGCGCCCCGTGCCCGGCCGCACCCGACCCGTGCCCGGCCGCCGCCACCAGCGCGTCGTTGCGCGGATAGCCGGTCTCGCCGATCTCGCCGGTGAACCAGAACGCCTCGCGCATGATCGGGGTGCTGAACGGGTTCGGCGAGAGAAGCACGTCCCACTGCGCGACGTCGCCGGCCATGTAGCCGAGGTATCCTCGCCCGCTGGCCATCTGGGGCTCGCCGATGTCGTACCCGATCCGCTTCAGCGGCGTGCCGTGCCAGGTCTGCACGTGCCGCTGGCCACCCCGCTTGCGGTAGGGAAGCGGCACGTGGTCGTTGTAGACCAGGTACCTGGACCTGGCCAGCGCGGAAAAGTAGGCGCGAGTTCCGATGAGCGCGGCCGTCGCTTCGGCCGGCACTGGAACGGACCAGTCGTTGATGGCCCAGATGTTTTCCCTTCGATCACCGCGGCGCCGCAGTTCGTCGGCGATGCCCCGGGGGTTGTCGCCGCACTGCTTGCCGTGGAAGCTGCTGAACAGGATCGCATCGCGCACCGGCAGCAGCCGCTGGACCCGGTAGTAGATCTCGCGCACCAACCAACGGCGGATCCTGCCGCGCTCGGCCACTCCGAGCGCCGGGCCGACCAGGAGCCGCACGCCCGCGCCGGCCGCGCCGCCCGCGCCGCCCGGGCCGCCGGAGCCGGCCGCGACACACCGGTAGACCTTCTGGCCGATCCGCACAGGCCGGCCGTCCACGGCAACGGGACCTGCGTCGATCGGCCCTTCCGCGCCGCGCATCGTGATGTCCCACCGGCCATCCCGAAGCGGCTGCCTGACGCCGAAGGCATCCATGCCCGCGACCGGGATGCCGGCCGTGAAGCCGCCGCCCGCGGCCACGGCCGCGACCGTCCTGGTGTCCCAGCCGTCCAGATGCCGCAGCACGACCTCGCAGCCAGCCGCCCCCTGGCCGCCGCGCAGGATCAGCGTGCCGTCCGGACCCCATGCCTGCTCGGCCCCGCCCTCCTCGCCCGGCCCGGCCTGGCCCTCCTCGCCCAGCCGCACTTCCAGCCGCCCGCCGGTCCAAGCCGCGCCCAACCGCAGCCCGGGCGCGACCTCGCGCGACCCAGGGTCGGCCGGCGGCGGGCCCGCGACGTGCAGCCTGGCCGGCCGCCACACCGCGCGGCCGCGCACCAGCACGTAGCAGTCCCAGGTGCCGGTCAGCCAGCGGCGGCCGGCCCGGAAGAGCCGGGTGCCGATGTCGCAGCGGAAGCCGGACCAGTCGTAGCTGTACCTGTCCTGGGCCGAGGCGGCCGTCACGTCCGGGCGGCGCACCGACCTGGCCGGCAGCAGCAGAGGAGGGCGGCGCCGGCCGCGCGGAACCAGCACGACCAGCTTGGCGGTGTGGCGTCGCCTGCCGATGTCCACCGACGGCACGTGCGCCCAGCCCTCGATCCGCAGCGCGTCTGGCCGCGGGCCGCACGGCTGCCACGAGATCGCGTCGACCCCGACGTAGGGGTCGAGCTCGCGCCACTGTGGGCGGAACACACTCGCGGGAACGCCGACTTCCTTGTCGCCGCGGAACGGCAGGTCGGCGCGGAGCCGCCCGCGAACCCGCACCAGCGGCGGCGTCCGGCCGGGATGAGCCGCCAGCCACGCGGCGAACCCGGCCAGCTCGGCCTCGCGGCCGCGGGAGATCAGGTAGTAGGCCAGCTTCCTGGTGGCGGGCAGGCCGGCGGTCACGCCCGGGGTCACCTGGCGCAGATACCCGGCGGCCAGGTCGGTGAACGCGCGCCGGTAGTCAGCGTCCGTGCTCGCCAGGTCCCCGACATACAGCCACAGGTCGTTGACCAGCGCCTTGCGCTGATGCTGGCGGAGCATGGCCGGCGTGCCGCGGGTGCGCAGGAAGTCGTCGATCAGGAACAGGGCGGTGATCCGGTCGCGGAAGTTGCCGAAGTCGGTGCGCGACTGGGTGATCGACGGCGCGCCCTTGTCCCTGTCCCGCCAGTGGTACACCGGGTCGGTGATCACGTCGACCGCCGCGGCCAGCACGTGCGCCTTGGTCATCGCGACCAGGTCCTCCCAGAGCATGCTCTCGGGGAAGCTCAGCCGCGCCGCGTCCCAGAACGACCGGCGGAACAGCTTGTTCCACACGGAGATGTCGTAGAACAACCCGGGCGCACGGCCGATGTGGGTCCCGATCCGCCTGGCCTTGATGGCCCTGGCATGCAGCCCGGACCGGCCGAGACCGTCCGCGGCGAGCCGCAGCACGCCGCCGGAGACGAAGTCGGACCCCGACCGCTGCAGGACCGCGAGCATGGTCGCGTAGGCGTCGGGCGGCAGCAGGTCGTCGGCGTCCACGAAGGCGAGGAACTCGCCCGTCGCGGCGGCGACCCCGTGGTTGCGGGCCGACCCTGGGCCCCCGTTGGCGACCCTGACGAGCCGGAACCTGGGGTCGGCGGCGGCCCGGGCGCGCGCGACCGCCGCGCTGCCGTCGGTCGACCCGTCGTCGACCATGACCACCTGGAGACCGGGGAAGGTCTGCGTGGCGATCGAGGCCAGGCAGTCGCCGAGCAGGTCTACGTTGTTGTAGAACGGCACGACGACGCTGATCCGCTGGTCGGTCATCGCGCCTCCCTGGGCCGCGGCTACGGGGCCGACCGCCGACCCCCCGGCAGGCCGGCTCGGACCCGGCGCGACCGCTACTCGCCGCGCCAGAGGGGCGGCCGCTTCTCGGCGAAGGCGGCCGCGCCTTCCAGCGCGTCCTTCGACCTGAAGATCGGGCCGATGATCTCGGACTGCCTGGCGAAGGCCTCGCCCGAGGCCCAGTCGGCCGACTCCACGATCACGCGCTTGGACGCGGCGAGCGCCAGCGGAGCTCCGAGCGCCACCCGGCCGGCCAGTTCCATCGCCGCCGACAGTGCCTGGCCCGCCGGGACAAGCTTATTCACCAGCCCGACCTCTGCCAGCCGCGCCGCGGGGAAGTGCTCGCCGGTCAGCGCGATCTCCATCGCCACGTGGTAGGGGATCCGGCTCGGCAGCCGCAGCAGGCCGCCGGCCCCGGCCACCAGGCCGCGCCTGACCTCGGGCAGCCCGAACTTCGCCGCCTCGCTCGCGACGACCAGGTCGCAGGCGAGCACCAGCTCGAAGCCGCCGGCCAGCGCGTAGCCCTCGACCGCCGCGATCACCGGCTTGGCCGGCGGCCGCTCGACGATGCCGCCGAACCCGCGGCCCGCCGCCGTCGGCGCGTCGCCGGCCAGGAAGCCCTTGAGGTCCATGCCCGCGCTGAACGTGCCGCCGGCACCGGTAAGCACGAGCACGCTGACGTCGGCGCGGCCGTCGAACTCCTCGATCGCCGCCGCCATCCCGCGGGCGACTTCGCCGCTGACCGCGTTCCGCGCCTGCGGACGGTTGATCGTGATGACCGCGACGCCGCCGGTTACCTCGGTGCGAATCGCGTCTGCCATTGCGGCGCCTCCGTGTCGGGAGCGGTCGGAGCGGTCGGAGCGGCTGCCCGGTTTACTTCGGCTGGAACCTGATGCCGCCATCGAACCTGATCACCTCGGCGTTCATGTAGTCGTTCTCGATCAGCGACCTGACCAGCTGCGCGAACTCCGCGGCCGTGCCCATTCTCTTGGGAAAGACTATGGGCGCAACGAGCTTCGCCTTGAACTCATCGCTGCCTGGGCCGGTGCCGTAGATGGGAGTGTCGATGATGCCTGGGCAGATGGTGTTGACGCGGACGCCGATGGCGGCCAGGTCGCGGGCGGCGGGAACGGTCATCCCGATGATCCCGCCCTTGGATGCCGAGTAGGCGACCTGGCCGGTCTGCCCTTCGATCCCGGCGATCGACGCGGTGTTGATGACCACGCCGCGCTGGCCGTCGGCATCGGCCGGCTCGGTCCTGGCGATGGCCGACGCGGCGATCCGCATCACGTTGAACGTGCCGATCAGGTTGACGTCGATGACCTTGCGGTAGGCCCCGAGGTCGTGCGGGGTCCCGTCGCGGCCGACCGTGCGGGACGCCCAGCCGATGCCCGCGCAGCTCACGGCGACCCGCAGCGGGGCGCCAAGGCCTTCCGCCGCGGCGACGGCCTCGGCGACCGACCGCTCGTCGGCGACGTCGGTCGTGACGAACGCGCCGTCGACCGACTTGGCCAGTTCGGTGCCGCGTTCGGTGTTGAGGTCGGCGACTACGACCCTGCAGCCCGCGGCGGCGAGGTCGAGCACGGTCGCCTCGCCAAGCCCGCTGGCCCCGCCGGAGACGATTGCTGCCGTTCCGTTCAGGTTCATGGCCGGGAGCATACTGTGCTGCCGCGAGCCTCCCTGAACTGGGCCGTGGCCGCTGCCGTGGCCGGTGCCGTAGCCGGTGGCAATGTCAGTGCCCGGGCCTACCATCGGAGGTAGCGCCCGAAGTCCGGCGCGCGACCCGGGAGCAACCAAATCGGGAGTTCTCCGGGAGCTCAGGGTCGAGATAGCAGCTAAGGGAATACGCGGCGTCCCGGGGATCGCTGGAATCACAGGCGTGGTCCGGCCGGCCGGCTCGCGCCGGATCGGCCCTGATTAGGCTGGATCGGGCCTGTTCGTGGCGGGCCACCAGGCAGAGAGAGCGGGGCGAAGACAGGGCGGGCCAGGACCGACTGGTGCCGGCCAGGAGAGGTTTGGTCATCGTGACTAGGTACCGCGGCAACCCGTGGGTCGTCCTGATCGTCATGTCGCTCGGGTTCTTCATGACCCTGCTCGACCTGACGATCGTGAACATCGCGATACCCGACATGATGACGAGGCTGCACGCATCGCTGGACGGCGTCCTGTGGGTCATCAACGCCTACGCCCTGGTGCTCGCGGTCCTGCTGATCACGGCCGGCCGGCTCGGTGACCTGTTCGGTCAGCGGAGGATGTTCATCGTGGGCGTGGTCATGTTCACGGTCGCGTCCGCCGCCTGCGGGTTCTCTCCGACGGTCGGCTGGCTGATAGCGTTTCGCGCCGCGCAGGGAGTCGGCGCGGCCCTGCTGCTGCCGCAGACGCTGGCGATCCTGACAACGGTGTTCCCGCCCGAGCGCCGCGGCGCCGCGTTCGGTATCTGGGGCGCCGTCGCCGGGGTCGCCACCATCGCCGGCCCGACCCTCGGCGGGCTGCTGGTCAGCGCGTTCGACTGGCGGTACATCTTCTTCATCAACGTCCCGATCGGCGCCCTGGTGATCGCGATGGGCTTCGTCCTGATCCCCGACATCCGGGTGGGTGCAAGGCACCGGCTCGATGTGCCCGGCGTGCTGCTGGCAACCGCGGGGCTGCTGGCCATCTGCTACGGGCTCGTCGAGGGCCAGAAGTACAACTGGGGCCACATCACCTCGTTCATCTCGATCCCGGTCGTCCTCGGGGCCGGCGTCGTCCTGATCGCGGTGTTCATGCTCGTGCAGGCGCGCACCCAGGACCGGGAGCCGCTGGTGCCGTTCGCGCTGTTCCGTGACCGCAACTTCAGCCTGATGAACTGGGTCTCTGGCGTCTTGTCGGTCGGCATGATGGGCATCTTCCTCCCCTTCACCATCTACCTGCAGTCGGCGCTCGGCTTCTCCGCGCTCAAGGCCGGCCTGGCCATGGCGCCGGCGTCCTTCGTCTCCATGTTCGTGGCGCCGGCCGCCGGCCGCATGACCGACCGGATCGGCGGGAAGTACATCCTGCTGTCCGGCCTGATGTTGTTCGCCGTCGGCTTCGGCCTGACCGCGGCGATCGCGACGCCCCATTCGAGCTGGCAGGACTTCGTCCCGACCCTGGCCGTGGCCGGGGTGGGCATTGGCTGCACCTTCGCGCCAATGACCACGATTGCCATGCGGAACGTCGAGCCCAGGGTGGCCGGTGCGGCTTCCGGCATGATCAACACGGTTCGGCAGGTAGGCGCCGTGATCGGCACGGCGGCCGTCGGCGCCCTGCTGCAGAACCGGCTCTCGGTCTCGCTGCCGGCCGCGGCGGCCGAACGAGCGGGCTCGCTGCCGCCGCAGGCCAGGAGCCACTTCATCGCCGGATTCGCCACGTCGGCCCAGCGCGGTGCGGCCGCGAGCCCAGGCCAGGGCAATGTCAAGCTGCCGCCGGGAACCTCGCCGTCGCTAGCCGGCGAGATCCACAAGCTAGCCAGTGAGGTCTTCTCCGCTGGGTACGTGACCGCCATGCACACGACCATGATCATGCCGATCGCGTTGCTTGTTGTCGCTTCGCTCAGTTGCCTGGCCATCAAGCGACGCACCAGACCGGCGCAGCCGGCCGGGGGCGTGACGGCGGACTCTGCCGGGCTGCCGGAGGCCTCGCGGGCCCCGGCGTGACCGAGAGCGGTTCAGGCGATCTCGCCGGCCGCTCACTGGCCCGGCTGGATGGCGACCATGTGGCCGCGGCCGGCGCCTACCGTCCGGAGCGCGCCCACCCGGCCCGGCCCGTCGTGGCCGTCGACGCCATGGGCGGCGACCACGCGCCCGCGGCGATCGTGGCCGGCGCGGTGGCGGCCCACCGGGAGTCGGGCGTCCGCGTCGTGCTGGTCGGCCGGCCAGGCCAGGTACGTCCGCTGCTTGCGCAGCACGGCATGCTCGGCGAGATCCGGCTGGTAGCCGCCGAGGACTCGGTGGCGATGGAGGAGGGCGCGCTGGCCAGCTGGCGGCGGCCGCGGTCGAGCATCGCGGTCGCGTGCCAGCTCGTTCACCTGGGCCAGGCGACGGCCGTCGTGTCGGCGGGCTCGACGGGCGGCATCGTCTCCCTGGCCAGGCTCCGGCTGCGCAACCTGCCTGCCGTGCTGCGCCCGGCCATCGCGGTCCCGCTGCCGACCCGGCCCACGCCGACCCTGCTGCTCGACGCCGGCGCGATCGCCGACCCGAAGCCCGAGATGCTTGCGCAGTTCGCTCAGCTCGGCTCAGCGTACGCCGAGGTCGCGTTCGGCATCACCAAGCCCAGAGTCGGCCTGCTGTCCATCGGGGCGGAGCCGGGAAAGGGAAACAAACTCGCCCGCAGGGCATTCGAACTGCTCAGCGCCGAGCAGCACGGAGCGGCGCCGATCACTTTCGCCGGCAATGTGGAGGGCTCCGACCTGCTGTCCGGCAGGGTCGACGTGATCGTCACCGACGGATTCACCGGCAACGTCGCGCTGAAGACCCTGGAAGGCACGGCCGCGTTCACCGCTGGTCAGTTCGGGTCGGCGCTCGCGGCGTCGCGCCAGACCAGGCTCGGCGCGCTGCTTCAGCGCAAGGAACTCGCCGCGCTGCGCTACCGGCTCGATCCGGAGACCTACGGCGGCGCGGCGCTGCTCGGGCTGGAGGGGACGGTGGTGATCGCGCACGGCGGGTCGACCGATCGCGGCGCCGCGGCCGCGTGCCGGCTCGCCGCGGAACTGGCTCGCGGCCACACCACGGAGCGGATCAAGGAGCGGCTCAGGCCGCACCGCCAGGGCCACTTCCTGCGCCGGACCTGACCGCGCGTCGCGGCTGACCGGGCGACGGCCGACCCGGCAGCGGGCGGGCACGGACTGGCCGCAGCGCGAGCCCATATGAGGTTGCCGGGGCTCGATAGGCTCTAAGGCATGGCAGACCTCCAGGCCGAACTCGCGGCGCACGTGCGCAACGCGCTCACCGCCGAGTTCGGGGCCGCATACGCGCAGACCGATCCGCTGATCAGGCCGTCGACGTTCGCCGACTACCAGTCGAACGTCGCGATGGCGCTGGCCAGGCGGCTCGGCCGGCCGCCGAGGGAGGTCGCCGAGCGGATCGCCGGTCACCTGGCCGGAGCGCCCATGGCTGAGCATGCCGAGGTCAGCGGCCCCGGCTTCATCAACATCACGCTGCGGGACGCCTGGATCGGCGAGGCGGCGACGGCCCAGCTCGGCGACGCACGGCTCGGCGTTGCCCTGAGCGAGCATCCGCAGCGGGTCGTGGTCGACTACTCCGCGCCGAACGTCGCCAAGGAGATGCACGTCGGCCATCTGCGGACGACCATCGTCGGGGACGCGTTCGTCCGCGTGCTCGAGCGGCTCTGCCACGACGTGATCCGCGCGAACCACATCGGCGACTGGGGCACCAATTTCGGCATGCTGCTCGAGCATCTCATCGACATCGGCGAGGAGGCCGCCTACGCGCAGCTCGCCGGCGGCGAGATCAGCGCCTTCTACCAGGCGGCCAAGGTCAAGTTCGACGCCGACCCGGCCTTCGCTGACCGGTCACGCCAGCGGGTCGTCGCGCTTCAGGCCGGCGACGCCGAGACGCTGCGGGTGTGGCGGATGCTGGTCGATGACAGCAAGCAGTACTACAACGCGATCTACCGGCGGCTCGGCGTCACGCTCTCCGACGCCGACCTCGCGCCGGAGAGCTTCTACAACCCCATGCTCGACGATGTCTGCCGCGACCTGGAGCGGGCCGGCATCGCGACGATGAGCGACGGCGCGCTGTGCGCGTTCCCGGCCGGCTTCACCGGCCGGGACGGGAAGCCGCTGCCGCTGATCCTGCGCAAGAGCGACGGCGGCTACGGCTACGGCACGACCGACATGGCAGCGATCAGATACCGGGTCGCGGACCTGCACGCCGACCGGATCACCTACGTCGTCGGTTCTGAGCAGTCGCAGCACCTCGCGATGGTCCTCGCCGTCGCCCGTCAGGCCGGCTGGCTGCCCGACTCCGTGGTCGCCGAGCACGCGGCGATCGGGATGGTGACCGGTGCCGACAAGAAGCGCTTCAGGTCACGGACCGGCAAGTCGGTCAAGCTGATCGACCTCATCGACGAGGCGGTGTCGCGGGCCGAGGAAGTGATCAAGGACAGGTACGACGATCCCGAGCTCCGCGCCCAGATCGCCGAGGCGGTCGGCATCGGCGCGCTGAAGTACGCGGACCTGTCGGTGGCCAGGGATTCGAGCTACACGCTGGACTTCGACCGGATGCTCTCGCTGACCGGCAACACGGGCCCCTACCTGCAGTACGCGACGGCGAGAATCCGGTCGATCTTCCACCGGGCAAGCGTGACCCCGGGTGAGGCCACCGGTCCGATCATCCTCGGCGAGCCGGCCGAGCGGGCGCTGGCGCTGCGGTTGCTCGGCTTCGGCCCCGCCGTTGCCGAGACCGCGCTGACCGTGGAGCCGCATCGGCTGGCGGGGTTCCTGTTCGACGTGGCCAGCGACTTCACGACCTTCTACGAGCAGTGCCCGGTGCTCAGGGCGGGCACCCCGCAGCTCAGGAACTCGCGGCTGGCGCTGGCCTCGCTCACTCTCAAGGTGCTGCTCGCCGGGCTGGACCTGCTGGGCATCCCGGTGCCCGCGCGGATGTAGCCGCGTACCCGCGCCTGCCAGATGCCCCGTCCGGGTGGATGGCAAAGATCTTGAAGGATCACCGGCATCGACGGTCAGGGGTCGGAGCGGCACTGGTCGGAGCCGCTGCGGGAGTCGCGGCCGGCCGCCTCGGGGCCGGCCGTCGGGTCAGGCAGGTGCTCGAACAGGTAGTACACAGCGATCGCCCCGTACATGGCCACCGCGGCGCCCGGCGAGACGATGGCGACCAGGGTCGCCACGACGTAGGCGACCAGGCCGCCGCTGAACCGGATCGTGGTCCGCAGCGACGGCTGGAAGTCGGGCTCGCGCGCCACCTCGCCGGCGTGCAGGCCCAGGTAGAGCCACATCGCCGAGAACGCGACCGACATCGCGACCATGACCAGGCCGTACGTCACGGCGGCCGCGATGCCGCCGCCGGTGTGCTCGGTCAGGTGCTCGGCGATGAGGGCGGTCGGGAACGGCACCGCGACGACGCACATCATGAGCACGAGGTTGAGCACGAGCAGCATCCGGCTGACCCGGCGCAGGTGCGCCATGAGCGTGTGATGGTTCAGCCACACGATGCCGATGGTCAGGAAGCTGACCACGTACGCGGCGTACTTCGGCCACTCCTTGAGCAGCACGTGGCCGAGGCCGCCGCCAACCCCGGCGCCGATCGGCAGCAGGTCAAAGACGAGGACGGTGATCGCGACGGCGAAGACGCCGTCGCTGAAGGCCTCAGCACGTCTGGTCTCCATCGGCCGGCGACCCCGTGCGGTCAGTCCGCCGCTGGCGGCGCGGCCGGCTCGGGCTGGGCGACCGACCTGGCGAGCAGTTGCGCCACGTCGACGACCTCGAGGGAGTCCTTGGCCTCGCCCGAGCTCTTCTTCGCGCTGATCGCGTCGCCGAGCATGACCAGGCAGTACGGGCAGCCGGTCGAGATCGTGTCCGGGTCGGTGCCGAGCGCCTCCTCGATCCGCTCGATGTTGATCCGCTTGCCGATCCGCTCCTCCATCCACATCCTGGCCCCGCCGGCGCCGCAGCAGAACCCGCGCTCCTTGCAGCGGTGCATCTCCTGCGCCTTGATCCCCGGCACCTGCTCCATGATCTCCCGCGGCGGCGTGTACACCTTGTTGTGCCGGCCGAGGAAGCACGGGTCGTGGTAGGTGATCTTCTCCTCGATCGGGGTGACCGGGGTCAGCTTGCCGTCGGCGACCAGCCTGGCCAGCACCTGGGTGTGGTGCAGCACCTCGTAGTCGCCGCCGAGCTGCGGGTACTCGTTCGAGATCGCGTTGAAGCAGTGCGGGCAGCTCGCGATGATCTTGCGCACGCCCGCCTCGTTCATGGTCTCCACGTTCTGCTGCGCCAGCATCGAGAAGACGAACTCGTTCCCCATCCGCCTGGCCGGGTCGCCGGTGCAGGTCTCGGCCGGCCCGAGCACGGCGAACGAGACTCCCGCCGTGTGCAGCAACGTCGCGATCGCCTTGGTCGTCTTCCTGGCCCGGTCCTCGAGCGCGCCCGCGCACCCCACCCAGAACAGGTACTCCACGTCCTCGCCGATCGCGCCGTCGACGACCGGCACCTCGAAGTCGAGTTCGCCGATCCACTCGGCCCGCTTCGCCTGGCCCATCCCCCACGGGTCGCCCTTGTTCTCCAGGTTCTTGAGCATCCCGGACGCCTCGGTCGGGAACTCGGACTCGATCAGCACCTGGTGCCGGCGCATCGCGGTGATGTGGTCGATGTGCTCGATGTCGACCGGGCACTCGTTCACGCAGGCGCCGCAGTTGGTGCACGACCAGATCACGTCGGGATCGATTACCCCGCCCGCCTCGGCAGTCCCGACCAGGGGCCGTTGCGCCTCATGCTTGACCGCATCGGGCAGCGCCTGCCTGGCCTCGTCGGAGGCAGCCAGCAGGTAAGGCGCCTTGGCGAACGCGTGGTCGCGCAGGTCGAGTATGAGCATCTTCGGCGACAGCGGCTTGCCCGTGGCCCACGCCGGGCACTGCGACTGGCAGCGGCCGCACTCGGTGCAGGTGCCCAGGTCGAGCATGCCCTTCCAGGTCAGGTCCTCGACCTTGCCGAGTCCGAAGACATCGGTGTCCGGGTCGGCCTCCTCGAAGTCGAGCACCTTGCCGTTCGAGCGCATCGGCTGCAGGTCGCGCAGGCCGTCCGGGCGCCGGGAGAACAGCACGTTCACCGGCGCGAGGAAGATATGCAGGTGCTTGGAGTAGGTCACGAAGACCAGGAAACCGAGGACGACGGCGAGCTGCAGGATGACGAACGTGGTCTCGAGCGCCATGTTCGCGCCCTTGCTCAGCGGCGCGAGCCAGTGGCCGACGATCTGGGACGCGAACGCGCCGTGCGGATAGGGGAAGTCGCCGGTGTTGACCTGCGCGCCGCGGTACAGCAGCAGGGTCGCGATCACCAGGAAGATCATCAGCAGAACGAGCCAGGCGGCGCCGGTGTGCGAACCGGCGAAGCGGGACTTGCGCCCCTCGGTCTTAGGATTGTTGCGCAGCCGGATCGCGGCGAAGGTACCGATTCCGACCAGAACCGCGACGGCGAACAGGTCCTCGATGAACCCGATAAACGCCCAGTGCCCGATCCAAGGGAGCGCGAACGTCTTGCTGAACAGGTCACCGAAGGACTCGATGATCGTCAGGAGCAAGATGGTGAAGCCCCAGAAGGTCAGGAAGTGGGCGATGCCCGGCACGGTCCACTGGAGAAGCTTGCGCTGGCCGAGCACCTCGGTCGCCTCGGTCTCGGCGCCGCGGCCTGGGTGCTCCCTGAGCGCGTCGATCCGCTCGGGCGCCGGCTGTCCGCTCGTGGCGAGCCGGTAGAGCCACCACAGCCGACGGCCGGCGATCGCGAAGGCGATCACCGTCAGGGCAAGTCCGATGATGATCCGCAGCGCCAAGTCGACCTCCGGGGACGGCGTTGGGTGCCAGCGTACGCCGTGTGAGGTCCCGGGCGAGGCGAGGCCGGCGTACCACGTCAGCGTCTCCAGGCGAGCACCGTTCCCGACTGGACCGCGGGCGGGCCGAGCAGCCGGACCAGGTAGCTCGCCAGAGGCGAGCCCGCCGCGGTCACCGCCACGACGGCCGCCGGACGCCAGGCCGCCAGGTCGGCCCGCACCTGCGCGGGCTCGGGCGCCTGGCCCGCCGGCGCGGAGCCGGCCTGGCTGGCGGTGGGCAGGCCGGCCGCCCACGCCGCACCGGCGAACGCGCTGGTCGGCGGCAGTCCGGCCGCCCAGAGCCGGTCGAGATACCAGGCGGTGGGGCTGACCCCGTTGCCGCCGATGTAGGCCTGGCCGCCGGCTCCCGGGCCGATGAAGTAGCCGCCGACCAGGGCCGCCGGCTGGCCGGTGTCGGCCTGCCAGCGCATCGCCGCGGTCAGGATGTTGGTGGGCACGGGCACGACGAGCACCCGTGCGCCCCGCGGCAGGTGCAGGGCGGTGAACGTCGCGGACCAGCCGGGCGGGAGCGGCGTGGTCGTGGCCGCGGGGAGCGCCGCGGGCAGCAGCGGCAGGCAGGCGAGCACGGCGACCCCGAGCGCGACGGCGGGCGCCCGCGAGGCACGTTCCCTGGCGGCGTCCACTGCCAGCGCGAGCAGGACCGCCGCGGCGGCGGCGATCAGGATCGACAGCCGGTCGGGCAGGATCGACGACAGCAGCTGATGCTCCTCCAGCCAGTGCCACGGAAGGCTCACGGTGGGATCGACGACCCCGCGGGTCTGCGGGTGGCCGCCGAACGAGAACACGACGAGAACCACCAGCGTGAACGCCGCGGCCCTGGCCGCGGGCCTGCGCCAGCCGGCCACGGCCGCCGCCCCGAGAACGATGACCAGCGGCCAGCCCAGGTACGCCAGGTACTCGGTCAGCCCGGCGTGGTAGCCGGCCGCCCTCGCCGCGCTGCCCGCGGTATGGAAGAACAGGTACGACGAGGGCGTCACGAAGCCGGAGAACTCGTTCACGTAGTAGTCGAGCGGATACAGCGGGCCGTGCTGAACAAGAGGCCCGTGGAACTGGACCCACAGGGCGTGGCCGGCCAGCGCCAGCGTGACCACCGCCGCGACCGCGAGCCCGGCGAGCGCGGGCAGCACTCGCCGCACGGCGGCCCGCGGCCGGGCGACGCCCAGCGCGGCCACGAACAGCAGCCCGGTGAGGGCGGTGATCAGGGCCAGTTCCTCGCTGATGAACAGCTGCGCGGCAAGCAGCAGGCCCAGCCAGGCGCCGGTCCGCACACAGGCCGCCCAGCCGGCTCCCCGGTGAGCGGCCGCCACGGCCGCCCCTGCCGGCGGCCGCGGACCAGCCGCGAGCCTGACGCCGGCGGCGACGATCAGCGGCGGCAGCACAGCCAGTTGCAGGTTGTAGTGGCCGATCGCGGAGTGCAGCAGCGCCGGCGAGAACCCGTACACCGCCCCGGCCAGAGCCGCGGCCGCGGTGCTGACCCGCCACCGCCGCAGCACCAAGAACATGGCCGCGGCCGATCCCGCGAAGCCGGCGGTGGTCAGGATCGTCAGGCTGACCTGCGGCCCGAACAGCAGCGTCACCGGCGCGAGCAGCACGCCGGGCAGCAGCAGGGAGGTGTTCCACATCATGTTGACGCCGGTCGGGGCGTTCATCGCGCTGGTCACCAGGGCAGGCAGATGCCCGTGGCTGACCGCCGTGGCCGCGTAGCGCAGGTACCAGGCGAACATGTCGGCGTCGCCGCCGTTGGGCGCCACGAACCTGGACGCGGGGTCGGCCCACAGCCGCCAGGTGACGACGAGCGCGCCGGCCAGGTAGCCGGCGAGCACCACGACGGCCGCCCGGTTGGAGGCCGGGGCACGCCAGGCGGAGCGGTCGCGCGCCGGCCGGGACTCGGCCCTGGTGACCTCGCCTCGTGCTGTCAACTGCCCCAACATCCCTGTAGTGAGAAATCGCCAGCCGCGGGCGGCTAGCCTGAGCCCGACAGCGGCGCCGGCCGCCCTGCCGCCACGAACAAGGTAAAGGTAGAAGAGATCCGACGGGATAACGAACACGACACAGACGGCGGCGCCCCTGCGGGCCGAGCCCGTCCGGGCGGCGCCCGTCGCTGGGAGCCGGGTCCGCCGGATCAGGTCAGGACGCGAGCCACGGCCGAAGGAGTGCCCTCCGCGCGGGCGGCAGCGCTGGCCGGATCGGTCGCGGTGCTGATCCTGGCCAGCCTGCTCGGGGCCGCGCTGGCCTCGACGGCTAAGGCCGCCTGCCGGGCCGGAGCGTGGAACGTCGGGGTCGAGCAGTACCAGGCGCACTGCTACACCGACATCTACCCGCTCTACTTCACCGAGCGCCTGTCGGTGGGCAAGGTGCCCTACCTCGGCCACAACGTCGAGTACCCGGTGGTCATGGGCGAGACCATGCAGGTGGCCGCCTGGGCGGTCAAGTCCGTGGCCGATCCCGCTGCGAGGGGCCGGGAGTTCTACGACGTTACCGTTGCGCTGCTTAGTGCCCTTTTCGTGGCCGGCGTGCTGGCGACGGCCTACTGCGCGGGACGGAGCCGCCGGTGGACCGGCCTTGCCGTCGCGCTCTCGCCGGCGCTGATCCTGGCCGCCTTCATCAACTGGGACCTGATCGCCATGGCGCTGACCATGCTGGCGCTGGCGGCCTGGGCCGCGCGGCGGCCGGTGCCGGCCGGGCTGCTGCTCGGCGTGGCGGTGGCGACCAAGTTCTATCCGGTGATCTGCCTCGTGCCGCTGTTCGCGCTCTGCCTGCGGGCCGGCCGGCTCAGGGAGTTCTGGCTGACCGCGGGATCGGCCGCGGGCGCCTGGCTCGCGGTGAACCTGCCCGTCTTGCTGGCGGCGCCGGCCGGATGGGCAACCTTCTACATTTTCAACGCAAAGCGCCGGGCCGACTGGGGGTCCGTCTGGTACCTGTTCGAGGCCGAGCACTGGCCCGTGCTCGGCGGGCTGTCGCTGGCCACGATCAACCTGGCGTCGGCGCTGCTCTTCCTGGCCGCGTGCGTCGCGGTCGCGGCGCTGGCGCTCGCGGCGCCCAGGCGGCCGCGGCTGCCTCAGCTGATCTTCCTGCTGACCGCTGCCTTCCTGGTGACCAACAAGGTCTGGTCGCCGCAGTACGTGGTCTGGCTGGTCCCGCTCGTCGTGCTCGCCAGGCCCCGCCCCGGCGGCTACGCGCTCTGGCAGGTCGCCGAGGTCGGCTACTTCTACGCGATCTGGGGCTACCTGATCTACGTGATCGCCGGGCCAGGCACCTCGGGCGCGGTCGGGCCCGGGCTGTACTTCACCGCGCTGGCCGCCAGGTTCGCCGCGGTCCTGCTGCTGTGCGCCCTGGTGGTCAGGGACATCCTGCGCCCCGACCGCGACGTCGTCCGGGCCGGCGGGCGGGCCGACGACCCGGCGGGCGGAGTGCTCGACGGAGCCGACGACCGGGTCGTGCTCGCGTTGCGGCTGGCCAGCTAGGCACCACGGGGAATGTACGCCGGCCCGAAGTTCTTACTCAGATGGCGCGGCGACCCGGGGGCCTCCTGGGCGGAGCACCGGACCGCGCAGTTCCCGCGCTGGCGGGGAATTCCTGGCGCTCTCCCAAAGTTGAGTCTAGGTGACTCAATTGATTTGACCTGAGCTAGCCGCGGTGGCAAACTTGCGCGGACGAGACTCAAGCTTCGGCTAGACCGGCGAGCCACGACGGCTCGCTACAAGACCAAGGCCAACGACACACAAGGACTGACACATGGCACGAGCGGTAGGCATAGATCTCGGGACGACCAACTCCGTCGTCGCGGTTCTCGAGGGCGGCGAGCCCACGGTCATCGCGAACGCGGAAGGCTCGCGGACCACGCCGTCCGTCGTCGCGTTCGCCAAGAACGGCGAGGTGCTGGTCGGCGAGGTCGCCAAGCGCCAGGCGGTGACCAACGTCGACCGGACGATCCGTTCGGTGAAGCGCCAGATGGGCACCGACTGGTCCATCAAGATCGACGACAAGAAGTTCACCCCGCAGCAGATCAGCGCGTTCATCCTGCAGAAGCTGAAGCGGGACGCCGAGTCCTACCTGGGCGAGACGGTGGCCGACGCGGTCATCACCGTGCCGGCCTACTTCAACGACGCCCAGCGGCAGGCCACCAAGGAGGCCGGGCAGATCGCCGGCCTGAACGTGCTGCGGATCATCAACGAGCCGACGTCGGCCGCTCTGGCCTACCACCTGGACAAGGCGACGGAGGCCACGATCCTGGTCTTCGACCTGGGCGGCGGCACGTTCGACGTCTCGCTGCTCGAGGTCGGCGAGGGCGTCGTCGAGGTCAAGGCGACCAGCGGCGACAACCACCTCGGCGGCGACGACTGGGACCAGCGGATCGTGGACTGGCTGGTCAAGAACTTCAAGAACAGCTACGGCACCGACCTGTCCCAGGACAAGATGGCGCTCCAGCGGCTCCGCGAGACAGCGGAGAAGACCAAGATCGAGCTGTCCAGCTCGACCGAGTCGCAGATCAACCTGCCCTACATCACGCACTCCGAGCAGGGTCCGCTGCACCTGGACGCCAAGCTGTCCAGAGCCGAGTTCCAGAAGATGACCACCGACCTGCTCGACCGGTGCAAGAGCCCGTTCCAGCAGGTGATCAAGGACGCCGGGGTCAAGCTGAGCGACATCCACCACGTGGTGCTGGTCGGCGGCTCCACCCGGATGCCCGCCGTCGTCGACCTGGTCAAGGACCTGACCGGCGGCAAGGAGCCGAACAAGGGCGTCAACCCGGACGAGGTCGTCGCCGTCGGCGCCTGCCTGCAGGCCGGCGTGCTCAAGGGCGAGGTGAAGGACGTCCTGCTGCTCGACGTGACCCCGCTGTCGCTGGGCATCGAGACCAAGGGCGGCATTTTCACCAAGCTGATCGAGCGCAACACCACGATCCCGACCAAGCGCTCGGAGATCTTCACCACGGCCGACGACAACCAGCCGTCTGTGCAGATCCAGGTGTTCCAGGGCGAGCGCGAGATCGCGGCGTACAACAAGAAGCTCGGCATGTTCGAGCTCGCCGGGATCGCCCCGGCGCCGCGCGGCGTGCCGCAGATCGAGGTCACCTTCGACATCGACGCGAACGGCATCGTGAACGTCTCGGCGAAGGACCTGGGCACCGGCAAGCAGCAGTCCGTGACGATCTCGGGCGGCTCGGCGCTGTCCAAGGACGACATCGAGAAGATGATGGCGGACGCGGAGAAGTACGCCGACGAGGACCGCAAGCGCCGCGAGGAGGCCGAGGTCCGCAACCGGGCCGAGACCCTCACCTACACCACGGAGAAGTTCCTCTCCGAGAACTCCGACAAGCTGCCTGACGACGTCAAGTCCGAGGTCAGCGAGTCGATCGCCGAACTGAAGAAGGCCCTGGAGGGCACAGACACCGAGGCGATCAGGACCGCCACCGAGAAGGCCGCCCAGGCCAGCCAGAAGATGGGCACCGCGATCTACGCCCAGGCCCAGGCCCAGGGCGACGGCGGGGCGCCGCAGGACGGCGGGCCCGCGGGCGAGACCGGCGAGGACGAGGTCGTCGAGGCAGAGATCGTCGACGAGGACAAGCCGGGCTCGGGAGGTGACACGGCCTGATGTCGGCGCCAGAGGAGGAGAGCCAGGGCCCGGTGATCAGGGACCGCAGGCGAATCGATCCTGTCACCGGCCAGATCAGGGAGACGGCCCGGTCGTCTGGCGCGGGCCAGGGGCCGGGCACGGGCCAGGGCCCGGGCACGGGCCAGGGGCCGCGCGGGATCGGCCAGACCAGGCCGGGCAAGCACGCGGCGTCCAAGCCCGGCAGCCGGACTGAGGCTGCCGGCGCCGGGACATCCGGGACCGCCGAGACCGCCGGGCAGGCCGCGCCGGGATCTGGCGGGGCCGCGTCCGGGGACGGCTCGGGTAAGCCCGCGTCGCGCGGCGGCACCGCCAGCACCGGCGGTGCGGCCGGCGACCTGGCGGTCAAGCTCGCCGAGCGGACCGCTGACCTGCAGCGGGTGCAGGCCGAGTACGCCAACTACCGCAAGCGCGTGGACCGGGACCGGGCTGCGATGCGCGAGCTCGCCCTGGCCGGCGTGCTGGCCGAGTTGCTGCCGGTGCTCGACGACATCGGCAGGGCCCGCGAGCACGACGAGGTGACCGGCGGATTCAAGGCCGTCGCCGACGCGCTGGAGTCTGCCACCGCCAAGGTCGGGCTGACGACGTTCGGCGAGGCCGGTGAGGCGTTCGACCCGAACGTCCACGAGGCGCTCATGCACGCGTACTCGGCCGAGGTGACCGAGCCGACCTGCGTCCAGGTGCTCCAGCCCGGCTACAAGGTCGGCGAGCGGATCCTGCGCCCGGCCAGGGTGGCGGTGGCCGAGCCGACCGACCCCGCAGGATCCAGGACCGCAAGCGACGACGAGCCGTCCGAGGAGGGCAATCAGGGTGACGCATCGGGCGAGGCGGACACCGCCGGTGCCGATGACCACGGTGCGGGTGACCACGGTGCGGGTGACCACGGTGCCGATGACCACGGTGCCGGTGACCACGGTGCCGGTGACCACGGTGCCGATGACCACGGTGCCGATGACCACGGTGCCGGTGACCACGGGCCCGACGACGGCGACTAACCCCCGACCAGGAGGGGCCTGTTGAGTACGAAGGACTTCCTCGAGAAGGACTATTACAAGGCTCTCGGGGTCAGCAAGGGCGCGTCCGCGGACGAGATCAAGAAGGCATACCGCAAGCTCGCACGCAAGTACCACCCCGACGCCAACAAGGGCGACGCGGCGTCCGAGGAGCGGTTCAAGGAGATCTCAGAGGCCTACAACGTCCTGTCCGACAACAAGCGGCGCGCCGAGTACGACGAGGCCAGGTCGCTGTTCGGAACCCGCGGCGCCAGGGTTCCCGGCAGCCCGGGCGGCCAGTACGGCGGTTTCGACCTCGGTGACCTCTTCGGCTCGACCGGATCGGGCGGCCGGCTGGGCGACCTGCTCGGCGGCATGTTCGGCGGCGGCGGCGGCCGGACGACCACCCAGGCCCGGCCGCGCCGCGGCGCCGACGTCGAAACCGAGGCGTCGCTGTCGTTCAGCGACGCGATCGACGGCTCGACCGTGACACTGCGGATGACCGACGAGGGCCCGTGCAAGGTCTGCCGCGGCACGGGCGCGAAGGCGGGGACCGTGCCCAAGGTCTGCCCGACCTGCGAGGGGACCGGGCAGTCCAGCAGGGACCTGGGCAGCTTCGCGTTCTCCGAACCGTGCACGACCTGCCGCGGCCGCGGGCTTGTCGTCGACGACCCCTGCACGACCTGCGCGGGCAGCGGCCGGGCGATGAGCGCGCGGACCATCCAGGCCCGCATCCCCGCGGGCGTGGCCGACGGGCAGCGGATCAAGCTCAAGGGCAAGGGCGCGCCCGGCGAGCGCGGCGGGCCCCCGGGCGACCTCTATGTCCGCGTGCACGTCGCCGGTCATCCGGTGTTCGGCCGGAACGGCCACAACCTGACCGTCACCGTCCCTGTGACCTTCACCGAGGCAGCGCTCGGCGCCGAGATCAAGGTGCCGGCGCACCACGGGCCGCCGGTCAACCTGCGGATTCCGCCCGGCACGCCGAACGGTCGCACGTTCAGGGTCCGCGGCAAGGGCGTCCGCAGGCCCGATGGCACCCAGGGCGACCTGCTCGTGAAGGTCGACGTCCAGGTGCCCACCGAGCTGACCGATTCCGCCCGCCAGGCCCTGGAGACGTTCAGGGACGCGACGACGGGAGCGGACCCGAGGGATGAGCTGCTGCGCAGGGGCCGGACGTTATGACCCACACGGGGCAACGCGTCCCGGCACCAGCCGGCCGGGAGAGGTGATGACATGGCGGACGAATTCGAGCTGACCGACGACACGCCGGTATACGTCATCTCCGTGGCCGCGCAACTGTCCGGGCTGCACCCGCAGACCCTGCGCGCCTACGACCGGCTCGGCCTGGTCTCACCTGGCCGGTCGGCCGGCCGCGGGCGCCGTTACTCGCTCCGCGACATCCTGATCCTGCGCGAGGTTCAGCGGCTGTCGCAGGAGGACGGCGTCAACCTCTCCGGGATCAAGCGGATACTCGAGCTCGAGTCCGAGTGGCAGCGCAGCCGGATGATGCTCGCCGAGATGCACGCCGAGATCAGCCAGCTCAGGGCCGAGCTCGAGTCGACCAGAGCGGTCGCGGCCCGGCTGGCGGCCCTGCTGCGGAACAAGACCGGCGGGGGCGCGCTCGTGCCGGTGCACGGATCGGGCACCAGGCCAGCCGAGCCGACAGCAACCGAAGGGAGTCAGTAGTGGCGGACGACAAGCTCACCCGCAAGAGCCAGGAAGCGCTCAACGATGCCCTTCAGCGTGCCTCGGCCGCGGGCAACCCGAATCTGGACGGGCTGCACCTGCTGGCCGCGCTGCTCGATCAGGACGGCGGGACGGCCGCCCCGCTGCTCCGTGCCGCGGGCGCCGATCCAGCGGCGGTAGCGAGCAGGACCAGGGAACTCCTCGCCCGTCTGCCCAGGGCCTCCGGCGCGACGCTCAGCGCTCCAGAGACCTCGCGCCCGCTGCTGGCCGCGCTGGCCGCCGCCGCGAAGCGGGCCAGGGAGCTGTCCGACGAGTACGTCTCGACCGAGCACCTGCTGGTCGGACTGGCTTCGGAAGGCGGTCAGGCGGCGACCGTGCTGCGCGAGGCCGGCGCGACGCCTGACCAGCTGCTCGCTTCGTTCGAGCAGGTGCGCGGGCACTCCCGGGTGACCTCGCCCGATCCTGAGGGGACCTACCAGGCACTCGAGAAGTACGGCATCGACCTGACCAGAAGCGCCAGGGAAGGCAAGCTCGACCCGGTCATCGGCCGGGACGCCGAGATCCGCCGGGTGATCCAGGTGCTGTCCCGCCGGACCAAGAACAACCCCGTCCTGATCGGCGACCCCGGCGTCGGCAAGACCGCCGTCGTCGAGGGCCTCGCCCAGCGAATCGTCGCCGGCGACGTACCAGAGTCGCTCCGCGGCAAGCGGCTGGTCGCGCTCGACCTCAGCGCGATGGTGGCCGGCGCGAAGTACCGCGGCGAGTTCGAAGAGCGGCTGAAGGCCGTGCTCAACGAGATCAAGGAGAGCGAAGGCCAGATCATCACGTTCATCGACGAGCTGCACACCGTCGTCGGCGCCGGCGCGGCCGAGGGCGCGATGGACGCGGGAAACATGCTGAAGCCGATGCTGGCCAGGGGCGAGCTGCGGATGGTGGGCGCGACCACGCTTGACGAGTTCCGCGAGCGGATCGAGAAGGATCCGGCGCTTGAGCGGCGGTTCCAGCAGGTCTTCGTCGGCGAGCCGTCGGTCGAGGACACCATCGCGATCCTGCGCGGCCTGAAGGGCCGGTACGAGGCGCACCACGAGGTGCAGATCTCCGACGCCGCGCTGGTCGCCGCCGCGACGCTGTCCGACCGCTACATCACGGCACGGTTCCTGCCCGACAAGGCGATCGACCTGATCGACGAGGCGGCGTCCAGGCTGCGGATGGAGATCGACTCCCGCCCGGTCGAGATCGACGAGCTGCAGCGCGCGGTCGACCGGATGAAGATGGAAGAGCTCGCGCTGGCCAGGGAGGCCGACCCGGCCAGCAAGGAGCGGCTCGAGCGGCTGCGCGCCGACCTCGCCGACCGGCAGGAGCAGCTGACCGGCCTGCTGGCCCGCTGGGACAGGGAGAAGTCCAGCCTGAACAAGGTCGGCGAGCTGAAGAAGCAGCTCGACGACCTGAGGGGCCAGGCCGAGCGGGCCCAGCGCGACGCCGACTTCGAGACCGCCTCCCGGCTGATGTACGGCGAGATCCCCGCGCTCGAGCGTGAGCTGGCCCAGGCAGCGGCGACCGCGGGGGAAACGGACGGTGCGGCCGGTGCCGGCGGTGTCGGCGGTGCGGGCGGTGCGGTCAGTGCCGGCGATGCGGGCGGTGCCGGCGCGGAGGTGCCGGCCGGGGCCGAGATGCCCGGCTACCCGGACGGCCGGCCCATGGTCAAGGAAGAGGTCGGGCCGGACGAGGTCGCCGATGTCGTCTCGGCCTGGACCGGAATTCCCGCCGGGCGGCTGCTCGAGGGCGAGACCGGCAAGCTGCTGCGGATGGAAGACGAGCTCGGCCGCCGCATCATCGGCCAGGCCAGGGCGGTGCAAGCGGTCTCCGACGCGGTCCGCAGGTCCAGGGCGGGCATATCCGACCCGGACCGGCCGTCAGGCTCGTTCCTGTTCCTCGGGCCGACCGGAGTCGGCAAGACGGAGCTGGCCAAGGCGCTCGCCGAGTTCCTGTTCGACGACGAGCGGGCCATGGTCCGGATCGACATGAGCGAGTACTCCGAGCGGCATTCCGTCGCCAGGCTGGTAGGCGCGCCGCCGGGTTACGTGGGCTACGAGGAAGGCGGACAGTTGACCGAGACCGTCCGGCGCAGGCCGTACTGCGTGGTCCTGCTCGACGAGGTGGAGAAGGCGCACTCCGAGGTCTTCGACATCCTGCTTCAGGTACTCGACGACGGCAGGCTCACCGACGGCCAGGGCCGAACGGTCGACTTCAGGAACACCATCCTGATCCTGACCTCCAACCTCGGCTCGGCGTTCATCGCCGATCCGGCACTGGACGACGCGGCCAAGAAGGACGCGGTGATGTCGGTGGTCCGTTCGACGTTCAAGCCGGAGTTCCTGAACCGGCTCGACGACGTCATCCTCTTCGACTCCCTGACCACGGAGGATCTGACCCAGATCGTCGACCTGCAGATCGCCAGGCTCGCACGCAGGCTGGCCGGCCGGCGGCTGTCACTGAACGTCACGGCGGCGGCGAAGGAGTGGCTGGCGCTCACCGGATTCGACCCGGTCTACGGAGCGCGACCGCTGCGTCGGCTCGTGCAGTCCGCGATCGGCGACCAGCTTGCCCGCAAGATACTCGCCGGGGAGATCATCGACGGCGCCGACGTCCTCGTCGACGTCGATCCCGAGTCGGACACGCTGACGGTGGCGCCGCAGCCGAGCCCGGCGACGCGCCGCTAGCGCGGCAGCCGACCGCCGGAGCCGATGCCCGGCTATGCCCTGGGGCCGGTCAGGTGCGGACCGGTCACGGTGCCCTGCGTCGGCCCAAGGCCCGGCCGCCAGCACTCGCTATGTTGCCCTTTTTTACCTTTTATACCATTTATCAGACTAAATAGATGATGAATGGCACTCCCTCCGGATGATCCGCGTCCAAGTATGCAAACCAGCTGTGACTTGGGTTCCCTAAGCATCTGTAAAGTAATAACACGCTGATGGGTGTGTGGCCGCTGTCATGGCGGTCTCGGGGTGGTGAGGCTGTAGTTCCATTCGGGGTGCCAGTCGTGGCGGCGGAGGCGCCGGCTCTGCTCGAGGTCGCGCATCTCACTGTCGCGGATCTTGATGCCCTTGGGGTACTGGCCGG
>WNGG01002554.1_pt1 | contig 28822 bp, 21 predicted proteins | sample 5400661 | NCBI WGS metagenome assembly WNGG01 (sample SAMN13153372, study PRJNA577476) | soil metagenome | isolation source: 100 cm soil or saprolite under Garry oak tree replicate 1 | place: USA:California | collected 2016-06-15
CGCAACTCCAGGCTCCCCGCCGGGTTGCCCTCCTGCAGGCGGCGACCGAGCTCGTCCGGGAGGGCCGGCCGCCGTCGATGCCCGAAGCCGCTGACCGGGCGCTCATCTCCGCGCCACCGCCTACCGCTACTTCCCCTCCGAACGAGAAAGGAATTCGGCCCACTTCGCATTGAGTCGCTCAACGGCCTTCTGCCCCCGATGAGTGGAACAGTTATCCATGACCCAGAAAACGCGGTGGGCGGATGGGTTCCTGATTCATGACCTCGCCAACGGGACGGTTGATCGGCGCAATCCCATTTCTTGCCTCGCAGCGGCCAAAGAGTTTGTCTCGATGAACATCCCATGCAGCCAAATAGGTCCAGGCCCCGGCTCGCTAGTATTCATGCTCGACCAGCATGGCACGGCTCGAAGCTGGTGGCCCGGGCCATCTCCGGGATGTAGCTCCGCTGAACCACCCGCCGGCGCAGTGGCGGTCAGCGCCAGGAGTCGTTGATCGTCTCCGCGCCGCCGGACGCCGTGGTGTAGGCTCGGTTCGGATTGCTCTCCCAGGTCACCGAGCCGTCCGAGTTCTTCTTGATGTACTTGTACTGGAAGCCTGTCGACGGCGGCAGGCTGACCGTGGCGCTCCAGACCGGGTAGGTCGCAGCGGACAGAGGGACCGAGCTGTTCGGATCCCAGTTGCCCAGCGCCGGGATCGAGCCGACCACAAACACGTTCTGGCCCCAGACCGTGTTCGCGTTCTCGTTGAACGTGACCTGAACCGGGCCCGTCCCGCCCCCGGTCACCAGGCTGCCGGCGTGGATGGCGACCGCGTCCATGGCGGCCACGGTCAGCGTGGCCTGCCCGGCGCCGTTCACGGTCACCGTCGGCCCGGTGCAGCTGCCGCCGCTGACGTCGCCGTGGATGACGTCGCAGTACGTGCCGGCCAGCAGGCCCGTGCTGAACGTCCGGGTTAACGCGCCGCCCTCGCGGTTGATCGCCAGAAAGCCGGCGCCGCCGCGGCTGAACGCAATCTGGTTGCCGCCGTCGGACCACCAGTTCGCCACCGCCGCGAAGCCGACCGCGTTGCGGAAGCCGACCATATTCGCGATCGGCCGCTGCCGGTGCTCGCATACCCAACCGTTGCCGCAGCTGACGTCCCGGGTGGTGTCAATGCCGTCGCCGGGCGGGCCGGCGTCGTTGTTGCTGAACGAGAAGCTGGACATGATTACCGGCGTGCCGTACGGCCAGGCCAGCTCGAAGACGTTCGCCAGTGTGTAGGTCTGGCCGTCCTTGTAGGTCAGGATGTTGCCGGCGCCGGACCGCTGCGTGTCGTGGTTGTCGGTGAACACCAGCGCCTTGCCGCTGGGCTCCCAGCCGGACTGCGTGCCCAGGCCCTGCAGGCCGGCGATCTGCCCGCCCTTGAAGGCGCCGCCGATCGTCTGGCCGTATCGGAACTCGAGCAGGTCACCGTTGCCCTCGTACTGGTTGGGCTGGATCGGCTCGCCGGCCCCGAAGATGACCTCCTGGTAGATGTACGCCGGCCGGCTGAGCCGGGACAGGATGTTGGCGATGTCGGCGGCCGGCATGTGCTTGGCCGCGTCGATGCGGAAGCCGTCGACGCCGAGGGAGAGCAGGTCGTTGAGATAGGAGGCGAGCCGGCCCCGCACGTAGTCGGTGTCGGTGGCGAGGTCGGCCAGGTCGACGAGCTCGCAGTTCTGCACCTCCCAAGCGTCGCCGTAGTTGGCGATGTCATCGTTGCCGTTGCGGCCGCAGTGGTGGAAGTCCTGCACCTGGTAGATGCCCGGGTAGTCGTAGTGGCCGAACGACGAGCCGGCGCTGCCGACGGTGCCGGCCGGCCAGCCGCCGGCCATGTGGTTGATTACCGCGTCGGCGTAGACCTTGACCCCGGCGGCGTGGCAGGCGGCGACCATGTCGGCGAACTGCTGCCGGCTGCCGCTGCGGGTGGTCAGCTGGTAGCTGATCGGCTGGTACCGCTGCCACCAGGGGTAGCCCCGGTCCGGCAGCACGACGTGCTCCTGCGGCGGGGAGACCTGGACGCCACCGTACCCCTTCGGGCCGAGCACCGTGGTGCACTCCCGGGCGACGTCGGTCCACTTCCACTCGAACAGGTGCACGAGGACCTGATGGCTGCCCGGTGGGCTGGCGCCGGCCTCCGGCGGCCGCGCCGCCAGCGGCAGCATCGCGGCCAGCAGCGCCGGCAGCAAGGGCCAGCGGGGCAACCCGAGGGATCGGATACGGAGAGACCGTCCAGAAATACCCATGACGCTCTCCTGAGCACGAGATAAGCGCATCGCACGGCGCGCTGTACGAATCGTGCAGCCGGCATTCGGCGTCGGTCAAGAGGAAACTATAGGTGTTTGTATCGCGAAGGGCGTAACAGGAACGAGCGATGAGACGAAACCGTACCAAACCTGTGGATCGTGAGCCGCAGGCCTACGTCACGGGCTGCACGCCGCTAGGCTCGGGACACATGAGCGAACTGCGGCAGATCGTTCCGAAGTGACGAAGGAACATTGAAAGGTCTATTCGAGAGGCAGACGAACTTGAAAACATGTATCGCCTGGTTTCGATTCAAAACGAATATTGCCCCGGTGTTTTCGAACGATGCGGGCCACGGTATCCAGCCCAAGCCCGGTTCCCTCGCCAACGGGCTTGGTCGTAAAGAACGGCTCGAAGATGCGCGATCTCAGGTCTGCCGGTATACCCGAGCCGTTATCCCGGATTTCCACAAGAATGTCGGTCGGCTCTCTCTTCGTACGCACCTTCAGCGTGCCACCTTCGGGCATAGCATCCACAGCATTAACGATCAGATTGGTCCACACCTGGTTAAGTTCACTACCGTATGCCTTGATGCGCGGCAACGCATCGGCGTATTCACGCGTCAGCACGATGCTCTTTTTCCTTAACTTGTACTTTAGGATGAGCAGAGTGCTTTCCAACGCTTTATGCACATCAACTTCCTGCACCGACGCCTGGTCCATGTAACTGTATTCTTTGATGGCGCCGACAAGTTCGGAGATGCGCGCAGTGCCGGTCTTTATTTCACTCGCAAGTTTCGCGGCCGCGAGCTGAGCACTGATTCGGGCCAGCACATCGCCGAAAGCGCCTGCTTCTATCTTGCTCAGCAACCGCTCCAGGGCAGCCGCGTCAATCCCGGCTTCAACGAGGTTGGCCGAGAGTTTCCAGGCATCTCCAATGCCATGTTCGTCGAGCCAGGCAGCTACTACATCCTCCTGATCACTTTGCTCCAGCGAATTTAGCCGCGTGGCCGTTGCAGTGTGCTCGATTGCGTCACCTTCGAAAGCACGGATGGCGGCGTGTTGCTCCCCGGTCAGGTTGTGCCGGCAAAGGCGCAGGTCGGCCGCGCGCAACTCTTCCAACGTGGCGATGAGATCGTTTGCGGCGCGCGTCGCCCCGGCTGCCGGATTGTTGAGCTCGTGAGCGAGTCCCGCCGACAGCTTGCCCAGGGCTATAAGTTTGTCGCGTTGCTGGTCGGCAATGGTCACTGCGCGCACACGATCACTCATGATCCCGACTAGCCGCTGGACGAGAAGCGGCATGCGCTGCATCATCTCGGGAAACAGACGAACAGGAAAAAGCAGCACTCGCACTTTTGTCACTGCGCGTCCTGTTGCGCTCAGAACGGTCATGCGCGAGAAGGGCAACATTCCACTCACTTCGCCGCTCGGATCACCTGCCCGGGCGATAAATACAAATCCGTCGTGCGCACTTTCGTCACGATAGGCGTGGATTTCGCCTTCGAGGTAAATTGCCATCCACTCAGGCCGGTCGCCTTTGCGGAACAAAACCTCTCCCGGCTCAACCCGGCGGTCTTCGGCGTTATCGCCGAACCACTTCAGTTGATCTTCCGGCAAATCGGCAAACACTGTGACTCGTCGCAGCGCCTCGACTTTATCTTCAGGCGAGGTGAGGGTTGTGCTGAAAGACTCAACTGCACCGGACACCGGCACCGGCACCCCCACGCCCTCCATTGGTGTGTCTTCCATCGTCAGACCACCCTGCTGAGATACTGATGAACGAACGAGATCGCGATGGAGCCTTCACCCACGCCCGAGGCGACTCGCTTGACCGAGCCGTGGCGCACGTCGCCGACGACAAATACGCCAGGCACGCTCGTTTCCAAAAGCCCTGGATCGCGCCCCAACTGCCATCCTTTCGGCCGCTTTCCATCGCGCATCAGCGCCGGACCCGAGAGTATAAACCCACGCTCATCGCGTTCGACGATATTCGCAAGCCAGTCTGTGTTTGGCGCTGCTCCGATCATAATGAATAGCGAGTTGGCCGGCACCTTGTTCACCTCATTGGTTACCGAACAGTGGACGGAAATTGCTTCGAGATGATCTTCCCCATGCGCCTCTACAATCGACGAGTTGAATTCGATGTGAATGTTCGCCGTCGCTTTTAGCTGGTTTATTAAGTATTGCGACATCAAGGCGGCGAGCGACGGCCCCCGTACCAGCATTATTACTCGCCGCGCATACTTCGAGAAGTACATCGCAGCCTGGCCGGCGCTATTGGCTCCCCCAACGACGTACACATCCTCGTCTCGGGTAGACATTGCTTCGGTCATCGCTGCGCCGTAGTAGACTCCTCGCCCGGTGAGACGTTCGACGCCAGGAGCTTCCAACTTGCGCCACTGCACGCCGGTCGCAACCAACAAGGCGTGACAACTGAGTTCCGCTCCGTCTGCAAGTCTTAGATATCGGTATTGACCATCCAGCCATACGGCGGTAGCTTCAGCCGAAAGGATCTCAACGCCGAAACGCCTGGCCTGGTCGACGGCCCGTCGCGCAAGGTCTCTGCCGCTGAGTCCACTGGGGAACCCGAGGTAATTGTCGATGTGACTGGACATTCCCGCCTGGCCCCCGGGGGCTTCGCGTTCGATGATTACCGTTCGCAGGCCCTCGCTGGCTCCGTAAACTGCAGCCGCCAGTCCTGCCGGACCGCCACCCACAATCGCTAGATCATAGAAGGCTGCAGCGGCCCTCGTTTTGAGCCCGGCGTGTTCGGCGAGCTCCGCATTGGTCGGCTGCCGCAGGCGAAGGCCGTTAGGGAAGATCACAAGCGGCAAGGTTTTTGTTTCTTCCTCTTCGAGCAAGTTTATGAGACCGCGGATTTCTGAATCTGCCGCCGCAGTCTCGATATCGAGCCATTGATATGGGACACGATTCCGCGCCAGGAAGTCTTTGATGTTGTGCGAAGCAGGAGACCAGCGATTACCTAGCACACGGATGCCTTCAAACTGAGGCGGAAAGGCCGCCTGCCAATCCTCGAGCAGCTCGTCCAGTACCGGATAGAGATTCTCTTCAGGCGGGTGCCACGGCTTGAGCAGATAGTGATCGATCCCCGCTTCGTTGATGGCGGCGATCGCGGCGTCGGTATCCGCGTAAGCTGTCAGGAGAACGCGCTTCGCATCGGGATAGAGCGTCATGGCCTGCTCCAGGAACTCGACGCCCGATAAGCCGGGCATTCTCTGATCAACAAGGAAGAGCGCAACGGAATTGTTCCTGACCTTCAATTCTCGAACGATCTCCATTGCCGCCGGCCCTGATTCGGCCCGCAGCACGCGATAGTCGCTCGCATACTTGCGTCGCAGATCGCGCTCGATTGCCCGCAATACCTCCGGGTCATCATCCACCGTGAGCACCACCGGTTTAGCCATATGGGTCTCTTAATCTAAACTTGGTTCCGACAATGCACTCGCCGCATCGAATCTCACGATCAGCCGCTCTCGACAAGTCTCCCTGGACCGCGATCGCCTTGCCGCCCTTGCTGGTGATCTCCGCAACAACGCGGTCTGCCCCCACACGGCTGGAGGCGTAGTTTACTACGACTGCCGCTAGTGCTGGAACACACTCTGAAGAATACCGGCCGGAAAGCGATCACGACCAGCGTGTACGATCACAACTTCTTCATGCTGGACGATCAGCCCACTGGTCCGGACTTCGTGGTGAAATTCCCTTTCGACCTACGCGCGACGGCTGACTTGAAGGGTCTGGCGGAGATCCGTGCCAGGATGCTTATAGAAGGATAACGGGACACCGCGGATGTCCCCGAAGCGCCTTCAAGAAGCCGACGAGCTGGCGACTGTGGATGGCGCCCCACGAAAGCGGCACACGCGCTACTTAAACTCGACCCTCAGGACAGAGCGGGCCACCTCGCTGTCTACTTCCAGAACCCGTGGGTCAGAGCCCCTGGGGGTCAGCCGCGCCAACGGTTCCGACCGGCCTTCCTCGAGTACGCTGATCGCCGCGATCGTCCGCGCAAACTGTATCTTCATCGGTTCCGTGACTAACACTCGCACCACTTTGGCTCCCTTCAGATCCGCTTGTTCGTCGCTGACCACCCATGCCCGCCCGCGCTCCACCCGGCAAAAGAAAAAGCCGTCAATGCTCACTTCTCCGGCCGCTTCCACCAAACCAATGCCCGTTCCCCTGTCGAGCACGAATGCGTAAGGCTCTACGCCCAGGCTAACCACTCTCTTCCCTTCCGTCCGCAGCCTAACCGTCCCCGGCCCACCTGTTCGCATCAGCCCGTAGAGCGTCCCTTGATGCGTGCGCCTCACCAACAGATCCATGCCCTCGCTCGGCGTGACCGAAACGTGCGGCACCTGTGGAGACCTTTGCCAGCCGTTGTCAGCTCCGATGAAGACTTCCACCGCGGAGCGGCGCAGTTCGGCCAGCCTCCCTTCGGACGCTGCGGTAACTCCCTTGGGGCAAATCAGCACACGGGCCGACGTCGGCAGGCTGTTCAAACAGTCTTCCTGCCAGATGCCAAACACCGCTTTCTCCTGCCACAGTTTCTTGACCGTCTGGGTAACCTCCTCAAGACCATCTCGATCCCCCTTGAACGCCGTGGGCACCACTACGTACACCTTCTCCGGCCGCACCGCCCGGCCCAGGCCTCTCCCCACCAGGCCTAGCCGGCCCAGGGCAATCGCCGCTGCTGCCGGGAATGGTGTGCCGTGATAGATCGATCCGTACGTGAAACCGCTTGGGGCAGGATGGAGCCCGACCGCGCGGGAGGACCAGTGCTTCACGAGATCCCTAACGGGGAGGAACCACCGTGGGTCAGTGGGAGTCAGGTCGAGGATTTCCCGAAGCGGCGTCGCTGAGAAATCCAGCTCCTGGGAAAGCCACCTGATACCCCACTCGTACGACATTGCCGCGCCTGCTCCCGCCGCCAAGGCGTAATGCGCACCACCGTCGTAGAACTTTTCGTTGTTCCACGATCTCGCTCCGAACTCCTCGAGCACCAGGGAACGCTCGGAACACGCGGAATCGACATACGAGAGGGTCAGGCCTATGGATTCCGGCGAGGCGTAATGGTGCCAACTCTCAAGCTCGCCATCCCGATTAGCCAGATAGTCATCCCCTCCGCCCGACATGGAGAACATGTACCCGGGCATCACCGGTTGCTTGCCGCCAACCTGGCGGATGATGTTGGTCATTTCCTTGGCCCATCGGCGGAAAAGCAGTGTGTCGCGGAGGATGCTGTTCTGACGGGGTATACCCTCCCATTGGGTCACTTCTTTGTCCATCTGCGTCGAATCAGGGTCTCTTAGGTAAGTCTCGTTCGAGAGGTTGTAGATGATGTTGCCCGCGCCGCGCCACCGCGTGGCGAGCACCTGAACGTACTCCTTCTGGAGTGGCAGGTTGCGGAGAGAGATCCCGTAGATGTTGAAGTCCCGCATGCCCCTAAAATCAAAGAGCACCTGCTCGCCATTCGGACGCTGAAAGCCAATCGTGCGGACCCACTGCGTGAACACACAGACGTCCAGCACTATCCCGTTTTGCGACGCCAGGAAGACAGCAGCGTCCATGGCTCGCAGTGACCGCTCGTCGAGCACCGGGTCGATCCAGATCCTCACAATGCGGTATCCTGACCGCCGCATAGCGGCAAAGTCTGAGGCTACGGCCAGTGGGCGGAAGTCGCTCCACAGCCAGTCCCACCAGGAACTCGACGGGTAATAGTTCGTGCCCACCCAAAAGTTATCCTGGCCGTCGATGCGAATGTTCGGCCCATTCAGACTCACGATGGGTGGAGTTTGAATTAGCCCATTCAAGACAACAAACCCAAGCTCCCTTCGGTCAACCAACCTTGGATGACCCTCAACGGCCAATTCTTCTGCATGCGCCGGATCTTGCCAAACCTCAACGCGAATTGCCCATAAACCCTGCCGACCTCCCAGTCGAAAACCGCTGATCGCTTCCGATGGGCTTCCGTCATCAGGGACTCGACGATGCTTCGCGAACATTTGAAATTCCCGCTGATCCGGTGCTTTTATTGCGAACCGGATTTCCACGGCAACGGCCCGAGCGCGCTGATTTGTCACCCGCGCACGAATCTGCACGCGCTCCCCAACCCGGTAGGAAGCATAGTCAGTCTCAACTCGAGTGAGCTGAACGCCAGCCTGAAATCGCGTCCCTATCCGTTCCAACAAATCGAGCCAGCCCTTTGGGTCCAAAGCTTCCATGGGTCGATCGAACAGAAAAAAGAAACATTCGCTTCCCCCAAACCGGTGCTTAACCGTCGAGGGCGCGAAATAATGCATCAGCACGGCTGGATAACCCACAACCTGGCCGAACCGGTCGCGAGACTCGAGGAGCGGAAGCAGCTCGGCTCGCGGCTCCTCATCGATATTGTGATACGGCATTTCCTTGTTTGGCTTAATGAAAGCCGAATATGACACGGATTGGCGAAAGGCGAGGGAACTCAAATCGAGGGGACTTCGCTTAGCGCTTGTAGGCACCAGAGGCGAACTCGCAGGCCTGAATATCCCGACCCACAACTCTTCCGGAAGTGCGGCTCCGTTGCCGATCCAAACCAGGCTGTCCCCGCGAGCCACAGCTTGCACAATCACAGAAGGATTGAGGTCGCTTTCGCGCTGAACTCGAAAAAGGGAGGGCAATCCTCCCTGGAGAGCTTCCAGCAATGAGTCCTCAATCACCAGGTAGATTGAGCGGGATGTTGACGGACCTAGATCCTGTGGGGCCAGCGAAATCTTGGTTGCTCCGCTGGTCGTTCCGAGTCCTCCGGTCCCAAGCGAGAGATTGACTCCTGCCGTCGACAAAGCAAATAGAACACGCACGGAGAGAATGATTCGCCTCTTCATTAACTGTGGCCTAAGGTGAAACAAGATTGTCCTCCAGCTATCGCTGGAAACTGACACCGAAACGGCAGCCTGTGTCTATCTCACGCATATTCGAACGGCTATCTCATTTGTTCGAAGGCTTCTCGAGCGGCGCGTAGACACTGCTCGATATCGCCTTGAGCATGTGCAGCCGAAACGTACCAGAGGCCGCGTCCGATCAGGCGAACGCCATGTTCGCGCATGATGTCACAAAACCTGACATATTTTTGCTGATCATAGGAGAGTGTTCCCCGGTAGTCGCTGACGCACTTGGCCGATGTAAATCCGACGTGAAAGACGGGGCCGATGCCCTGAATGAGAACCTCATGGCCGATCGTCTCCGCCGCGTCTTTCAATCCAGACCTTAGGTCCTCCCCGAGCTGGAATAGGCGCGGATACAGAGTCACCGAATTACCGTTCAATTCGTCTATCGTTGCCAGAGCCGCGGCCACCGAAGCGTTATGAGCGTTCATCGTTCCGGCATGGATGCACCGGCCGTTTGCGAACAGCTCCATGATCTCTCTTCGTCCGACGACGGCGCTTATGGGAAAGCCATTGGCCATGGCTTTTCCGAGGAGCGCCAAGTCCGGAACGACGTTGAAGTAAGACTGAGCCCCTCCGATAGCAAGACGAAAGCCCGTTATGATCTCATCGAAGATGAGTAAGATTCCGTATTCTGTGCAAGCCTCTCGCAATTGCTCGAGGAATCCCGGCTCCGGAGGAACACACCCGTTGTTGCACATGACGGGCTCCGTGATTATTGCAGCAGTTTCGGAGGCATGCTTACGGAGCGCATCGCACAGAAGGTCGAGACAGTTCCATGGAAGAACGATGACGTCGTTCTTGGCCTCAGGAGGAATCCCTTCGGTCCACGGAACAGGACAAGGGCTTCCGGGAGGACCAGCCTCCAGCCTGGAGGGACTAATGCTGAATGCGACGTTGTCGAACCATCCATGGTAGTGACCCTCGAACTTAATGAATCTTTGCTTGCCCGTGTACGCACGAGCAAGCCGCAAGGCTGCTTGAACAGCTTCTGAGCCGGTCAGGCTAAATCGAACCAGCTCAGCACAAGGGATGACGCGGGTGAGAGTTTCGGCCAGCTCAAGCTCAGCAACATGTTGCGCTGCGTAGAGCTGCCCCTGAGCAATAGCGCTCCGCACGGCCTGCAAAACGGCGGGATGGGAGTGGCCCAGAATCATCGGGCCTTGGCTCAAGGTGAAGTCAAGGTACTCGTTTCCATCCACATCCCAAATGCGTGCGCCTTCTGCTTTCTCGTAAAAGAGAGGGTGCGGGCGCTCGGAAAGGCGAAATTGACTTGAAACACCTCCGGCAAGTGAGAGTTTCGCCCGCTGATAAAGCTCGTGGGACTTGGTGTAGCTTTTCATCATTGGTTCCAAATTGTGCGATTCGCCTTGCGCAGCCTTTTCCTGAAGAAATGCAGTGACATGGTGCGCAACGGCTGCTTCATGGCTCCGTTAGTCCACTCCGGTCAACATTTTCTTCGACATTCGACCTCGCCTCTAAAAGATAGGTAGGTTGGGTATCCAGGAGGGGCGATAGGGATCCAAGAACTCAATCACCGAGCCTTTCTCCAGATAATAACGGTGGTATTTCTCCACTTTGCCCTCGTCGAGCGTAACTCCCAGTCCTGGTCCGTCCGGCAGCCGGAAGCAGCCGTCGTGGTACCGGAAGGGCTCTGTGATGATGTCATCCACTTGGTCGTGATAATGAGAATCGGCTGCATGGACCATGTACGGCATTGCCGCGGCGAGATGAAGCATCGCCGCCGTCGAGACGCCCAGCTCGCGGTCACTATGCATCCCGAGGCCTAATTGGAAAGTCTCGCACACAGCCCCCAGCCGCAGATTGTTCAAGAATCCACCCCAGTAGTGGACGTCAGCGAGGATGATGTCGATGGCACGCAGACGCACGGCAGACGGAATCTGGTCAAAAGAGATGACACACATATTCGTGGCGAGGGGCAGTGGTACATCCCGCCGTACCAAGCTCATTCCCTCCAAATTCCACGTGGGGTCTTCGCCATACTCCAAGTCATATTCGGCCATGCGAGGAAGAAGACGCACCGAGGTTTCAACCGACCAGGCGGCATTCGGATCGAAGCGCAAGAGACAGGGTTCCGGGAATCTTTCGCGGAGAAGTTTGATGGTACGTAATTCCTCCTGCGGAGGCAGGACACCTCCCTTCAGCTTGACAACCTTGAAGCCGTGCCGCTCGACCAGCGCCTCGCAACGGTCTAAAATGGCTTCGGCACTGTCTTCTCCTCCGATGCCATTTTCATTTTTGTAGCGATAAAAGAGGTAGGCAGCGAAAGGAATTTCGGTACGTGTAGCACCGCCTAACAGACTGGCAACCGGCCGCCCCCACATCTTGCCGGCGACATCCCAGCACGCCATCTCGATCCCTGCAACCACGTAGAGGGGAATATTCGACTCATAGCTGACCCGGAAGGACTGCAACTTGTTGACGACCAGTCTTGCCTCGGTCGGGTCCATGCCTATCAAGAACGGCTTCGCAAACTCAACCGCGCGACCGGTCGGTTCGCCGCCATAAGTCTCTCCGATTCCTTCCAGGCCTTCGTCCGTTTTTAATCGAATGAGCGTGCGAGTAGTACCGATCTCGACTCCCATGCTCCAGCGCAACGGAGCCTCCATAGGTACCGTTACAGGCGTTGCAGTGATGTCTCGGATTTTCACTGGTCTTTCCCCCGGTCTTGTACCGTCAGTTTGTCCCTGCCGAAATAAACAGCTCTCGAAATCCATGACAGCCGGAATTGTCCAACGCGCAATGACGCCTCTTGATCCTTTTCTTCAGGAAAAAGTCCTTTGCAGTTGAGATGGGGTTGCCTGGCGCAAGTAAGTTGGTAGTCTCGTGCATGCGCGCAACAGGATCCAACGGATCTCCGCCTTTTGTCAAGTACGTTTCTGTGGTGAAACCTCCTTTCCCATAATGAAATGCTTTCAGAAAGACATTTCGTTTTGAGAGCGTGATATGGTAGATTCGCCATTTGGGGCAGTTGCAGGAGTCATTCGATGAGTTCAAACAAATACTGGGTTCCGATGGTTGCGAAAGCCATCGGGCTGATCGAGGCCATCAGCGCGACCGATCGTGAGCTGACGTTGCATGAGATCAGCCGAGGGGAAGACATATCCAAGACGTCGGCATTCAGAATCTTGTTCACACTCGATAAGCTGGGCTACATCCGCAGAAACCAAGCCAGTGGCCGATATTCGGTGGGTTTCAAGATGTTGGACACATTGAGCAAAGTCACCCCAGCGACGCAGTTGACGCGAATTGGCCGGCCCTATCTTGAAAAACTTCGCGATGATCTCGACGAAACGGTTAACTTGGCCGTTCCCTGGAGTGGCGAGATCGTGTATACAGCCATTCTGGAAAGCAGACACCCCTTCCGCATGGTTGCGACTGTGGGTTCAACTGTCCCTCTCCATTCGACTGCATTGGGAAAGTGTTTCGCCGCCTTTTGGCCCGATGGTGACGCGCAGGAGATAATCAAGCGTATTGGGCTGAAGAGATTTACACCCTACACGATTACAAACCGCAAGAAATTTCTGCAAGCAATAAAAAAGGTGCAGTCGCGGGGCTACGCGCTGGATGAGGAGGAAACCGAACTTGCCGCTTCCTGCGCGGCTGTTCCGACTCTCGACGAGAAAAATCGCGCCATCGGAGCGATCAGTGTCTCGGGCCCGACGCCTCGTATTCGCGCCAAGCAATCGCAAATTATCGATGCCCTTAAGAAAGCCGCTGCTCTGATTTCAGAAGAACTCGGACACAAACCCCAGCGGCGACCTGCGCAGTGGAGAATCTCGAACTCGGGCTAGCCGAATGGGGTGGCACGGAGGCACCTGTTGGCCCCCGCTCAACACCGGGTCATGCGAACTTCCTCGAAGGTATCGATGGCCACGCGGCAGTCTCAAGGCGACGGAGCTACCTCGCCATGAAGGCCGGTATTGACTCTGCGGTGATTCGAGGAGCTTGAGTTCGCAACCAATCGTCATGTGATCGCGAGGGTGACAATCTCCCATGGTTCAATTTCGAAGTGCACTGAGTTGCCGGACACGGATATCGTCTTCTGTCGCGGACTTCCGTTGAAGTCCACTTCCTTCGCGGAGGTAATGCCGATGGGAAGATCGAGCACAACGCTCCCCTTTAAACCTGCCGATTCGTACACACGCACGATGTTTCTTCCTCGGTCACGGTAAAAAGCTGAATACTGCACAGTGGGGGGAGAGAGAGCCAGAAAACTTTTCTCTTCAGGCAGTGTTCGCTCGTGGGGAAGCCGTGGGTTGTCGGCGAACGCGGTGAGAATGGGATGTCGAGCTTCGAGCGCCCTGCGCGCAACATTCGCCGCCTTCCAGTCCCCCGGATGGAAAAGCAACTGATAATCAAAGTAGTGGAGACCCAGGCCTTCTCGCGCCTTCGTAACAAAGCGCTCCCAAGTGGTGGTATCAGGCGGATTCACCATGAGCAAGAAATGACCGAGAGTGTTGTCCTCGGGGAAGAGTTGATAGCCTTTCTCACCGGTGGTCCCGATGAATGTCGCGCCCTTCTCGCCATCACTGTAACTGACCCAGTGAGCGCCGTAAAAGACGTTGTTCCGCAACCTTTCCTCACCCTTATAGGAGATTTTGGAGACGTCACGTTCCTCCACGCAAAAATGCGTGTCGGCGACGAACTTGCCGAGGCCCGGCAGGCCCAGGGTGGCCATGAAGTGGCCACTGCCCCCCGTACTTTTGATGCGCGCTTCGAAGGCCATCCGGCGGCTGTGCGGATAAAGATGCCCGTTGAGGAGGACCCGGTGTGGGCCCAACGCACCCTCGAAAGTGAAACTGCTGCGCAACGGCCCCCGCACCACGCTTTGGAACCTGGCATCGGTCCAACGATAAGTCTTGGCCACCGGTCCGTAGTGATAGGTATGAGGTTTTTCTTCAATCTCGTTGAAGATGATGCTACCCGGCAAGCTGTAACGCGCTCCGCTCTGTTTCTCGACCAGCGATTCGACTCCGCGACCCGAGAATTCCAGTGTGGCAAATTCCGTCTCGAGCGTCGTCGCCGATATGCTCACATCGGGCATGTTGACGCGACCCGGGGCAGGTTCAAAATACAAGGTCGTGTACCCCATCGCCGGCACCCGTGCCAGCACCAACAGGTTGGCTTCACGGAACGTGGTCGGTGGCGTGGTCACTTCGTACCAGTTGATGTCTATTGGCTGATGGGGAATCACGTTTCCTCGGCCATCACGCACGAGCAGGTTGGTAGCGGTCACATCCTGTAGTTCCGCCCACACCGGAACAACCTCGGTGCGCTCCCAGGGAAGATCATTAAAGAGCACAACGCAGGACCGGTCGTCCTTGCGCTCTATCCGCCCCGCAATTCTTTGGGTGGCGTCGTCGCGCAGGTCTTTGCTGGCTAAGAGCGTGCTCTTTACCCGGTCCAATTGCGCCGCGTAGTCGGCGGAGAAGAGCCACATCTGCGCATGCGAGTAGGTTCGGAGAAGATCACGCCATAGGCCTTCATATCTGGTTTCGGGATAGCTCTCTCCCAGGCCCGCCGCCAAACTCCAGAAGCATTCTCCGCTCACCAGAGCCTGGTCGGCTTGCGTCCGCCAGAGGCGCAGACCTTCGTTCCCGTTCAGGCCGTACCAATGGGTCCACATGGTGGGATCTAAGATGCCCCGGTGGCGAGGTAGTGTCACCCGTTCCTTTTCGAGTTCATGGAAAGCATCGATGGGCGTCCCGAACCTCAGAGAGATCTCTTCGCGCTTGTTCCACTCGCGAATGAACTCCGCCACGGGAAGGAGAGGTTCCTGGCTGATGTTAAGCCAGGAGCGCAGGGGACGGCTGTCATCGCAGCCGAACGGCAACCCAAAGACCCTTCCCCCGCGCGGTTCGAGGCGAAAGCTGATCTCCTTTTCATACAGGGTCGTTACCGCCTTTTCCCAGTTCACGGCAAAGTCATTGGGCAAGCTGTCGGCGCGCATGAACCCGCAGACGAATCCACGGGACGTGAGGAGTTCGGTGCCGTCCGGCCCGACCCAAAAGAGGTCGCGTGGGACGCCTTCGGCGGTGAGTGCCCGATCGGGCCGATTAATGTGATAGTAACGGTAGCCTGCCTTGGTCAAGATCTGCGGCATTTGAGAAGGACCCGGCGTGACGTCGTTGTGAGTCATCACCTCCAGATTGACCCCCGGGGCAAACCGTTGGAACAACTTTCGCCCGATCACCAGATTCCGAATGTAGCTCTCGGTTTCCATCCAGGACGGGTGCTGGTTGCAGAAAGCGCCGCAAACGGCAATCTTGCCCTGTTGCATCGCCAGGCGCATTTCCGGCACCCGCTCGGGCCGCCGGTGCAGAAAGGCGTCAAATTGCTCGTTCCACGTCTCAATGTAGAACCGGAACTCCGGCGTGGTTCTCAAAACGTCCAGAGCTTCCGACAACACGATGCTGTGGCGGTGGATCATCCACTGGCGGCTGTTGACCCAGGCCCAATCGGTGTGCGAGTAGGGGATAATGAATAGCTTCATACCGGCCAGCCGTTCCCGGATTTTTTGGTAACCGATTTTTTCCTCCGCTGCGAATGATGTGCCAGGCGAAACAAAGAGTCCTCCTAGCGCGCCCATCAGACCAAGAAATTCCCTTCTTTTCATCTTTGGTTTTTCCCTTCTGCCATTAAGGCGGTGGTGTGCCCCTGACCGAAGGCCCACAACACCATGGATGATACGGGGTACATTTATGGAGGGGCCTCGCACTAATTTCCCTGGCATACAATCCGTGCGGATGATTGTGGAGTGAAGCGTTGCCAGATGCGGCCGCTGCGGCGGACAGCATCCGAATGCAGGGCTTTACCAGTGGAACTCGAGCGCGAGCCGGATCTCGCGAGAAGCAAAAAGCGTTAGGAATTTAGACTCGCGAGCGCGACTCCCAAGTTCGTGTGGTTAAACGCGTTGAAGAACCCGGCCCGAAAATCGATCCCGAGGAGTTCCCTGATGTTCAAGTCCTTCAAGAGTCCCAGGCAACCCTCCCCAGCCAGCAAATCCCAGAACTCCAAGGACTCATTCAACTCTGACGTACCTACCACAGCAACTTCAATGCAAACTGGATCTCGCGCGCAGGGAACGAGGAGAAGATCTGTCCAAAGAGGGGCCCTGCGCTTACAGTGGATACGGGATTGCCAAAATTCGTAAAGTTGAAAAAATTGAAGAATTCCGAACGAAACTGAAAATTCAGTTTCTCCCTGAGTCTGAAGCTCTTCATGAGAGCAAAATCCACGTTATTAAAGGACGGTCCTTGGAACGCATTCCGGGAAGAATTTCCAAGCGTGCCGAAGGTCGGAATAGCGAAAGCAGCAGGGTTGAACCAAGCCCCCCTGGTTTGGGTGAAGCCCGATGGCGCTGCCGGAGCGACAATCTGCGCATGTTGCGCGGCGATTCTTGATCCAACGTTTGCGCTATCCACTCCGGAAAATACCGTGAACGGAAGTCCGCTTCGGATGGTGACAATCCCAGAAGTTTGCCACCCTCCGATAAATTGGTCGACAATGCCTGAAACTCCTGAAGCGAACCTTCTTCCGCGACCAAATGGAAATTGACATACGAAAGAGGTCACGTTCATATGCCGTAGGTCGTAATCGGACGAGCCGTAGGACAGGGACCGGTTGTAGGTATACTCGATGGGGACGGCGTTGGCGTCCGAATTTATGTCGAGAGACTTCGACCAGGTATAAGAGTTCAGGAAAGTCAAACCGTGGGAAAAAGATTTTTCAAGCTTAACCTGGAGCGCATGATAATTAGCTGTTGCCATAGTTTGATTGTAAACAAAGCTTCCCGTGTTATGGAGTGGGCGCCGCGAGGCGATGGACCCCGGTCCAACCGTCGCTATATTTTCCTCAGTGGAGGTTGGCAGTTTTCTGGAGCCACTCCCTAAATACGCCACGGTTAACTTCATCATGCCCGGAAGGAGCTCTTCCACCCCGAAGTTCCACTCCATCGCGTAAGGGTCTCTCCTGTTCAGATCCAGGCTCCAATTCGGCGTAGGCACTGCCGCAGAAGGCCCGAGAAACGGGTTGTTCAAACTGATTGGGGGATTTTCAGGACCTAGAGTCAACAGGTTCTGGCCACTCACGGTCCTTCCCGCGCTGTAGGGGTAATTAGGTTCAAGGACACGGACGCTGTTCTGGTTTATGTTGGTGTTATAATCATAATAAACGCCAAATCCACCGCGAATGACCGTCTTCTTCGCTAAACTGTAGGCGAAGCCAAATCGCGGGGCGAAGTTATTTCTGTCCGGATCAATGAGGCTGGGCCGGGGAGCGTTGGGACCCGCTCCAGTAATGGGATTCTGCGCAGCCCAAATGAAAGCAAACGCAAAATCGGTTGCATCAGGCTGGGTGAGTGCCTTTCCGAAGTCGAAATCCGAAATTCGGTTTCCATCCGCAAGCACAGGCATGGCGTATACATATTGCAACCCTAAATCTAATGTCAACCTGGGCGTCAGTTTCCAGATGTCGCCCCAGTAGGCAATGGAGATATTCGTGTGTAGACCTAACTTCGGAAAAATGTTTTGGCTGCTGTCGGAAGGATAACCAAGCAAGAAGCTACCGAGGGAAGAACCCGTCGATGTATCTCCCGGTAGATTCGTGGTAAAAGGCGAATAGTTCAAACCAGCGCGGCCTTGCAACGGAGTAAAGTGCCGGAAACGCATGTAGCGGAAACCAAAGCCCATGTCGTGTTTCCCGGAGATTTTCTTGAAGTCTGCGTTGAGTTGATAAGAAGTATCGGGGTTGGCCAGCTCATAATCAAAGAAGCCTGCACCCGTAATATTCGATCCGGTAAAAGCCTGCCCCGCAGGCAAAAACCCTATTGTCGTATCTAATCCCAGGTTAGACGGCAGAGCCGAAGCAAAGGCCTGTCCGGGCGTAAGGTTACGGAATGGAATGGTGGCCCGGTTGTAGCCGAAGAGGAAATTCCCAAGGAAACTGGGGCTGAAAATGTGGGTTTCGTGAACGGCTATATTCACTCCCGAGTTCAGCCGCTGAAGTGGGATCAATGGAAGAGCGCCGGGATCCAGCTCCTCGGCGCGATACTGTGAAATTCGACCGAAAACCGCGTCCTTGCCTGAAAAAGAATGGTCGATTCTAGTTCCCCACTGCCAGCTGTCCTGTCTGGTTCGCTGAGGCAACACAAAATTAGGAAGCGTGCTTCGGTTGGGCATTGGGTACAAAAACTTGAAATAAGCGGTGGCAATAGGACTAATTTTTGTGGCAGGAATAATATTGTTTGGGAAAGGATCTCGAATATAGCCCTGGGGGCAGGAGCTGTTAGCTACGGTGGTAAGCGGATCATAGATCTGACCGCTCCGAACTTGCCGTCCCAGACAATCCGCACCGATCACGGGCCCCAGCAGTTCAGAAAAGTCGCCATTTCTTTCCGCTGCGTCCGGAACATTGGCTGAAGTTACATTGCTAACGCGAACCTTGAAGCCCTCATAGTAGCCGGCAAAGTAAGTGCGCGATTTCCTGCCGTCATATAGAGCCGGTATCATGACGGGCCCGCCCACGAAAAAACCATACTGGTTTTGCTTGCGGGGAAGCTTCTCAGCGCCAAAGAAATTGTTAAAGAAGCCGTTGGCATCCAGTTTGTCATTACGTAGAAATTCCCACGCCGATCCGTGGAATTCATTAGATCCGGCCCGCGTAACCAAATTGACCGTCGCACCTGCGGCGAAGGAAGCCTCAGCCGCCGTCTGATGAGATTCAACGTTGAACTCTTCAAGGGCATCGGGAGGAGGGCTCTGAGCGTAATTATTGGTAAACCGCATATTATTGTCGATGCCGTCCAACGTGAAATCGTTCATCTGAGCCCGCATTCCATTTACAGCCGGGCTGATGCCTCCGGTCACAGTAAAGAGGTTTTGCTGACCTGTTTGTACGGGCGAAGCGCCCGGTGTGAGTAGCGTCAACTGCGTGAAATTCCGGCCGTTCAGCGGCAAGTCAACAATTTGTTGATGTTCGACCACATGGCCTATCGTCGCCGTTGTTGTGTCGAGGGCCAGGGGGTCCGCTCTGACTTCCACAGATTCGGTTACTCCACCAAGCGACAACTGGACATCTGCGGTGCGCGATTCGTTGACCCGAAGCACGAGATTGGAAACTACATAACTCTTGAACCCTTCCTTCCGCACCTGCAACGAGTAACTCCCAGGAGGAATGCTCTCGATCGTATATTCGCCCGTGCTCCCACTCGTCGTGGTTCGCGTCACGCCTGTGCCGAGGTTGGTCAAAGTCACCTCAGCCTGGGGAACACTACTGCCAGAAGGGTCAGTAATGGTGCCCGTGATTCGGCCGGAGACCGTTTGGCCAACAAGTTGCGGCGCCAGAACAAAGGCGGCCGCCCACAACACCAGCGCATTGAACAGTCCTAGTCTCTCGCCAGTCATCATGGTTCTCCTGATGGAAACCAGCCGATTATCAATAGGCGCTACGGGCACGTCAAGCAGATTTTTCAGGCGTAGAATTCTCATTTCTCTATTGAACCAACGGTCTTTTTCTTCAGGCCCTATAGAATGAAATGCAGGACTGAGCCAGCCGGGACTTGCAATACATTTATGCCGGCCGTAAGATCGCTTGAGGGCACTAATGCGCAACTCACAAGATCGTCAGCGATGGTTAATCCGGTTCTTGGTTGCGGTCACTATGCTTGCAATGCGGGGCAGTCCCTGGTCGAGGGCGGAAACTCCGATGGTCGTTGATGCCGCGAGTGGCCTTCGCTTGCTGGTCGCGGAAGAGAATACTCTGCCAACACTGAAAATCCTGCTACCGGGCGAGCCGATCTCGAGCAGCGGGATTGAGGTGGTGTTTCCTGAGCATGTTACTGTGCGCGAGCACGGGAAGAGCGAGGCACAACACCTGTATCTCTGGCGGCCGGGCCAGCGCGGTGATCGCCCTGCCTGGCTTAGAGTCAGCCAATCCCTGCAATACGAAATAGACCTGAAGAATGGCGTCCATATGTTGGCGCGGGCTAAGCTCGAAGGCGACGGAGTACGGTACTATTACAACTTCGTTAACCACTCTCAAGTTGACTATGATTTTCTACAGGCCATCTGGGATCCCAGGCTCTACCAGTCGATCTTTCGCGACGTGCGTCTCGAAAGAACGTACGTTCACCGCAAGGAGGGCGTCGATCTGCTGGCCTCCGATATGCCTGCCCGCCTGACGATGCCCCTGAATGAATGGCTGCCTTGCCGGTACCTGGACTCCTACACATGGCCCGTACCTCCTGCCGGCAAACGAGTCGTCAAACACGGAGACATCACTTACTATTATGCGTCTCGCCCAGTTGACGACCCGTTCGTTGCGACTGTTTCGCAGGACGGGAAGTGGATTGCTGCCACGTTCACCCGTGAAACTGGAAATGTCTGGACCAATCCGGAACTCACCTGCCAGCATGCGGATCCTGAGACGTCACTGAAGGCAAGGGGAACCGCCAGCTTGGAGGGAAAGACCTTCGTCTTCATGGGTACGCTCGAGCAGTTCCTGGAGAAGATCAGGAAAGAGTGAAAACGCCGGGCTGATTAGGTTAGTTCACGGACAGGATAACAGGATGGAAAGGCCCTACGTAAACCCCCTCTCGGATAGCGCAGGTGGAAGTCGAGGGCCAGCCAACGAAATTTCCGGTCCAGAGTCCCTCCATTTTGGACAGACGCGGAAACTTTGGTCCGACAGTCCTGGAGGTGGCGGATTTTGTATCTTCGCGCTCTCCTGGACAAAGAACTCAAACGCAGTACAGACCACCCCACAGAACGAGCTGAAGAAGCTTTTCGAGAGTTGATTGACATCTATCATGCGAGCCAGGCCGATACGCCCGTCAAGCCCCCATTTTAGTAAGGGCCCAGGCCTTCGATACTTTGAGGGTCTGCTCCCGCTCGGCACCCATTTCAAGTGTCGCAGGTTCTTGAAATTCCGTTGTGGCCTCTAACTCTAACGGAAGCTGTGAAACGGCTGACCCAAAGCATCAGCGGTACGTTCGCACCTAAGCCAAGACAGCCGGGATGGATTCCGTAAGGCGGAGAAACATGACCAAAGACGAAGAACGCGACCACCGCAAAGCCTGCGGCCACTCCAGCAAGTACTCCTTCCGCGGTCACTTTTCGATAGTAGAAGGCTGCAAGTGTAGCCGGAAACCACTGCACGTTGAATCCATAGGCCGTCAAGATGATGAATACAATCGTGGCGGGCTGAAGAAGCGCCACGATGTACGCCACCCCGATCACAAAGAAGATTAGGACTTGAATTGCCCGCCGGAGCCTCGCGTCGGGCCACATGAGACGTGGTTGAAGAAGGTCGCTGCCCAGGGTCGCCGCGGCAGCCAGGGCGCAGGCCGCCGCCGTGACCATGCTGGCTGAAAGCGCACCGGCACAGAAAAATGCCACCAGCCAGAAGGGCGCGATCCGCATGACCATTTCCACCATCACTGTGTCCGGTTTGATCGATGGCACCACCAGTACGCCCGCAAATCCTACCAGCATAAACAGGAAGATCAGAACGTTATAGAGCGGGAGAAAAATAGCTTGACGCCGGATAACACGCGCGCTTTCCGCGCCGTAGAAGTTAGCGAAGAGGTGTGGCCACATGTAAAACGCGCCCAGGCTGACGAGCAGAGAGGTCGACCAGAAGGTGTATGTCACGTAATGCTCGGGGCCGGGCAACATCAGGTGGGCGGGAGAGTACTGGCTGAGCTGCGTGAACAGGGCGTTGATCCCTCCGTAGAAATGGCGGACAACGCGGAAGACCACATAGACTCCCACGGCGGCCATGAAAATCCCTTTCAGGACCGCAACCCAACCGATGCCGCGCAGCCCTCCAACGTAAACGTAAATGCCCATCACACTGAATGCGAGCAACGCGCCCAGCCAATAAGGAATGCGGCCTCGCGTCGTCACGCTGAGGATGTAACCACCTCCCATCATTTGCACGGCCAAGTAAGCAATCAGGCCGACCATCGCGAGTACGGCCGCGCAACTCCGCAGAGCTTCAGACTGATAGATGCTCCCGAAAAACTGCGCTTGGGTGATTAAACCCCGCGCTTGGCCGGCTTCCCAGATCTTTGGGCCCAGCCAGAAGGCCATCAACGGGATAAAAGTCCCTACGGGCAGCAGCATGCCGACCCCGTGTTCGTAGGCCCAGCCAGGCTGTCCGAGAAACGCTACCGAACTGTAGATCTCACCCACGCTGACAAAGAATACCAGAAGGAAACCAAGCTTTCGTCCGGCCACTACGTGATCGACCGTCGTGTGGATTCGCCCCTTGCCGGCGCGGATCCCAAGATAGAGACTCAGCAGCAGGAAACCAATCACGAAGACGGGGACGATAAGCCAGTGGTTCACCGTAGCCTAATCCAGAGTGCGGAAGGCAATGAGGAGAAAGAGGAAAACAAGGAAATTCAGAGCCACCATGTAGAACACGAAGAACGGGAATCCCAGGACAAAGGGGCGAATGCGGTTGACCAGTTCGAGGGTGGGCCAGATCGCCGCCAGGACCAGCAGGCTGCCGACCGCAAACAGGAGGCGCGCGCGCTTGTTCTTCATCACTTCTCGCTTGGTAGTCGCTGTCACACTAACTCAGTTACGCCCCGAGACCTCTGTCTGGGGCACAGGTCAATCTCACTTCTTCGCCCCGAGAATGACTCCGGGCCAAGCGCATTGGTTATTACAGGGCGCAGGAGGCCTACGGGCTCGCGCAAGAATAATTTGGCATTTTGCTGCGGCTCCCACGCCCGATTGGATCATAACTGGCAAACCGCAATAGTTTGCTGCGTGTGGGAGCCGCAGCCCTACGGGGCGCGTCCCGAGCTTGCTCGGGATCCTCGACGATGTCACCACATCGCCTGCGTCGCGGCGCCCTGCATCTGCCTGCCCGGCGCTCGCGCCAAAATGCCAACTTATTCTTGCGCGAACCCTAAGCTCCTCCGGGAGTGAAAAAAACAGATTGGTTTGATGCGTTCCATTCAAAATCATCGAGCGGCCAGATAGGACGATTGATGGTCTTAAAAGGTATCTTCTTGAGATCGCCCCGGCACACCCCTGGCATATCAAGGTGGAACACCCTACGAAGCATCGACGCATAACCGGGGCGAAACAGGCTGGGCGATTTCACGGCCACGATGTCTTGTTCGGCGGGCTCCACGTTCTGGCTGCGGTAAAGCTCGGGATCCACAGCAATGACGGCCCGCGACCCCACAACGACTTTCAGGCGGCCCACTTCGAGGACCGCCGTTGGGCCCATATCAACTTTCTTGCCGGTGAACACCGGGCCTTTTAGAGTGAAAACGCCGTCACTAAGGTGGCGCACATGTGCTTGAACGTAAACAGGCGGGCCAAAACGCGTGTCCTTCTTAGCTCCCAGCCTCCCCCGAAATTCCCCGCCCACGCCGATTTCGTGCGCTTGTCGAGCGGCCTCCGAATCAACCATGTAAAGACAAGCTGAGAGTTTCTCGCGATGCGGAAACAGAACAGCAAGCAATCCAGGATGGTCTCCCGGGGCGCCCCCGGTCATGCCGTCATAGGCTTCTGAAACAATTACGGGACGCCAGCCCTCCCGGAGAACTCCGTCAACCAAATCCTCAGGTTCAACCCACACCATATCGAATTCAGCACGTCGGTCCCAGAGCATTTGCGCGATCACCTGCATTTTTGGAGGCACTGCGGGGTCAGCGGCAGGTGTGACAACCAGCAAACTGCTGGCCACGCCATCGACGTCGAGCCACGGTTGTACGCAAAAGAAAGAAGAACCAAGCGTGCTGCTGGGCGGGAATTGGCGGTCGAGTTGATCGAGGATATCCCTGATCGGTGGGCGGTCGGTTGTCGCACTCTGGGCGGGAGAAAGCAGGGGGATGGGCAGCCAATAAATTGAGGGATGAACGTCCTCAACCAGAATCTGGTGCAGCATCCGAGCTGCTTTCTTTCCGGTTTCAGCCATATCCACATGGGGATAAGTTCGGTAGCCCACAAGGCCCTGAATTTCGGTCAGAAGGGAGGGCCGCACGTTGGCGTGCAAGTCTAAGGTTAGGACGACAGGGATTTCCGGACCGAGCTTCGCTCGGACTCGCCTCACCAGCTCAGCGTCCGCCGAAAGATGTGTCCCGGTCAACCACGCACCGTGCAGGGCAAGGAGCAGGCCATCGAATTTGCTGGGCGCCACGCGTTCGAGAACAAGATTCGCTAGCGAGTCGAACGCGGCATCGTCCATAGGCCCGCCGGCAATGGCCCACGCAGAAATGACAGGGACGCTCTCCAGATTCAAGCAGTCCAGTTCCTCGAGGAAGCCACCTAGTTCGGTATTCGTTCCCCGGTTCGTCCTCACAATCGCCTCGCCCATCTCGATGGAGAAATCATCCAGCGTAGAGTAAGCGGGAGCCAGGGTATTGGACTCCTGCATCAGGCAGGCGACGCCGACTCTCATCGGTCAACTCCCGAGGACATTTCTGAAACGGCGATTTCGAATTCGAAATATTATTCCATCCGGCTCCAGCCCGCAATTTTTTTTGAGTCACGCCATCGCGTTCGCGTGTGCCGTAGACTGAATCTCGGGTGGGATGAATGGGGCGTTGTATTGTAAATGGTGCGATCTGAGTGGGTCAAACCCACCTGCAACCTCTCCTTCGTAGAATTGCTCGTGCTTCCTGGCATCCGGATCATAGCGAAACAGCCGTGAAGTTGAACAATCACAGCTCTTTTGGAGTGCGGCGACTTGTCGCCGCCATGGCCCCGCCGTCAAAAGGAAAGCGGCGACAAATCGCCGCACTCCATAGCGCACTCGTCATTTGTCCGTCTTTTTGCGCGCATCCTGACTCGCACTTTTAATCGCACCCCCATTTTGGCGCTTTGACTTCTTTAAGGAAAACCCTTGATGACCGTGTAGGGAAGACCGCCGTCACGCTGTGCTTGCGGGTTAATTATTGACTGCCTTCTCCCAGGCGAGCCAGAGCATCGCGCGCGATCTGCAATTGTGGGTCTGCTTCAAGCGCCTTTCGAAAGGCATCCGCTGCTTGCTTCTTCGTTCCGGTTTGACTGAAAAGCAGACCCAAGTTAAAGTGCGCCCACGCGAAGGCGGGATTCAAACGAATTGCCTCAGAAAGTTCCGCTTGCGCTGCCCTGAAGTTACTCTGGTCCAGATAAAGCCGGCCCAACGCGTTACGGGCCTCAGCGCTATTCGGGTCAGCCTCAACCGCTGCCCGAAGGTGCCGAACAGCCTGTTCAATTTGTCCTTCGCGGGCTGCCTGCCATCCCAGGTTGTAATGGGCCGCAAAAGCATGGGGGGCAACTTTAAGCAACTGGGCGAACTCTGTGCGTGCACGCTCGTAGTCTCGTTTTTCGATATAGATCAGCCCGAGGAGTTCTCGGGCGGGGATTGCGACCTGATCCATCGCCGATCCAGAACTGGATGCGATTTTGAGGACGACCTCCAACTCCCGGGTAGCCTCGTCCAGCTTCTTCAAATGAAAATAGCTAGCCGCAAGATTGAAGTGAGCCAGCACGCGTAATGGATCTTTCTTCAGCGCTTGGCGGAAACTCACGATGGCCTGTTCGTGCTGACCCGACTTTTGCTGGGTCATGCCCAGGAAGTTCCAAACGTCCGGTAAGTCCGGAGCCCTCGCCAGCACGCTCTCCAACAATGCCGCGGCTTCCACCATGCTGCCGGACAGAGCCAAAGAGACTCCCCGCCGGTACCTTGCGTAGTCTGCGATCCTGTCCTTGGGGTCGACACCCGAGTCCGAAGGGGTAGTGCGGACGCTGGAAGCGGCCAAATATCCGAGGGAGGCCAGGCGCTCGACAAGTTCCGGGTCGATCACCTTGGGCACAGGCTGGCGTGAGTCAGAAAAGCGTGCTCAGTTCGTTGGGGTCGCTGCTCAGGTCGTAAAATTCCGGTTTCGGGGCATCGACGTACTTGTAACGGCCAACCCGCAGGCTGCGCAGCGGACTGCACCCGAAATGGTTGCGCGCGTATACACTTTCACTGTAACTCTCCCGTTGGCTTTCCGGCCTCTTGGTCCCTAACATGTCCAGGAGGCTTCTGCCTTGAAATTGCCCGGGCTTGGGTATATTCAAGAATTGCAGAACCGTGGGGGCGATGTCGAGCAAACTTGCCGACTCATCCACCCGCTCGGGATAAGACCCTGCTCCGGTGGGCCAACGGATAATCAACGGCACGTGAAGTGTGCTCTGATAGATGAAGTACCCGTGAGTGCTCTCCCCATGGTCTCCCAGACCTTCACCATGGTCCGACAAGAACACGATCAAAGACTTATCCCACAAACCTTTCTGAGCAAGGAACGCTGAAAACTTTCCGAGGACATCGTCCACATAGCTGAGCGCGACATCGTAACTGCGTCCCGGAAAGCGCGCACGGAATGCCGGCGGCACTTGGTAAGGGGTGTGCAAGTCAAAAAGGTGTAGGAAGAGGAAGAAGGGCCGGCCGGAGTTTTTATCAAGCCATTGCATCGCAGCATGCGTCACTTCCTCAGCTGGGCGCTTAAGGTCCGTTGCCTCCGCACCTTGCCTGCGATCCAAGTCGAAAGGGCTGTCATAGAAATCAAACCCGCGATCCAGGCCGAAGCGCTTGTCAAGAATGAAGCCGCCGACAAAAGCTGCGGTCCGGTATCCCCGTGACTGCAACATCATTGGGAGCGTGATCAAGTTTGGGCCCACCATTTCGCTGTTATCCTCATTTCCATTGAAAAAAGGGTGGGTCGAACTCAGCAAAGAAACATGCGAAGGCAGGGTCAGAGGGACTTGAGAATTGATCTGTCCGAAGAGCGTTCCCCCTTTCGTCAGAGCGTCAATGTGAGATGTGCGCAGCTCTTTATATCCGTAGCAACTGAGACGGTCAGCTCGGAGGGTGTCCACTGAGATCAGTATTATCGGACGCCCCGGCTGGTCCTCACCGGCATAACCCTCAGCCAGCACCAGCGAAGGAAGCGCTGCGAACACAAGGCAGGTAAGTAGCCTGACGCGAATCAAGCCGGTCACAGCAGTATGGTGAGATCCTTTCCCGGGGCGACGACGATGTCATCGGAAAACGCCAGTGTACGTCCCGCGCGATCGTCCTTGCTTTGCACACGAACAACTTCTCCGCCGAGCTTTGCCGATGCGGTTCCTGCACCGCCGGCCCTGACTGCAACGGACCGCACCGGCAGACGTCCTTCGACAACCGAGAGAACCAGGTTCGGCCTGCCCTGCGCCCCATAAGAAAACGAACCCCAGCCCGGGCCCGCTGACCAGAATGAACGGAATGGGCCTTGTGAAACGCGCGGCCGAACGGTGACAGCTCTTTCCGCCGCGTGATAGTCGAACCCACTGGCCGCCACCAGAACGGACCACGCCGACATGGCCCGTGCATAATGATGTCCGCACTCCGGCTCGTCCCAGGGGTTGCGCCGCTCGCCGTCGAAACGCCGGCGGGCACTTTCAACGCAGCGTACACCCTCGTCCACCATCCCGTGGAAAATCATCTGGGCGGCAACGAGGTATTCGATGCCGGTCCATGCTTCGGCATAATACGGGAACGGAATCTTCGGCCGCTGGCCTCTTCCATAGTCGCAGACCAGGAGCGCCGGCTCGTCGTTGATCGCGTAAATGCGCTGAACTGAATCGTGCTCCATCAGATCAGCACGAAAGTTGTATTTGTAAACGGACTCCAGGGTCTTCCGGATCTTCGCCGGATCCAGAAGCGGTCCCAGCCCCGCGAGGTCCGCCAGATACTGCCCGATGAGCTGGTCCGCAAGGCAGCCGTCGCCGAGCTGAAACTCCGGTTCATCCGGCCGATCCGATCCCATGCCGCTCACGATCGCCGGGGCGATCTGCTCCTTCGGAATGGAGCGTACTTTCTGGAAATAGTATTCGCCGTTGAACAGATTGGCGTCCGTCCAGCGGCTTCCCGCGTCAAATAGCCGCCGGTACTCCTGCGCCTCTGTCGAATGGCCGAGAACACGCGCGGCCAGTCTTTGTCTCCCGCAATCCGCCAGTCCAGCCATGCCTTAATGATCTGGCCCATCTGCCCGTCGGCCGCGGCGTAGGAGTAACGCTCGATCTTGTCGGGCAGAAGCTGGCGGTGACGCATTCCGCCCTGCTCGTCCTGCGAGAAGCCGAATGCGGACTTGCGCAAAGATTTTGCAAGTAACGGGAAAACGTGTTGCGTGGTGGTCTCATAGTTCCACACATGCGTGCAGTTCCCGAAGCAGCATCCGGACCGATCGCTGCAACCCTCGAAGCCATGAAACTCGCCGTCGGCGGTGCGGAAACAGGTCTGTGTCACCAGCGTGGAGATGTTGGCCATCGCGGCGTCGCGCACCGCGGGCGGGAGCGAACTCTCCCGCATCGTGTCCACGAAGCTTCTGGTTCTGCGCTCAAGTTCCGGAAGATGAGCCGCCACCTCCCTCGCAACGGCCCACGCATCTTCGAACCGCTTGCAATAGTAGTTGCCAAGAATTGCGTTCTCGTGCCCTTTTGGCGCATCCCAGCCGGACCATGCGGGCGTCCGATTCGGAAAATGCCAGGCCAGCAGAAACGTGTACTCGGCTACCGCTCCGGCGCCGATATCACGTTTGAGAGAGATGGAGGCGTACGGTCTGCGCTCGCT
>WNGG01010686.1_pt1 | contig 28794 bp, 34 predicted proteins | sample 5400661 | NCBI WGS metagenome assembly WNGG01 (sample SAMN13153372, study PRJNA577476) | soil metagenome | isolation source: 100 cm soil or saprolite under Garry oak tree replicate 1 | place: USA:California | collected 2016-06-15
CGTACACCCAGGCGCGGTTCTATTCGTCGCGTGCGCCGGCATTCCGGCCGTCGCTCCAGGTGACGTACGTCCACCGCTTCCAATTCGGGAAGCCATGAGGACCACCGCTCTGGTATGCCTGGCGCTCCTGGCGGTCGGCCACCTGGCCGCGCAGGACTCGCAATTCGGCATCCAAGGTCTCGGGACACCCGGCAAATCGGAGAGCGTGCGTGCGCGCACGACGGGCGGCGCGTTCGCGCCGTTCGACCCGTTCTCGCCGCTCACCGACGCGTCGCTCGCGGATGCGCGGCGCATGAGCGCGAGCATCTCTGGCGGCACGTCGTGGCGGACGCTCGAGCCGACGGGCGCCGCGCAGGCCTCGCTCCGGGGGACACGGTTTCCCGCGCTCGTGATCGCCGGGCCGGTAACCCCTCGTATCGTCGTCGGTGGCGGCTTTGCGACATATCTCGATCGCACCTTCGGGGTCCGGATCCAGGACACCATCGACCTGCGCGGCGTGCAGGAGCCGATCACGGACGAGATCACGAGCGACGGCGCCGTCTCGGATCTCCGACTCGCTGCCGCCGTCCGACTGCATAGTCGCGTGGCGCTCGGCCTCGGGTTCCATCTGCTCACGGGCTCCACACGGGTCGTTGCCACGCGCAGGTTCGCCGATAGTACCACCTACCGCACCTCCACCGCGCGCGACGAGGTAGCGTACTCCGGAAAGGGCGGCTCGGCGAGCCTACTGCTCGATGTGACCCGCGATCTGCGCCTGGCCGGCTGGCTTCGGTCCGACTCGAGACTCCGCGCGGACATCAGCGGCCGCCAGATCACCGACAACGATCTGCCGCTGACCTACGGGACGGGCGTGCTCTGGCGGGCGGGAACCCAGGCGAGCCTCGCGGGAACGGTGACGTGGCGCAATTGGGCGACGAGCGGTGCGGGCGCGGATTCGACCGTGCACGACACGTTCAACTGGTCGGTCGGTGCGGAGATCGGCTCGTTACATACGCCCATCCGGTTCGGAGTGCGCGGTGGACAGCTTCCCTTCGGTATCGGCAAGACGCCCAGCGAGGTCGGCTTCTCAGCGGGGCTGGGACGACAGTTTTCCGGTGGCCGCGGCCGGCTCGACTTTGGTCTCGAGCGTCTCGAGCGCAAAGGAACCGGACTCACCGAACGGGTGTGGACGTTCCTGGTCGGGCTGACGGTGCGGCCGTGAAGGTTTATTTCCACACGTTCGGGTGCAAGGCCAACCAGTACGACACCGAGCGCGTACGCCAGGCATTCGATGAAAGCGGCGGGGTCGTGGTGGATGATCCTGCGCTCGCTGATATCGCCGTCGTCAATTCCTGCACCGTAACGAGCGAGAGTGAAGTCAAGTTGCGGCGCTTCGTGCGCCACATCGCGAAGGCGAGTCACGCGCAAACGATCGTGATGGGCTGTGCGGCGGCGCTCGACGACGGCACAATCGCCGCGTTGCCGTCGGTGCGCGCCGTGGTGGCAAACGCGGATCCGGTGACAGTATTACGCGCTGCAGGCGTGGCGTCGCGTGTAGGGGCGCAGCATGCTGCACCCCTACATCGCGGCGACAAATGTCGTGCGCTGCTGAAAATCCAGGATGGGTGCGACGAGCACTGTACATTTTGCGCGACGACACTTGCTCGTGGCGCGAACCGCTCGCGATCGGTCGCAGAGCTCGTCGCCGAGGCGCGGACACTGGGCGAGCACCACGCCGAGATCGTGCTGACCGGTGTGCATATCGGGACCTATGGACAGGACACGTCTCACGACGACACGTCGGCACGTCACACCCTTGGTCAGTTGCTTGAGAGGCTCATCGAAGCGGTTCCATCGGTGCGATTTCGGCTGTCGAGCGTCGAAGCGACCGAAGTTGACGACACGCTGGCGAGGCTATTGATCGAGGCGCCGCGCAATCTGGCCGCGCACCTGCACGCACCATTGCAGTCTGGCTCGAACCGCGTTCTCAAACGGATGGGCCGGCACTGGTATACGGCCGAGTCGTATCGGGCGCGGATCGAGTGGCTGGCGGAGCGGCTCCCCGTGTTTGGTTTAGGCGCCGACGTGATTGCTGGATTCCCGGGCGAAAGCGAGGATGATCATCAAGCCACGCTGACCGTCTTGCAGGCCCTGCCATTCACCTATCTGCATGTGTTCCCATTCTCTGTGCGCCCCGAGGCAGCGGCGGCGCGTCTTCCCGGTCAGCTCCCCCCGGAGGTCATCCGTGAGCGGGCGCGGGAGCTGCGTGAGGTGGGGGAGACGAAAGGCGCAGCCTACCGGACGCGCCGCGGCGGGCAGACGGCTGATGGCGTGGTTTCCGGCCGCCAGCAGGGCCGCCTCGAGGCGATGACGGAAGATTATCTGAGCGTCTATCTTGATACCGATCTGTGGGACGGGCGTCCCCGCTTCGAGGTGACGGTCAACTGACGATGCGGCGCGTATACATCGAGACGTACGGCTGCCAGATGAACGTTTCGGATTCCGAGCTGATGTTCGGCGTCCTGGGACGTGAGGGATACGTGCGCACGGATGATCCGGGTGAGGCGGACGTGCTGCTGGTCAACACCTGTGCCGTGCGCGATCACGCCGAGCAACGGGTCCTCGGTCGCATGGGTGAATTGAAGCGCTACAAGCGGCCCGGTGACGTAATGGGGGTCGTCGGGTGCATGGCCCAACGTCTGGGACCAAAGCTCTTGGCCAGGGTGCCCCAGGTGGATCTCGTGATCGGTCCGGACGGCTACCGAGCGCTGCCCGAGCTCATCGCGCGCGCGCGCGACGGTGAGCGCGCCGCCGAGGTAACGTTCAAGGCGTGGGAGCATTATGAGGATGTCCCTCCTGCGCGCGACAATCCGACCTCGGCGTTCGTGACGGTACAACGTGGCTGCGATTATCGGTGCACCTTCTGCATCGTTCCGATGACGCGCGGCCCGGAGCGAAGCCGTAAGTTGGCCGACGTGGTGGGCGAGGTCGCCCGGTTGGCGGGCGCGGGCACCACCGAGGTCACGCTCCTTGGGCAGACGGTCAACAGCTATCACGACGGCGAGCACGACTTCGCCGACCTGTTGCGCGCGGTTGGTGCGGTGGACGACATCCGACGCCTGCGCTTCACGTCGCCCTATCCGACCGACTTCACGCCGCGCGTACTCGCCGCGATGGCCGAGACCCCCGCTGTTTGCGAACACGTGCATCTGCCGGTGCAGAGCGGCAGCTCGCGTACGCTCAAGCGGATGCTGCGGCGCTACGATCGTGATCGCTACCTGGAGGTCGTGGCCGCGTTGCGCGCCGCCATTCCTGGGATCGCCCTGTCGACCGACATCATCGTCGGATTCCCCGGCGAGATCGAGGCTGACTTCCAGGACACGTTGTCACTCGTCGAAGCAGTCGCATTCGATGACGCGTACACGTTCAAGTATTCGGTGCGAGACGGCACGCCCGCCGTCAAGATCAAGGATCACGTTCCGGAGCAGACCAAGACCGAGCGGATCGGCCGGCTCATCGAGGTGGTCCGGCGCGTGTCGAAACGGAAGAACGTGGAGCTCGTCGGCTCAGCGCACGAGGTGTTGGTCGAAGGACCGGCGAAGCGCGGGGATCTGCTGCAGGCACGCACGCGAACGAACAAGATCGCGCTGCTCGAGGGGCCGCTGGACTGGATGGGGACGTACCGGCGCGTACGCTTCACCGGCACGACCGGCTCGACGTTCACGGCCTGGCCATTGGAGAAGGAGACGCAGGAGCTCGTCAGCGCGTGGCAGTAACGAACGTGACGTTGGAAATCATCCAGCGCGAGTACCAGAGCCTGCGCGACACGTTCCCGAAGTTTTGCGGCTGCGACACCTGTCGGGGCGACGTGCTGGTCTTTGCCCTCAATCGCCTCAGCCCGCACTATGTCTCAACACGCCAGGGCGAAATCCTAACGGAGCTGTCGCTGCGGAGCGATCAGGAAAAGGCGAAGCTGGACGTCGCGCTCCTGGAAGGCTTCCGCAAGGTCGCGATCGCCCCTCGCTGTGGAGCGAAACCCACGCAGCTGTAGTCTAGGCCGGCGGTGCGCCCGCCGATCCTCTATCTCGCCATTGCTTTCGCCGCTGGATTGGCGGCGGCGCTCCAAGGCGCGGAACTGCACGTAACGGCGCTGCTGGTGTTGGGCGGCGCGGCGGTGCTGTGGCGCAGAGCGCCGCTCGGCACGGCAGTGGGCGTGATGCTGGTCGCCGGCGTGCTGTGGGGCGGCGCCGCACTGCGCGAACGGCGCGCGTCGTGCGCCGGACAGTGGTCCAGGCAAGCTTCGCTGACACGCGACACTCGCGCCGCGAGCGTCCAGCTCACCGACCCCGTTCCCGCGCGTGGCGGCATCGTCGACGCGGCCGTCCGCGGCGGCCTCTGTCGCGGCTCGCTCACCATTCGGTGGCCGGATGGCCATCCCGCCAACGGCGGCACCACGTGGATCGTCGCTGGTCGCTTCCTCCCTGACGCGCGAGACGGGATCCTTGTCGCTCGGAGAGTCCGCGAGCTCGATGCGGTGCCGCGCGGGCGGGGCGCGTTGCGCGATCGCGTCGCCGAACGCAGCCGCCGGCTGTTCGGCACGCGCGCGCCGCTCGTCGACGCGCTCGTGATCGCGCGCCGCGCCGAGCTCGATGCCGAGCTCCGCGAGCGCTACACGCGGTCGGGACTCGCCCATCTGCTGTCGATCTCGGGACTGCACGTCGGCTTTTTTGCGGCCTGGCTGAGCCTGCTGCTCAAGCGACTGCGGCTTGGGGCACGCGCCCGATTCTTCGCGGGAACCACGGTGATGCTCGCCTACGTCTGGCTGCTCGGCTTTCCCGCACCCGCGACGCGCTCGGCGGCGATGCTGGCGCTGCTGGAGATGGGGAAGCTGCGGCAACGCGTCGTTGCGCCGATGGGACTGGTCGCACTCGCGGCGCTGTGTGTGATGCTCGGCGATCCGTGGTCTGTGCAGTCTGTCGGTGCGTGGTTGTCGGTGGCAGCCGTGGCGGCGGTGATCTGGGCGGGCCGGGCGACCGAGCGCCACCCCAAGCTGGTGCGCGTGCTCGCGCCGGCCGCGGCGGCAACGCTCCTGACTGCCCCGATCACCGCCTACGCGTTCGGCACAGTCGCCCCGATCGGCGTGCTGGCGAACCTCGCCGCCATTCCGCTGGCGGGCCTCGCGGTCCCCGGCCTCATGGTCGCGCTGCTGCTGTCATCCAGTTGGTTGGCGGCTGGCGCGGGGTTGTGCCTGGCGTTGCTCGACGTCGTCGCCCGCACCGCGGCGGCGCTGCCTGGCGGTCATTTCGTCATGATCGCGGGGCCTCCGGCGGCCGCGCGGTGGCTGGCAATCGTTGTCCTCGCCTGGTGGCTCTGGACCTCTCCCCGGCGGCGCTGGACCATCGCAGCTCGGGTGTGCTTCACGGCCGCCCTCCTCTCACTTGCCGGGCTGATTCGTGGCTTTTCGCGTCTTACAGATTGCGTCTGCCTGACCGTAAGTTTCCTAGACGTTGGGCAGGGCGACGCGATTGCGCTGCGCAGTCCCGCCGGGCGGTGGGTGTTGATTGATGGTGGGCCTCGGGGGCCGCAGGGGGATGCCGGCCGACGCGTCGTGGTGCCGTTTCTCCGAAGCAACGGCGCGACGCAACTGGCGGCGATTGTCGCCACGCACGCGCATCTCGATCATTTCGGCGGCCTGTCGGCCGTGCTCGACGCGTTCGACCCGACGTATGTGCTCGAGCCCGGTCAGCCCGTGCCGGATGCGGGATATCTCGGGTTCCTCGGCGCGGTCGAGAGTGATGGCGCGGAGTGGCGCCCCGCGCGCCGCGGCGATCGGCTGAATGTGGACGGCGTGGCGATCGAGGTGTTGAGTCCGGACTCCGCCTGGGCGGTGAGCCAGACCGACATCAACGAGGAATCGGTCGTACTACTCGTCACCTACGGCGGCACGCGCCTGCTGCTCGCTGGTGACGCGGGGATCCCCACTGAGGGGCAGCTCGCGGGACACGTGGGGCGGGTGACGTTGCTGAAAGTCGGGCATCACGGGTCACGCGGCGCGACGTCGAACCGCTGGCTCGATGAGCTGCAGCCGGTCGAGGCAGTCATCAGCGTGGGACCCAAGAATCGCTATGGTCATCCCGCGCCCGAGACGCTCGAGCGGCTACGAAAACATGGCGTCACCGTGCTCCGCACCGATCAACGGGGTACGATCACCTTCACCGTCTCGAGTCATGGCACGCTCGCAATCGCCGACGTCGGTCATCACGATTGAGCGGTTCATCATGGAGCAGGAGCGGCTCCACCCGGAGGCCACGGGCGAGCTGTCGAACCTGCTCTACGATTTGTGCCTCGCCGCCAAGATCATCTCCCGCCAGGTACGGCGCGCCGGGCTCACCGATATCCTCGGCGAATTCGGCGCGATCAACGTCCAGGGCGAGGTACAACAGAAGCTCGACGTGTTCGCCAACGAGACTGTGCGGCACAGCGTCGAGCACACGGGCCGCGTGTGCGTCGTCGCCTCGGAGGAAGACGAGCACCCAATTCCCATACCGATTCGCGAGGACCGGCGTGGTGGCAAGTACGTGCTGATGTACGATCCGCTCGACGGTTCGACCAACATCGGCGTCAACGTCTCCATCGGCACCATCTTTTCCATTCATCGGCGCAGAGCCACCAAGAAAGGCCCCGGTTCGCTCACCGACTGTCTGCAGAAGGGCCGCGCCCAGGTCGCCGCCGGCTACATCCTCTATGGCTCAAGTACGATGCTCGTTTACACGACGGGGCAGGGCGTGCACGGCTTCACGCTCGATCCCACCATCGGCGAGTTTCTGCTGTCGCACCCCGACATCCGTTCGCCTGACGTCGGCACGTATTACAGCGTCAACGAGAGTCACTGGAACAAGTGGGCGCCCGGCATGCAGCGGGTCGTCGCCGCATTCAAGAACGGCGACAGTGGCCGCGTCGAGGCGAAGAACGCACGCTACATCGGCTCGCTCGTAGCCGACATCCACCGCAACCTGATGTCCGGCGGCGTGTTTCTCTATCCGGCCGACGCCAACGCTCCGCAGGGAAAACTGCGCCTCTTGTACGAGGCGGCGCCGCTCGCGTTCGTCGTCGAGCAAGCCGGCGGGGCGGCGATCGACGGAGAGCGCGACATCCTCGACATCCAGCCGACCGCGCTGCATCAACGCACGCCGCTGATCATCGGCTCCAAGCAGGACGTGGCGTTCGCCCGCGCGGTGCTCGCAGGCAAATGACGAAGGACAAGGCGTACTACGGACCGGACGATTGGCCAGGGCGTGCCGAGCGTGACCTCGGCCTGCCCGGTGAGCCGCCTTTCACGCGTGGTCCTTATCCGACGATGTATCGCGGCCGGCTCTGGACGATGCGACAGTACGCGGGGTTCGGGACGGCCGAGGAGACCAACGAGCGGTTCCATCATTTGCTGGAGGTGGGGCAGACCGGTCTCTCGGTCGCGTTCGATCTGCCGACGCAAATGGGATACGACTCCGATCATCCCAGGGCGGAAGGAGAAGTCGGGCGAGCGGACTATCAACGCCAGTGCGGCGATTCTGCTGGCGATGTACATCGCGGTGGGAGAGGAGCAGGGCGTTCCGCTCGGCAAGCTCGAGGGCACGTTGCAGAACGACATTCTCAAGGAATACATCGCCCGCGGCACGTACATCTATCCGCCCGAGCCCTCATTGCGACTGGTCGCCGACGTCTTTCGGTTTACCTCGCGCGCCCAGATGAGCTTCAACCCGATTTCGATTTCGGGCTATCACATGCGGGAGGCGGGCGCCACCGCGGTTCAGGAAATCGCCTTTACGTTCGCCAACGGCCTCGAGTATGTGCGTCGGGCACGATCCGCCGGGCTCGCGGTGGAAGACTTCGCTCCCCGTCTTTCCTTCTTCTTTGCCGCCTACACCGATCTGTTCGAAGAAATCGCCAAGTTCCGGGCGGCACGGCGTCTGTGGTGGCGCCTCATGAAAGAGAAATTCAACGCGAGCGATGCGGCCGCGCGGCTGCGCTTCCACACCCAGACCGGGGGCGCGACGCTCACGGCGCAGCAGCCGCTCAACAACGTCGTGCGCGTCGCCATTCAGGCGATGGCGGCGGTGCTTGGCGGCACGCAGTCGCTGCACACGAATTCCTATGACGAAGCGCTGGCGCTGCCGACCGAGCGCAGCGCGACCCTGGCCCTGCGGACGCAGCAGCTGCTCGCCAACGAGACCGGCGTTCCGGATGTCGCCGATCCGCTGGGTGGCAGTTGGTATCTCGAGGCCCTGACCGACAAGCTGGAGATCACTGCGCGGAAGCTGGTGGAGGAGGTGGATGTTGGTGGAGGTTCGGTAAAGGCGATCGAGCGCGGATACTTTCAGGAAGCGATCGCCCGCAGCGCCTACGAGCAGCAGCGGGAGATCGAAGCGGGCCGGCAGGTGGTGGTCGGCGTGAACGAGTACGTCACGGCAGAGCCGATTCCCGCCATCGCCGTGCCCGACTACTCGAAGCTTGCCGATCAGCAGCGGCGCTGCCTGGTCGAGCTGCGCCGGAACCGCGACGCGGGAAAGGTGAAACGCGCACTCGGCGCGCTCGACGCCGCGGCGCGAGAGTCCGGTGCTCCGCTCATGGAGCCGATTCTCGACGCGGTGCGCGCGCGCGCGACCCTGGGCGAGATCAGCGACGTGTTCCGTGCCGCGTGGGGCCTCCACGACCCGCGCTGACGCTTCGCCATGACCACCTGCGTGTTGCTGTCCTTACTCCTCGCCGCGCAAACAGATACCGCCGTCATCAACCGCTATGTGTTGGCGGAGCTGGAGCGCCAACGCATTCCCGGCCTTTCTCTCGCGGTTCTCGCAGGAGACCGGGTGCTGATATCGCGCGGGTACGGTTTCGCAAACGTGGAGCTTCGCGTTCCCGCGACCGACAGCACGGTCTACCAGTCGGGATCGATGGGCAAGCAGTTCACGGCCGCGCTGGTCGAAATGCTGGTCGACAACCACCTGCTGCGTCTCGACGACTCGATTGTCCGGTGGTTTCCCGAGGGTGCGCGCGTGTGGCAGGGCATCACCGTCCGGCACCTGCTGACGCATACCGCCGGCGTCGCCGAGTATACCGATTCCACGTTCGATTATCGCAAGGACTACACGGAAGACGAGCTGGTGAAGTTCGCGGCGTCGCGGCCGCTCGATTTCCGCCCGGGTGAGCGCTGGAGCTACAGTAACACCGGCTACGTCTTGTTGGGCGCGCTCATTCATCGTGTGACCGGGCGCTTCTACGGCGACCTCCTGCGCGATTCGGTGTTCCGTCCGCTCGGGATGAACGACTCCCGCGTCATCTCGGAGGCGGACATCGTCCCCAATCGTGCGGCCGGCTACCGCCTGGAGGGTGGCGTGCTCAAGAATCAGGAGTGGGTTGCGCCATCACTCAACACGACGGCCGATGGGGCGCTCTACTTCACCGTTCGCGATCTGACGCGGTGGGCGATCGCGCTCATCGCTCGCTATCCGGAGTCGGGTCTCACCGTGATCGTGCTCGCGAATCTCGCGCAGGCACAGGTCAGTGCGGTGGCGTTCGGAATTGCGGGCATGCTCGACACCGCGCTCGCGGCGCCGCATCTCGTCACGTGGCGCAGCCCGCAGCCGCCCATGCCCGTTGCGGCGCTGCTGCACGCTATCGCGACGCGGCCGGACAGTGCGCCGATCACGCCCCGATTTCGCCGCTTTCTCACCCCCGACCTGCAATCGTATTACGGTGGGGTCACCGCTGGCGATCGCCAGTGGATATTCGCGGGGTGCGACGCGGTCGGACGCCGCCGTATTTCCTATCTCGGCACACCGATCGCATACATCTGTCATGCGCGAGCGGGAAGACCGGGAGGCAGAGGCGGGGGCACGCTGGTCTCCGTGTTGTACTCGGCCGACTGGCGCGCCGCAGGCGTGGAGGGATACGGGTATTGAACGACTCTCCCGCGACGCCGCAGGGCCGGTTGGCGCGCCGCATCCTCGCCCGCCTGATCGTGGCCATCCTTTTGGGTATCGGACTCGGTTACTACTTCGGGAAAAGCGTGGCCGGCGATGCGGCGCGCGGACGCGCGCTCACGCTCAAGGAATACATCGCCGACTTCGAGAGCCATAAGAAGGCTCTCATCAAGTCCGAGGTGCCGATGTGGGGTAAATCAATCGTTCACAGGAGCGCAAGACATGTTCTTTCTGATGCTCGGTGTTGCTTTGTCGGTGCAACAGGTGCAGACCGGATTTCTCGATCGCAGCGTCACCGTCGGCGGGAGATCGTATCACTATCAGGTCTACGTCCCCGCCGATTATGCGTCGAAGCTGAGCTGGCCGGCGATCCTCTTCCTGCACGGCGCCGGCGAACGCGGCACTGACGGGCTCCTCCAGACCAACGTGGGGCTCGGCCCCGCGATTCGACAGAATCCATCGCGTTGGCCGGCGATCGCCGTGTTCCCCCAGGTTCCGCCGGACTCGCAATGGGTCGGGACGCCGGCGGACGTTGCCGTGGCGGCCTTGCAGCAGACGATGCGCGAATTCCACGTCGATCCGACGCGCGTCTATCTCACCGGACTGTCGATGGGCGGCCACGGCACGTGGTATGTCGCGTATCGACATCCGGAGCTGTTCGCGGCGATCGTGCCGATCTGTGGTTGGGTTCGGGACTTTCCCCAATTCCGTGGCTCGGCGCCGGTCGTGCCGGGCGACAGCGCGTCGGTCATGCCCACTCTCGTGCAACGGCTCGGGAAGGTGCCCATCTGGATTTTCCACGGAGAAGTCGATCAGGTCGTGAACGTCAATGGATCGCGCGAGCCGGCTGCTGCGTTGAAGGCGGCGGGAGCGGACGTTCATTACAGTGAGTTGCTCGGCCTCAATCACAATTCCTGGGATGCGGCGTACGCGTCTGAGGAGTTTCGAAACTGGCTGTTCGCGCAGCAGCGCCGCTAGACCGTCGCAGGCGCGCAACACTGTACAGCCGGTCGTGCGGAATCACATGTTCAAGCAGTCGGTGCCCGAAGTGCACCTTTTCAAAGGAGGACCCATGCGCTGGTTCCTCGTTCTCGGTGTCGCGCTTCTCCTCTCACGCAACAGCGCAGCTCAAACGCCATCACGTTGGACGTTCTCGGCCGGTCCCGAATGGACCAGGACATTCGGCGGGGCGAACTTCTACGGTGGGCGACTGCGCGCCGAGTACGATCTCCTCACGCCGACCAAGCCGTTTCGGTTACGGCTGGAGGCCGCGACGTTTTGGTCGCCGACGCAGAGTTTTTTCGCCACCTATCTCGATGGCTCGAGCGTCTACGGCTTCAATCAATCAGTCGATCTGACACTGGGACTGTCTGGTGCGCTCTCACCACTGCCGCGCGCGCGCTTTTCGCCATATGTCGTGTTGGGCGTCTACGCACGGCAAACGTGGTCGCATGGAGCGAACTCGTTCAGGAATCCCGATGGGTCCTTCTCCTGGAATGAGCTCGAGAGATCCCGAACAGTCGGTGACATTCTGGCCCAGGCGGGGATCGGGATTCGCGGTCGCATCGGTGGTCGCATGTTCCAGCTCGAAATGCGGCAGTTCAGTCGCCGTTCCCTGACGCTCGGTACACATCTGCCCTTCTGATACCGAAGGCGTACTGACGGCCCGCCGGCGACATGGCCAGCGGGCCGTTTGCGTGCCAACTTAGAGGCCTCTCTCAACCGGGATGACGTGATGAACCGGCGCGACGCCTTGCTCCTGCTCGCCGGGACCGCCGCGATCCCCGACCGGCTGTTCGCTATCGGGCGCTCCGTCCATGAGCGAGTCCGCGCAGGCAGTCTCCGCGCGTTGACCCCCCACCAGAACGAAACCGTTGCCACCATTGCCGAGCTGATCATTCCCAAGACCGACACGCCCGGCGCGCGCGACGCGGGCGTGCCCGCGTTTATCGACGTGATGCTCGCCGACTGGGGCGACGACGAGCAGCGTCAGTTCTTTACGGCGGGACTCGCCAACGTCGACGAGCGCAGCCGCGCCGCGTTTGGGAAAGACTTCGTCGGGTGCACGGTGCAGCAGCAGACGCAGATTCTCACGGATCTCGACGCCGAGCTGGCGTCCAAGAGTTTCTTCCAGGCGATGAAGTGGCTGACGCTGACCGGCTATTACACTTCCGAAGTCGGCGCGACGACCGAGCTGCACTATCGCGTCGTGCCGGGCCGCTACGAACCCTGCTACCCCCTCGAGCCATGAAATCCTACGACGCCATCGTGATTGGGTCCGGCATGTCCGGGGGATGGGCGGCGAAGGAGCTGACCGAGCGCGGCCTGCAGACCCTCGTGCTGGAAGCGGGCCGGCCGATCAGTCCCGAGAAGGACTACGTGGAGCACGTGCCGATGTGGGAGATGAAGTTCCGCGGCATGGGCGACCGCAAGCGACTGTCCAAGGAGCAGCCGATCCAGCAGCAGTGCTACGCCTGCGACGAGATGGCCTACAAGTTTTTCGTGAACGACCTCGAGAATCCCTACACCACGCCCGAGGGCAAGCCGTTCTCGTGGATTCGCGGCCGCCAGGTCGGCGGGCGCTCCATCATGTGGGGGCGACAGGTCTATCGCTGGAGCGATCTGGACTTCGAGGCGAACGCGCGCGAGGGGATCGGCGTCGACTGGCCGATCCGCTATGCCGACATCGCCCCCTGGTACGATCACGTCGAGCGGTTCGTCGGCATCAGCGGCCAGGCCGAAGGACTGCCGCAGCTGCCCGACGGCCAGTTCCTGAAGCCGATGGCGCTCAACTGCGTCGAGCAGACGGTGCGCGATGCGGTGGGCCGGGCCTGGCCTGGGGAACGGGTGGTCACGATCGGGCGCTGTGCAGTGTTGACCGAAGCGCACAACGGACGCGCCGCGTGTCACTACTGCGGGCCCTGTCACCGCGGCTGCATCACGCGCTCCTACTTCTCGAGCGTCAACGCCACGCTGCCGGCGGCGCAGGCCACGGGCCGATTGACCCTGCGTCCGTACAGCGTGGTGCACAGCATCACCTTCGACCGCCGCAGCGGGCGCGCCACCGGTGTGCGCGTGATCGATGCGCAGACCAAGCACGCGCTCGAGTTCAAAGCGCGGATCGTCTTCCTCTGTGCCTCGACGATCGAGTCCGCGCGCATCCTCCTGCTCTCTGGAATCGCCAACTCGAGCGGCCAGGTCGGGAAGAACCTGATGGATCACATCATGGGCGGCGGAGCAAACGGTCGAATCGACGGTCCCGCCGATCGGGATTCGATCGGCAACCGGCCCAACGGCATCTACGTGCCCCGCTTTCGCAATATCGGGAAGGGTAAATCGTCGTTCCTGCGCGGGTATGGTTTCCAGGGCGGCGGCGGTCGGTCGGATTGGGGACGCGGCGTCGAGCAGGCGGGATTCGGTGCTGAGTACAAGCAGGCGTTGCGCAAGCCAGGTCCCTGGGGCTTCAGCTTCTACGGCTTCGGCGAGATGCTGCCGCATGAAGCCAACTTCGTCGAGCTCGATAAGAACAAGGTCGATGCCTGGGGAATCCCCGTCGCCCGAATCAACTGCGCGTACGGGGAGAATGAGAAGGCCCTGGTGCACGACATGTCCATCACGGCGGCAGAAATGCTCGCGGAGGCTGGTGCCCACGAAATTGAGCCGTATACGAGCAACAATCCCCCCGGACTCGTCATTCACGAGATGGGCACGGCGCGCATGGGGAAGGATCCGAAGACGTCCGTGCTCAACGCGCACAATCAGTGCTGGGACGTGCCGAACGTCTTCGTCACCGACGGCGCCTGCATGCCGTCCACGGCCTGTCAGAATCCATCGATTACGTATATGGCGCTCACGGCGCGGGCCGCGACCTACGCTGTTGAAGCAATGAAAAGGAGAGAGCTATGACGAACGAGGTGCGCGGGGTGAATCGACGCGAGTTCGTACAAACGATGACGGCGATTGGGGCGACGACGCTGTTTTGCAAAGTACCGCGCACCGCCCACAGCGCACGCTTAGAGAAGGTCGGACTCCAGCTCTACACCGTGCGGGACAAAATGAAGGAAGACTTCGAGGCCACGCTCGCGCGCGTGGCGGAAATCGGCTACAAGGAAGTCGAGTTCGCGGGCTACTTCGATCACGCGCCCGCCGACGTACGCGCGATCCTCGACCGCCACGGTCTCTCGGCCCCCTCAACCCACATCGCGCTGGGTGAGATCGACGCGTGGAAGGCGTCGCTCGATACGGCCAAAGCGATCGGTCACGACTACGTCGTCGTGCCGTGGATTCCGCAGGAGAAGCGCATGACGCTCGACGGCTGGAAGAATGTGGCCGACGTCTTCAACCGGGCCGCCCAAATGGCGCACGATACCGGCCTGCAGTTCGCCTATCACAACCACGATTTCGAATTCCCCAAGATGGATGGGCAGATTCCCTACGACGTGCTACTTCAGAACACCGATCCCAAGCTCGTGCAGCTCGAGATCGATCTGTACTGGATCACCAAGGCCGGTCAGGACCCGCTCAGCTATTTCGCGCGCTGGCCGGGCCGGGTGCCGCTGGTCCACGTCAAGGACTCGGCCGGAGCCCCCGAGCACAAAATGGCGGACGTGGGGCAGGGGAAGATCGACTGGAAGCGCATCTTTGCGAAGCGCGATCAGGCGGGGATCAAGCACTTCTTCGTCGAGCACGATCAGCCGCCGCAGCCCTTCCAGGACATTGCGGCGAGCTACAACTATCTGAAGAACCTGGAATTCTGATGGCGACGCGGCGAGAAGCGTTGGTCACGGGAGCCGGGCTCGTGGCCGGTCTGGTTCTGCCCCGAGGCGCCAACACTGCGGCCGCGCGACCGTGGGGGCGTCAGGACGGCCGGCTCAAGCAGTCCGCCTCCCGGTGGTGCTACCGGTCCATCCCCCTCCCGGATTTGTGCAAGGCCGGTAAAGCGATGGGCCTTTCCGGCGTCGATCTCCTCGCCCCCGAGGATTGGCCGATCGTCCGTCAAAACGGGTTGGTCTGCTCGATGGGCTACGCCGCGATCCGCGACGACTTCATCCCGCGCGGCTTCAACGATCCGGCGAATCACGACCTGCTGGTGGGCGAGCTCGAGCGGGCATTGCCGCTGGCGGCCCAGCATGGGGTCCCGAACCTCATTGCCATGTTCGGCAACCGGCAGGGAAGGAGCGACACGCAGGCCACCGAGGCGTGTGTGACGGGGCTCAAGCGTATCGCCCCATCCGCCGAGCGCTACGGCGTCACGGTCTGCGTCGAGCTCTTGAACAGCAAGGTGGATCACAAGGACTATCAGGGGGATCGGACGGCGTTTGGCGCCAATATCATCGAAGCCGTCGGCTCGCCGCGGGTGAAGCTGCTGTACGACATCTATCACATGCAGATAATGGAAGGCGACGTCATCCGGACGATCCGGCAACATGCCGCCCACATCGGCCATTTCCATACCGGCGGGGTGCCGGGTCGCCACGAGCTGGATGACACGCAAGAGCTGAACTACCATGCGATTGCACGAGCCATCGCGGATACCGGCTTCACCGGCTTCCTGGCGCATGAATTCGTGCCCACGCGTGATCCCCTGACCTCGCTGAAGCAGGGCGTGGAGGTCTGTTCGGTCTAAGAGCCGTGTGTCCGGCGCGGTAATTGCAGAGTCTGATGGAAGCACATGCTCCCATCCAACACGCGCCCGCTTGCCCGGCTGGTCCTCCTCAGCCTGCTGCTGACCTTCGCTGTGGCGCGCCTCGTCAGCATTCTGATGACGCTGCACCGCATGCCGGACATTTACCTGCATGTCCGCGATACGCACATCCATCACCTGAACTACGGCATCTTCCTGCTCGCTGGAGTAGGAGCCTATCTCCTCTTTAGCCCGGGGCCCCCCGCCGCGCTCCCGGCTGCGGCGGTGATCTACGGTATCGGGCTGGGTCTCACGTTCGATGAGTTTGGCATGTGGCTGCACCTGAACGGCGATTACTGGCAGCGCGCCAGCTTTGACGCTGTGATCGTGCTCGCCGCGGTGCTCGGGCTCGCCGGGTTCGCGCCGCCGCCGGCGCGCTGGCGGCCCCGCCAGTTCGCGATCGCACTGCTCTTCGCACTCTTGCTCTTTGGGTCCGACAGACTAGCTGCGCGCGCGGCCCCCCGGCTGCAGCGCTGGGAGCAGCGCGTCCACTCCTAAGCGTGGTTGCTCGCCGCACTACTTTTGATCACACCCGGATCGGAGGTAGGCGTGGCGTCCAGCCGGATCGAGCTGCTGCTCGGCATCGTCATCGGAATCGTAATCGCGTGGCTCTACTTTCTGGTTTGGAGACTTCGCTACAGCGCCGCGATTCGTGAGGACGCCGTGCAGCGCAGTCTGGCCGTCACCGCAGGCAAAGTTCACGAGCAGCTCGTGCCGTATCTCCCCGAGTTCGGTTTCAATCCCAAAGACGCGCGTTTTCTCGGCAGTCCCGTCGATCTGATCGTATTCGACGGGCTCGCCGCGGGTGACGTGCGACGCGTGGTCTTTCTCGAAGTGAAAACGGGCGGCGCGCCGCTGAATACGCGCGAGCGGCAGGTGCGCGACGTGATCGAAGCCCGCGAGGTCGCGTGGGCCGAGCTGCGGCTTACACGGGACCAGAGCTAGGCGGCTTGCGGCGGCCAGCCAGGGAAATCAGCACGATAAGCAACACCAGCGTGATAATGCCGACGGCGGTCCACCCCGGGTGCGTGTACCACGCGCCGCCTTCGGTCGTGGCCAGTCCCATATTCGCTCCGAATGATGTTCGGGCTCTCGTGAATCTGCTAGATTGCTAGCTCCTCGAGCCAGGAACCTCTCTCGTGAAGAGCATCTTTTGGGGCGCGGTCATCATCGCGATCGGATTGCTGCGGAGAGATTCGGTGTTTCGGGGCGATTTCAACGTCGTGAGCATCGTCTTCGATGCCCTCGGCGTGTTCTTCATTATCCGCGGACTCGTCGCGATGTATCAGGCAAAGCAGCAGGAGGCTGCGCTACCGCCGGCCGCACCGCCACCCCCGACAGCGTCGCCGCGGCCGGCTCCTCCGGGATCGAGGCCACATTGAAGCATGGCGCGCCGCGCCGCCCGACCAGTGGATCGCGTCATGGAAAAGAGCCCGAGGCGTTCATGAAGCCGCGCGAGTTCTGTTAGATTCTGCGCATGCCAAAGAGACGCCAGACGTACGAAGCCGACGAAATCATCGTCACGTTCGATCCCGACGTGTGCATCCACTCGGGCGTGTGCGTCAGGGGATTGCCCGACGTGTTCGACATCAAACGCAAACGCTGGATTCACCCCGAGCTCCAGCCGCCCGACGTCGTGGCGGCCCAGGTCATGAGGTGCCCATCCGGTGCGCTTCAATTCGTCCGAAAACACAAGGACATGCAAAGGCTAGATGACGTCGAGTAGTGATTGTCCGCGCTGTTGCCGTTAGATTCCCGACCGATGCCAACCTACGAATACAAATGCCCGAACGGGCATGTCTTCGAAAAAACGTTCCCTCGCATCTCCAGCCAGCGCTTCGCGAAATGCCCCCAATGTGGGAAACGCGCGGAGCGGCAGATCTCGGGTGGCGTGGGGATCGTCTTCAAGGGGTCGGGCTTCTACCACACCGACTACAAAAAGAAGCCGGAACCGCCTGAGAAGGCGGAGAAATCGGACAAGACCGAGAAGCCGGCGGAATCGAAACCGAAAAAGTGAGCGCACAAGACACGATCCGCGCGGCGCTGACGGCGGCAGCGGCGCGACTCGGTGCGTCCGGCGTCGATGTCGTTCTCGAGCGGCCGCGCAACCCCACGCATGGCGACATCGCCACCAACCTCGCGCTCACGCTTGCCAAGACCGTGGGGGGCGGCCAAACGCCGCGCGCCATCGCCGAGCGGCTGGTCGGCTCATTGGAGCTGCCGGCCGGCCTGGTGCGTAAGACCGAGATCGCGGGACCCGGCTTCATCAACTTTTTCCTCGCCGACGCGCAGGTCGTCAGCGCGCTCCCCGCGATTCTCGCGGCGGGTCCTGATTATGGAAAGAGCGACGTTGGCCGCAGCGCACCCATCAACGTCGAATTCGTGTCGGCAAACCCCACGGGCCCGCTGCACGTCGGCCACGGCCGGCAGGCCGCGCTCGGTGATGCGATCGCGGCGCTGCTCGAGTGGACCGGCTGGCGCGTGAGCCGCGAGTTCTACTACAACGACGCGGGCAGCCAGATCATGAATCTCGCGCACAGCGTGCAGGCGCGCATTCGCGAGGCCCGCGGGCTGCCGGGCGAGATTCCCGAGCAAGGCTATCAGGGCGACTACATCCGCGAGATCGCCGAGCGCTATGTGGCCGAGCATCCGCGCGATCCGGAAGGGAAGGACCTGGAGGCCGTGCGACGCTTTGCAGTGCGTGAGCTGCGCGCCGAGCAGGACCGCGATCTGCAGGCGTTCGGGGTGAAGTTCGACGTGTACTTCCTCGAGTCATCACTCTACACCGACGGCAAGGTGGAAGAGACGACCCGTCGTCTCGTGGCGGCTGGACACACGTACGAGCGCGACGGTGCGCTGTGGCTGCGCACCACCGATTTCGGTGACGACAAGGACCGCGTGATGCGCAAGAGCGCGGAGAAGGGCCGCGAGTTTACCTACTTCCTGCCCGATGTCGCGTACCACGTCACCAAGTGGGAGCGGGGGTTCAAGCACGCGATCAACGTGCAGGGTTCGGACCATCATGGCACGGTCGCTCGCGTGCGGATCGGCTTGCAGGCGCTCGAAATGGGGATTCCACCAGGATATCCCGAGTACGTGCTGCATCAGATGGTGACGGTGATGCGTGGTGGGGCAGAAGTGAAGCTCTCCAAACGCGCGGGGAGCTATATGACGGTGCGCGAGTTGGTCGAGGAAGTGGGCCGCGATGCGGTGCGCTATTTCTATCTGATGCGCCGCGGCGAGACACATTTCGTGTTCGACGTCGATCTCGCCAAGAGCCAGACCGACGAGAACCCCGTCTTCTACGTTCAGATGGCGCATGCGCGCATGGCGGGAATCTTCCGCGTGGCGGGGCGTGATCCGGCGAGCGTCCGGGCCGAGGGCGGAGGGGAGGGGGTCGACCTCAGCGTGCTAACGCAGCCGGAGGAAGCCGATTTGATCAAGGTGCTGGCCGATTTTCCGGCCACGCTCGCCGGAGCCGCGGGGGCGCGCGAGCCGCACCGCATCACGAGTTATCTCGAGGGACTGGCCCGGCTTGCACACGCGTGGTATCACAAGTACCGCGTGCTGGGCGAGCGCGAGGAAGCGGCTCGGCTGGTGCTGGCGCGCGCCGTCAAACAGGTCCTGGCGAATGGACTCTCTCTTTTGGGGATTCGCGCCCCGGAACGGATGTGAGTGTGGGCTTGCTTGTGGTCGGCTCGATCGCGCTCGATTCCGTCATCACGCCGTTCGGCGAGACCGCCGACACGCTCGGCGGCGCTGCGGTGTTCTTCGCAATGGCGGGCGCTGTGCTTCACCCCGTGCAAGTCGTGGGTGTGGTCGGCAGCGATTTTCCGGAGGCACACCTCAAGAAGCTCGCGGCGCGCGGCGTCGATCTCGCGGGCGTCGAGCGGCAGGAGGGCGAGTCCTTCCGCTGGAAGGCGCGCTACTCCTACGATCTCAATAGCCGCGAGACGCTGGAGACCCGACTCGGCGTCTTCGCGGAATTCCAGCCACGCATTCCGGACAAGTTTCGCGACGCGAAGTTCGTGTTTCTGGGCAATATCGATCCCGAGCTGCAGCTCAACGTGCTCGATCAAGTCAAGCAGCCGACGCTGGTCGCGTGCGACACGATGAACTATTGGATCCAGGGCAAGAGGGATTTGTTGCTCGAGCTGCTGCGGCATATCGACATTCTGATGGTCAACGATTCCGAGGCCCGCGAGCTTTCGGGGGATTGGAACATCTATCGCGCCGCGCACTGGATTCTGGGCCGGGGTCCCAAAATGGTTGTCATCAAGCAGGGCGATCACGGTGCGCTGCTCGTCGATCCTGATACCATCTTCAAGGTGCCGGCCTATCCGCTGCAGGATGTGTTCGATCCCACTGGCGCCGGCGACGCGTTCGCCGGGGGCTTCATGGCGCACGTCGCGCGCACCGGGGATCTCGGGTTCCCCAACCTCCGGCGCGCGATGGTCTACGGCTCGGCCATGGGATCGCTGGCCGTCGAAGCATTCGGAGTGCAGCGCCTCGAGCAAGTGACGCTGCAGGAGGTGCGCAGCCGCGTGAAAGCGTTCCGCGATCTCGTGCACTTCTCGCTGGACGGCGAGGAATGACCAAGGCGGATCGGTACGCCGCGGCGGGCGTGAAGTTGGACACCGCCGCTGAAGCGAAACGGCGCATCGCGCAGCTCGTGAGTGCCACGCGAACGCCGCTCGCCCGGGGCCAGGTCGGCGGATTCGGCGGCATGGTGCGCGTGCCCGATGGTTTCAAGAAGCCCGTCCTCGTGATGTCGACAGATGGCGTCGGGTCGAAAGTCCTCGTTTCCGCCGCCGCCGGTATTCACGACACGGTCGGCGAGGATCTGGTCAATCATTCCGTCAACGACATCCTGGTGCACGGCGCCACACCGCTCGCGTTCCTCGATTACATCGCGGCGGGGAACCTCGTGCCGGAGATCGCCGAGCAAATCGTCGCTGGTGTCGCGCGCGCCTGCCGGGCGCACGACATGACGCTCGCCGGCGGCGAAACGGCACAGATGCCGGACCTGTATCAGCCCGGTCACTACGATCTCGCCGGGGCGATCGTCGGCGTGGTCGAGGAAGACAAGGCGCTCCACGGAGACCGCGTAGCAGCCGGCGATCAGCTGATCGGCTATGCATCCACGGGTCTGCACACCAACGGCTACACCCTGGCGCGGAAGATCGTGTTCGATTCGATGAAGCTGAAGATCGACGATCCGTTTCCCGAGACCGGCCAGTCGGTGGGACAGGTCCTCCTCGCGGTCCACCGGAGCTACACCACCGCTGTCCGGCCGGTGCTCGACGACATCCACGCCCTCGCGCACGTCACGGGGGGCGGCATCGCGGGCAATCTCGTTCGGGTGCTGCCGCCCGGCGTAGAGGCGGCCGTCGACGCGGGGAGCTGGCCTTGGCCATCGCTCTTCCGCGTCCTCATGCGCGCCGGTCACGTCCGGCGCGACGAGATGCGGCGCGTGTTCAATCTCGGCATCGGCATGGTCGCTGTGGTGGCACGCGATAATGTCGAGACGGTCATCCGCGCGGCCGCGCGCGCGCACGTTGCGGCGTGGATCATCGGCGAAATCCGGCCGGCGCGTGGCTCCGCTGCGACGGTTCGGTTTGAAGAAAGATAGAGATAGAGAGCTCGACGCGATGCGCCGCGCCCTCGAGCTCGCCTGGCGCGGCTGGGGGCGCGTTTCGCCGAATCCCATCGTCGGTGCCGTCGTGTTGCGCGGCCAGGACATCGTCGCCGAAGGGTGGCATGCCGAATTCGGCGGCCCCCATGCGGAGCTGAACGCGCTGGTTGCCGCAGGCGACCAGGCACGGGGCGCTACGCTGGTCGTGACCCTCGAGCCCTGCGCGCACCATGGCAAGACGCCGCCGTGCACCGACGCCATCCGGGCCGCGGGCGTGCGACGGGTCGTCGCGGCGGTCCGCGATCCCGATCCCGAGGCGCGCGGGGGCGCGGACGTTCTGAAACGCGCCGGGATCGAAGTCCAGATCGGATTGCTCGCCGAAGCCGCCGCCGCTCAAAACGCGCCTTTCCTTTTCACCAGGCAGCAGACAGACCGCCCCTTCGTCGCGCTCAAGCTCGCCACGTCCATCGATGGCCGCATTGCGGATGCCGGCGGCCGCTCGCAATGGATCTCCGGTCCGGAGGCGCGCGATCATGTCCATTGGTTGCGCGCCGGCTTCGACGCGATCGACCACCGCCCTCACGGACAACCCGCAGTTGACGGCCCGCGGCGACCTGACGCCCCGGAAGCCGCCGGTGCGCATCGTGTTCGACAGGCGCGCCATGCTGAACCTCGGCGTTTCGCTCGTCCAGACGGCGCGGGAAGTGCCGACGTGGGTCGTCGCGTCGCCCGAGGCGCCGATGGCCAATGTGTCGGTGCTCGAAGGCAACGGCGTGCGCGTCTTCCGCCCCGAAGCGCTCGCCCAAGCCTTTGCCCAACTGCGGCTCGCCGGGATCCAGTCGTTGTTATGTGAGGGCGGGGGCGCGCTTGGTACCAAACTGTTGACCGAAGGGCTGGTCGATCGCCTGTACTGGGTGCAGTCGCCCGTCTGGCTCGGAGAGGGCGCGGTGCCCGCTTTCCAAGGCATTCCGGCATTTCCGCTCGCCGACGCGCCACGCTGGGTGGTCGTGGAGCGCCGCCCCCTGGGCTCTGATACATTATTGGTCTTGGATCGACGGCTATGTTTACCGGAATCGTAGATGCGCTCGGCAGGATTGACGCGGTGCACGTGAACAACGGCGTGGAACTGCGTGTGAAGGCGTCGTATAAAGGCGTGAAGAAGGGCGAGAGTATCGCGCTCAATGGCGCCTGCCTCACCGTCGAAAAGGTTCTCAAAGGCGCCTTTACGGTGCACGCCGTGCAGACGACGCTCGGCCGAACGTTGATCGGCGAGTGGAAAAAGGGGCGGAGCGTCAACCTGGAACGGGCGCTCAGGGCAGGCGACCGCTTCGGTGGGCATTTCGTGCAGGGCCACGTCGATGGCGTGGGTACCGTCGCCGGTGTCGCAGAAGTCGAGGACGCGATGCTCGTGGATATTCGCGTGCCGCCCGACGTCGAAGAAACGACGGTTCTCCATGGGGCCATCACGGTGGACGGCGTAAGCCTGACGGTGAACGCGCTGGCAGAAGACAGGATCGTACAGGTGTCGCTCGTGCCGTTCACACGCGCGCACACGACGTTGGGGCGGCTCAGCAGCGGTGACCGGGTGCACGTCGAGGCCGACGTGCTGGGAAAATATGTGAGGCAGCTATGTATCCGCGCCGGCAAGCTCGTCATCGTGGCCGATGACGAGCGGCGCGAAAACGAGGGAGATCTCGTCGGCGCGGCCGAAACGGTCACGGCCGACATGATCAACTTCATGGCGACGTACGCCCGCGGGCTGATCTGCATGCCGCTGACCCCGGAGCGCTGCCAGGCGCTCGGTCTGCCGCAGATGACCGAGCATAACAACGAGTCGCACGAGACTGCCTTCACCATCAGCATCGACGCCGCCGCGCGGTTCGGGGTGAGTACGGGCATCTCGGCGGCGGACCGCGCCGCCACGATTCGCGTCGCGATCGATCCATCCACAGTGCCCAGCGACCTGCGCCGGCCCGGACACGTCTTCCCATTGCGGGCGCGTCCCGGTGGCGTGTTGCAGCGCGTCGGCCAGACCGAAGCCAGCATCGATCTGGCACGACTGGCCGGCCTGTATCCAGCCGGCGTGATCTGCGAGATCCTGAATCCCGACGGAACGATGGCTCGGCGCCCCGACCTCGAACGGTTCGCCAAAGAGCACGGCCTCACCTTCATCACCGTGGCGCAGCTGGTCGCCTACCGGCTGAAGCATGAGCGACTGGTGCATCGGGTCGCCGAAGCCCGACTCCCGACGCCGTTCGGCGAGTTCCGCATCATCGGCTATCGCAACGATGTCGATGCCGCCGAGCATGTCGCCCTCGTCTACGGCGATGCCGCCGGGAAGAAAGACGTCCTCGTACGGATGCACTCCAAGTGCCTCACCGGCGACGTGTTCGGTTCAGCACGCTGCGATTGCGGCTGGCAGTTGCACAGCGCCATGCGCATGATCGGCGAAGCCGGAGCGGGCGTCGTCGTGTATCTCGATCAGGAAGGCCGCGGCATCGGTCTGCTGAACAAGCTGAAGGCGTACGAGCTCCAGGATCAGGGCCACGATACCGTCGAGGCCAACGAGAAGCTGGGCTTTAAGCCCGACCTCCGGAACTACGGGATCGGCGCGCAGATTCTGCTCGACCTCGGTCTCTCATCGATTCGCGTCCTGACGAACAACCCGATGAAGCTGGTCGGCCTCGAGGGCTATGGGCTGGAGATCGTCGAGCGGCTGCCCATCGTGCCGGCGCCGTCGGACGAGAATCGGGCCTATCTCGACGTCAAGCGGGACAAGCTGGGTCACTTCCTCACCCACTGATCGTGCCGCACAAGGCTCCTCCTCCCTCCGCAGCGCGCAGCTCCAACCGCCAGCGGCGCGTGGCGATCATTGTCAGCCGATTTCACGAGCACATCACCGCAAAGCTGCTCGAGGGCGCGCGCGAGGCGTTGCGGCGCGGCGGCATCGCGGACTCGAACGTCGACGTCACGTGGGCTCCGGGCGCCTTCGAGCTTCCCGTCCTCGCGGAGGCGGCTGCCGCGAGCGAACGCTTCGACGCCATCGTGGCGCTTGGGTGCGTGATCCGCGGCGAGACGCCGCATTTCGAGTATGTCGCGGGCGAGGCGGCGCGCGGCCTCGGGAACGTCGCGCGTGCGCACCGCATCGCGGTAGGGTTTGGGGTGTTGACGACGGAGACCGAGGCTCAGGCGCTGGCGCGCGTCAGTAAAGGTGCCGAGGCCGTGCAGGCGGCCCTCGAGACCGCCGCTGCGCTCGAGAGGCTCGGTGCAGCGCCCCGAGACTAAGGCGCGCGCGCGCGCCCTCCAGCTGCTGTATGCATGGGAGCTTTCCGCCAGACCGACGATAGAAACCGTCGTCGCCCGCGTGGCGGTCATTTACGGCGGCGCGCCACGCGGCTACGACCGCGGTGCGGATCTCGCCGCGAAGGCGATTGCCGGCCTGCCCGAGTTCGACCGCCGCATCGCGGACGCCGCCGAGCATTGGCGGCTCGAGCGCGTCGGCGTGGTTGAGCGCAACATCCTGCGCCTGGCGCTCGCCGAGCTCGATGAGGCGTCCACGCCGCCGCGTGTGGTGATCGATGAAGCAGTCAAGCTCGCCCACTGGTTCGCCGGCCCCCGTGCGCCGGGGTTCATCAACGGCGTCCTCGATGCCATCGCCCACGAGACCGGCGCATTGTGAAGATTCTGCTCGTGAACTGGAACGACCGGGAGAATCCACAGGCCGGCGGCGCCGAAATCCATCTCCACGAGCTGTTCGGCCGGATCGCCTCGTCGGGGATGGGGGGGGGCCATGATGTCCATCTGATCGCGAGCGGTTGGCCGGGTTGCGCGCCGCGCGCGGTTGTGGACGGTATGCAGGTCACGCGCATCGGAGGCCGCCATAGTTTCGCGCTGCGTGGCCGGGGAGCGGTGCGGCGCGCGCTGCGTGCCCAGCCTTTCGACGTCGTGATCGAGGATATCAACAAGCTTCCGCTGTTTTTGCCCATGCTCACGTCGCTGCCCTTCGTCGCGATCGTGCCACACCTGTTCGGGACGACCGCATTCGCGGAAGCCAGTCCGCCCATGGCAACGGTGGTGTGGGCCGCCGAGCTGCCGATCCCCTGGATATACCGCCGTGCGGCATTCCATACGATTTCCGAGAGTACGAGGGATGACCTCGTCCGGCGTGGTGTTTCGAAAGAACGGATCGTCGTCATCCATCCCGGCGTGGATTCCCAAGCGTATCGCCCCGACCCGGCAACGCCGCGCGCCGCGCACCCCACGTTCTTGTATCTGGGCCGATTGAAGCGTTATAAAGGAGTAGAGTTCGCCCTGCGGGCCCTTGCCATCGCGCGAGCCGCACGCCCCGACATGACGCTGGACATCTGCGGGCAGGGCGACGACCGGCCGCGCCTCGAGCGGCTGGCCGGTGCACTGGGACTGCGGGACGCCGTGCGATTCCTCGGGTACGTACCGGAAGAGGAAAAGAAACGGTTGTTGCGCCGCGCCTGGGCCGTCGTCTTTCCGAGCCCGAAAGAAGGGTGGGGGATCACGAACGTCGAGGCCGCTGCCTCCGGAACGCCGGCGCTGGCGTCCGACAGCGCCGGATTGCGCGAGTCGGTCCAGCACCAGATAACGGGATACCTGGTGCCCCACGGTGATGCACAGGGGCTGGCGGACCGGATGCTCGCGTTGGCCGCCGATCCGGCGGCCGTGGAGCGCCTGGGGCGCGCGGCTCGCACGTTTGCGGAAGGGCTGTCGTGGCACGCCGCGGCGCGCGCGACGGTGGCCCATATCGAACACACTATCGCTGCACGGGAAAGGGAGCGTTGACGCATGCGCATCACGATCACCGTCCGTCATACGGACGTCGACGACGATCTTCGCGCGCACACCCGCGAGCTGGTCGAAAAGGTGGTAAAACTCGTGCGGCGCCCGCATCACGCGCAGGTGATTTTCACCGAGGATCATGGCGAGGCGGGTGTCGAGATCGAGATCCATGCGCCGCGGGGCCGCGTCCACGTCGCCAAGTCTCAAGGCCCTGATCAGCGCTCCGCGCTCGACGCGGCGATCGCGCGCGTGAAGCGCCAGCTGCTCGATGGGAAGGAGACGCCGCGCGCCCGCCGCACGACGCGGCGTTCCAGAGTGCCAGGGCCGCGGTGACCACGCCTCCCGCGACGTCGCCGCGGCTCAAAGTCGGCGACCTGCTCGCCCGCAAGGGCGATCCGCTGCAGCTCGAGGTGCTGACGGCCGAAGTGGGGCTCGCGCGCGAGATCCGGTCCCCGGAAGCCTCGAGTCCCGGACTCGTGCTCGCCGGCTACACGGCTCGGTTCGTGGGCACCGATCGCATTCACATTCTCGGCGAAACCGAAATCACGTACCTCGCTTCGCTCGACGCCAAGGCGCGGCGCAAGTCGATCGAAACGTTCTTGTCCTACGACCTGCCGTGCATCGTCATCACGAAGGGCCAGGAGGCACCGGAAGAATTGCTGGTGCTGGCGCGCGAGAGGGGCATCGCGGTCATTCGCACCCGCCTCAAGACGGCGGAATTTTACCGGGGGCTCAAGCCGTTTCTCGACGACGCCTTCGCCCCCCGCACGACCGTCCACGGCTCGCTCGCCGACGTCTTTGGCGTGGGTCTCTTGTTCCGGGGACGTTCCGGGATCGGGAAGAGCGAATGCGTGCTCGACCTGGTCGAGCGCGGGCATCGCCTGGTGGCGGACGACGTCGTCCACGTCACGCGCCGCGGGAACGACGTGCTGATCGGCCGGGGACACGAGATTTCCCGGCACTTCATGGAGATCCGCGGCGTCGGCTTGATCGACATCAACGCGTTGTTCGGGATTCGCTCCGTCCGGCAACAGAAGCGCATCGAGGTGGTGGTGCAGCTCGAGGATTGGGACAATACGCGGGAATACGACCGGACCGGTCTCGACCAGCAGCGCACCGAGCTCCTCGACGTCGAGCTGCCGCTCGTGACGGTGCCGCTGAATCCCGGCAAGAACCTCACCGTGATTTGCGAAGTCGTCGCAATGACTCACCTGCTGCGCTACAGCGGCGTGGACTCCGCGAACGCGTTCAACGAGCGTCTCATTCGTCGCATGCGGGAGAAGGGCGGCGTGCAGCAGTACCTGGAGGAGGATTATGAGTGACCTCCGCGGCATCATCGTGACGCACGCCGCGGTCGCGCAGGCACTGGTGGCGGCGGTGGGTGCGATCACCGGCGTTCAAGATGCGCTCACCGGCGTATCGAACGAGGGGTGCGGCACGGCGGAGTTGGGCGAGCGCCTGCGCACAGCCATCGGCGAAGGACCCGCCGTGCTCTTCGTCGATCTGCCCGGAGGCTCCTGCTTTACCAGCTCGGTCCGCTATGCGAGGCAGCATGCCGAAATCGCCGTCGTCACCGGTGTGAATCTCGCCATGCTGGTCGATTTCGTCTTTCACCGGGACATCTCACCCGCGGAGGCCGCCCGTCGTGCCGTCGACGCCGGCGCGAAGGCGATTCGCGTGAGCGCATGAGTCTCGCGCTGTATCGCATCGATGACCGGCTGATCCACGGCCAGGTGGTCGTGGGGTGGGGCCAGCCGCTCCACGTCTCATTCATCGTGCTCGTTGATGACGAGGTGAGCAGCAGCGATTGGGAGCAGGATCTCTACCGCATGGGCGTACCGCCCCAGATCGAAGTGATCTTCGCGTCGGTGGATCAGGCGGCGCAGCTGTTTTCGACTTGGGAAGCGGATGAGCGCGTCGGGATTCTGCTCGTGGGCGATATCGATACGGCGGTCGCGCTCGCCGCTCGCGTGCCGCAGGTGCGCCGGTTCAACGTGGGCGGCGTCCATCACCGCACCGGTCGGAAGGAACGGCTGCGTTTCGTGTATCTGACCGACGATGAAGCCGCCAAGCTGCGCGAGCTGGCGGCGCGCGGCGTCGACGTCACCGCGCAGGACGTGCCGACGGCGCGCGCGGTGCCGATCGGAGAGTTCACATGATCCTCCCCATCGAGGTCCTGATCGCGCTCGTCGTGTGGGGCACGCTGGTGGGCGTCGATCTGGTCAGCCTGCCCCAGATGATGATCGCCCGGCCGCTCGTGGCGGGCACGGTCGCGGGCGCCATCCTCGGCGACATCCCGACGGGCCTCAAGCTCGGTGTCGTCTTCGAGCTGCTGCAGTACGACATCCTGCCCGTCGGCGCCGTGCGCTACCCCGAATACGGGCCTGCAACCGTCGCCGCGGTCGCGACGGCGCACGCGGCGCCCGGGGGTGGCGTGCTCGGCCTGGGTCTCGGGGCCCTCGTGGGACTCGTGACCGGCCTGCTCGGGGGTGTCACGATCAACCTGCTGCGCCGCGTGAACTCGCGGATCGTGCATGCCGCCGCAGCGCAGCTGGAATCGGGAGACCCGCGCGCGCTGGTGCGCATACACGTGGGTGGGTTGCTGCGTGACGCCCTGCGGGCGGCACTGGTGACGATGGTCGGCCTCGTGCTCGCCTGGCTGGCGCGGCCACTCCTTGCCGGTGCGCTCACCGTGCGCGGAGCGCTGCTCC
>WNGG01001873.1_pt1 | contig 28793 bp, 23 predicted proteins | sample 5400661 | NCBI WGS metagenome assembly WNGG01 (sample SAMN13153372, study PRJNA577476) | soil metagenome | isolation source: 100 cm soil or saprolite under Garry oak tree replicate 1 | place: USA:California | collected 2016-06-15
TCACCATTCCCGAGCTCGGTACCCAGCAGGCCGCCCTGCCCCCGGTCACCGTGCTGACCTCGAACCGGACCAGGGACCTGCACGACGCGCTCAAGCGCCGCTGCCTGTACCACTGGATCGCCTACCCGGACACCGCCCGCGTCGCCGAGATCGTCAGGCGCCGGGTGCCGGAGTCGGGGGAGCGGCTGTCCGGCCAGATCGCCACCGCGGTCAGCCGGCTGCGCAGCCTGGACCTCACCAAGCCGCCCGGCATCTCGGAGGCGATCAGCTGGGCCTTCGCGCTGAGCGTGTTCGGCGCCCGGGAGCTGGCCGCTCCGGTGGCCGGGCAGACCCTCAGCACCGTGCTCAAGTACCCGGAAGACGAGGAGACGGTGCGCCGGGCCGGGCTGGCGGGGGTGGTCAGCTCCCTTGACTGAGGGGTATCCCGCTCCCGACGTGGCGGCCATGGCCACCGGCTTCGGCATCGCCCTGCACACCGCGGGGCTCCCGGTCGGGCCGGACCGCTGCGAGCGGCTGGCCCGCGCGGTGACAGTCATGGGCGCCACCTCGCTGGCCGAGCTGCGCGCCTGCGCGCTGGCCACGATGGTGTCCGATCCCGGCCAGATGGCCACCTTCGACCGGGTGTTCGCGGCGCTGTTCGGCGGCCCGTCGCCGTTCCGGACCCCGGTGCCGCCGGTCATGCCCTCGTTCGAGCGAGCCGACCAGGACAGCAGCCCCCAGCCCGCCCCGCCGTCCCAGGGCGAGCTGGATGGCAGCCGGCCGGGCCTTCGTGTGGTGGATGCCATGCCGGCCGCCGCCGACGGAGACGAGCCGCTGGCCGAGGGCCCGGCCCTGCGCCAGGTGGCGTCGGCCGCCGAGGCGCTGCGCGGCCGGGACTTCACCGAGCTGTCCCCGGCCGAGCTGCGCCAGCTGGTCGTGCTCATGCGCGAGATGACGCTGGCCGTGCCGCCCCGGCGGACCCGCAGGTACCGGCCCGCCCGCGACGGGAAGCGGCCGGACCTGCGCCGGACGCTGCGGCTGGCGCGGCGCAGTGGCGGCGAGGCGATCCGGTTCGCGCGCCGCGCGCCGCGGGTCCGGCCGCGCAGGCTGGTGGTGCTGTGCGACATCTCCGGCTCCATGGAGCCCTACGCCCGGGCGCTGCTGATGCTGCTCTACGTGCTCAGTGCCGGCCAAGGGTGGGGCGGCCAGGTGCGCGCCGGTCAGGGAGGGGGCCAGAACCGTCCCGAGGTGTTCAGCTTCGCCACCAGGCTGACCCGGCTGACGCCCGCGCTGGCCGCCGCCAGCCCGGACACCATGCTGGCCAAGGCGGGCGAGGCGGCGCCCGACTGGTCGGGCGGGACCAGGATCGGCGCCGCGGTCAAGGACTTCAACGATCACTACGGCAGCCGGGGCATGGCCCGCGGCGCGGTGGTCCTGATCATCTCCGACGGCTGGGAGACCGGCGACCCGGCGCTGCTCGGCGTCCAGATGGCGCGGCTGTCCCGGATGGCGAACCGGATCGTGTGGGCCAACCCGCGCACCCAGTCCCCGCGGTACCGCCCGGAGGTCGGCGGCATGGCCGCCGCGTGGCCATACTGCGACGCCGTGGTCAGCGCGCACAACCTGGACTCGCTCGAGGACCTGCTCGATGCGCTGCGGGCCCGCTGAGCGCTGCTGCGACCTGCGGGCCCGCTGGCCGCCGCCTGGGGGGGAGGGGGCGGCGGCCAGCGGGGCGCAGGACAAGCCGTCGGTGCGCAAAGCGGGTGCGCACCAGCGGCTGGCTCAGGTAACGCTGACCCCGATGGTGTGGTAGCCGGTCGCGCCGTTCGGCTCGGTCTTGTGCTTCACCGCGGTCTGGGTGTAGCCGCTCTTGTCGGTGGCCCGCACCTGGAGCGTGTGCTCCCCCGGGGTCGCGTCCCAGACGTAGTACCACTGCCGCCAGGTGTCGATGGTGTCCTGGGCCGGCAGCCTGGCCTCGTGGAAGACGCCGTCGATGCCCACCTCGACGGCCTCGACCCCGGTGTGCTGCGCCCAGGCCACCCCGGCGACCGTCACCTGGCCCGCGGCCACGGTGCTGCTCCGCTTCGGCACGTCGATGCGGGACTCCGTCTTGATCGGCGCCTGCTGGGACCATGCCGGCGTCTGCTTGACCCAGTACGCGCTGAATGCGCCGAACGTGGTGAACTCCATGTCCACCACCCACTTGGTCGCGGACACATAGCCGTACAGCCCGGGCACCACCACCCGCACCGGGTAGCCGTGGGCCTGCGGCAGCGGCTTGCCGTTCATGCCCACCGCGAGCAGCGACTTCCGGCCGTCCATGACCGGCTCGGTGGCGACGCCGATGGTCATCCCCTTGACGTCGCGCATGACGATCTGCTCCGCGCCCGACTGGATGCCGGCCTTGCGCAGCACGCTGGCCAGGAGCGTGCCCTGCCAGCGGGCGTTGCCGACGAAGTTGCCGCCCACCGCTTCCGAGACGCAGGTCAGGGTGACGTCATGCTCGATCATGGGCATCTTCATCAGCTCGGCGAACGTGATCGTCATCGGGTTGTCGACCATGCCGTGGATCTTCAGCTGCCAGGTCGACGCCGAGACCTGCGGGATGACCAGGGACGTGTCCACCCGGTAGAAATCCGCGTTCGGCGTGTAGAAGGGGGAGATGCCCGGGATGTTCAGCGACTCGGTCACGGGCGGCGGCTTGGCCGCCGTCGCCGCCGGCAGCGACGTCGGGGTCGGCGTCGGCGTGGCGCCCGGGGCGGGCCGCATCTTCGCCGCCGCCGTGTTCGCCGGCGCGTGCTTGCCCAGCAGCACTTCGCCGCCGACGCCGGCGGCGGCCGCGCCCGCGGCGGTGACGCCCGCCGCGCGCAGGAACTTACGCCGGTCTACGGTGGTCGTCATCGTGTCCTCCTCCGGGCGCCGCCGCGCGTTGGCCGGAGCGGCGCGATCGGCGCTGACGCGCGGAAAAGCCAGATAAGTGCCGCGACGCCGGCGATGCCGCCGACGACCGCGGGGGTGACGTCGCCGACGTGGCTGGCCGGCCTGGTGATCACCGCAAACGCGGCGACCAGGGTGAATGCCCCGATGCCGGCCACGCCGACCGCGGCGGCGCGGCGGGCCAGCCCTCCGATCACGATGGCCACGACGGCGAGCGTGGCGTACATGCCGAGCAGCAGCACGGTCCGGCCCGACGCCCCGAAGTGCTGCAGCGCCACGTTGCGCAGCGCGGCCGGCATCCGGTCGATGAACACCGCGCCCAGGGCGCTGACCGGCGAGGCCGACGACCGGAGCAGCGCCGCGACCACGGTGGAGACGCCGATCACGACGCCGGTGGCGAGGACTTCCGCCACCGCGCCGACCATCACCGCGCGCCGCCTCGCCTCCCGCCGCTGCTCCTGCTCGGCCTGCCAGTTGTCCGGGTAGACGCCCGCGTCGGGTGCCGTGAGCAGCAGATCGCGGCTGAACGCCGGGTCGGCCAGTCCGGGCTCGGTGTAACTGCCCGGGCCAAGGTAGGCGCCGCCGGCGAAGCCGTCCTGAGTCCCGGCGAAGTCGTCCGGGGCCGCGGCATAGCCGCCCGCCGTCCCGTCGTAGCCGGTGTCGTCCGAGTCATAGCCGCTGCCCCGGCCGGCGTACTCGCCGGCCGCCTGGCCGTAGCCGCCGTCGCTGCGGGCGTAGCCGTCCATGGCGTCGTCGAACCCGTCCGTCACGCCGTCGAACCCGTCGGCCGCGCCCGTGTACTGCTCGACCGTGCCCGTGTACCCCTCGACCGCGCCGGCGTAACCGTTCCCGGCGTAGCCGTTGCCCGTTCCGGCGTAGCCGTCGCTCGTTCCGGCGTAGCCGTTGCCGGCGCTGCCGTAGCCGTTGCTTGCTCCGGTATAGCCGTTGCCGGCGCTGCCGTAGCCGTTGCTTGCTCCGGTATAGCCGTTGCCGGCGCTGCCGTAGCCGTTGCTTGCTCCGGTATAGCCACTGCCGGCGCTGCCGTAGCCGTTGCCATCCCCGCCGTAGCCAGTCCCGGCATTGCCGTAGCCGCCAGGGGCCCCGGCGAAGTCGTCCGGGGCTCCGGCGTAGCCGCCTGCGGTCCCGGCGTAGCCGTTCCCTGTCCCGGCGTAGCCGTTGATGCTCCCGGCGTGGCCGCCGCTGGCGTAGCCATCCATCCGGTGGCCGTTGCCGTTCCCGGCCCCGCCATAGCCGGCCCCGCTGTAGCCGTCCGCACCGCCGTAGCCGGCCCCGCCGCCGTAACTGTTCCCGGCCCCGCTGTAGCCGTCCGCGCCGTCGTAGCCGTTCCCGGCCGTGCCGTATTCGTCCCCGCCGTCGTAGCCGTGGTCCGGGGTCCGGTCGTGGCCGTCTCGGTCGTAGCCGTCTCGGGCATAGCCGTCTTGCGTGTCGCCGTAACCAGCCGAGCCGTAGCCGCCGCTGTAACCGTCCCTCGTCGCGGGGAAGGCCGCCGTGGCGACGGCCGCCTGCTGGCCGCGGTCGCCCGATCCGCGGGACGCGTGCTGGTAGCCGGCCTGGCGCCGGTGACCGTCGACCATCGCGTAGGCGTCCAGGCGATCCGCTCCGGACCGGCGGTCCGCCTGCTCCCCTTCGGGGTCCCGGTAGGACGGCCAGCCCTCGGCCGGAGTCGCCTGGGGCCAGCGCTCCTGGCGAGGCGGCATCCGATGCGACGGGTCGTAGCTCATATCCCTATTCACGGTCCTGGTGGCCGGTGCCGTTTGATGTTTGCCCTGTGGGTAACCAACCGGTAAGAAAGCGCAGACCCTGACGGCACCGGTCAGACCGGGACTTCGCGGCCGGTGTCGGTGGCGAACGCCGGATCCGGCACCGGCTGGCGGTCTAGGCCCGGCCCGGGCTCGCGGACCAGGTCCCGGCCGGCGCCGGGTCCCAGGACCGCGGGCTCAGCAACCGCGGGCTCAGCGACTGCGGGGTCAGCGACTGCGGGCTCAGCGACCGTGGGCCGTGGCCCGGCGGTTACCGCGCGCCTGGCCAGCTCGTACCGGACCAGCCAGCCGGCCGCCACGATCAGCAGCGGCACGCCGTAGGCGATGGCGTCGTGCAGCCGCCACGGGATGCTGTACCGGCCCAGGTTCGGCTCGGCCGCGTAGTAGCCGCCCGCGGCGAACGCCAGCCATTCCGGCCGGCCGTCGAGGGCGACCAGCATGACCAGCAGCAGCGAGTACCACTGGTAGTGCGGGGTGGTGACGGCCAGCGCGCCCGCGGTCATCACGACGGCGCCCCGCCAGGGCCGGTCAGGGTCGGAGAACTGGAGCACGGCGAGAGCGATCGCGGCCAGGATGAGCACCGCCACCGCGCTGGCCAGCGGCCCGGTGATGAACAGGCCGATGATCCCGTACCTGGTGCCGGTCGTGTAGTTCTCCTGCTGCAGGTAGCCCGGCAGGAAGCCGATCACCTTGCCGCCGACCCGGAGCACGTGCGGGACGTAGACCAGGGTGAACGCGCTGCCCGCGGCGCCGGCGACCGTCACCCAGCGGCGCCGCAGCAGCGCGGGCGCGGCCAGCGCGGGCGTCATCTTGGTCGCGATGGCCAGGCCGAGCAGGATCCCGCCGATTACCGTCCGGCGGGTGGTGCGGGCCGTGGCCAGCAACAGCACGGCGGCCGCGGTGATGCCCACCGCGATCACGTCCACGTGGGCGCTGTTGCCGGCCTCCAGGGCCACCGTCGGGCACCACGACCACAGCGCGGCCATCCGCACGTCCCGGCCCAGCCGTTTCAGGCCGAACAGCAGCAGGACCGTGACGAGCACCGCGGCCAGCGCCGTGGTGGCCTGGATGGGCGTGCTCGAGTCGCCGCCGTCGGGCAGGTAGTGCACCCCGAGGAAGTACGCCTCGGCGACCGGCGGGTAGATGGTGGGCACGGTCGGCCGGTTGATCCTGGTGCAGCCCGGGGCGAGCTCGGCGGCCGGATGGCGGCTGACGTAAGACGCCCGGACGCAGTACTCGCCGCGCGGGTAGAAGAGGAACTCGTTCCGCAGCCCGGCGAGCCGCGACGCGGTGGGGACGTACTGGTACGGGTCGATGCCCGCGGCCTGCACCTTGCCGTCCCAGACATAGCGGTAGAGGTCGTTGCTGTTCTGCGGCGGCGCGGACACCGCGGCCACCTGCATGACGATCCCGCCGAGCAGGATAAGAGCCACCGCGGTCCGCCGCGGCACCTGCCGCAACAGCCAGGCGGCGGCGATGAACGCGACCCACGCGCCCATCAGCAGCGGCAGCGGGCGTATCCGCGCCGGGTTGAGGCTCGGGTGGACGAGCAGCAGCACCAGGCCGGCCAGTACCGCCAGGGCCAAGCCGATGGCGGCCACCCGGAGTTTTCCGTTCATGCTGCGAGGAGTTCCATCTGTCTGGGCGGACTGATCATCCGCGGTCCGGGCGGTAAGCATGCCGTAACAGCGCGACGACGGCTCGTTCGGAACACACCTGACAGCCGCCGATGGAGGCGAACCACCGCCCGTCGACCGTCCAGATCTCCACCTCGCCGAGGCCTGCGTCGTAGGCCACGTCGGTGATGTGATCGGCGCCGACGTAGGCCCATGGGAACCAGGCGCTGGCCGATCCGCCGTGGCACAGCCGGACCTGCTCCTGGCGCAGCGGCGAGCCGGGCGGCTCGAGCTCGACGATGGCGCGGCCCTGCGGCGCGAGCAGTTCGGCCACCCGGCGGAGCAGGGCGGCCGGGTCGCCGCCGATCCCGATGTTCCCGTCCGCGAGCAGCACCGTGGTCCAGCGGCCGGTGCCCGGCACGCGGTCGAACACATCGCGCAGCATGACCAGGGCGCCCGAGGAGCGGGCCAGGTCGACGGCGTACGGCGTGATGTCGATGCCCAGGGCGGGGATGCCGCGTTCGGACAGGGCGACGGTCAGCCGGCCCGGTCCCGAGCCGATATCGAGCGTCGGGCCCTCACATCGGTCCAGGATCGATTTGTCGCCGGGGCTTTCCCGCAGCCAGCCGTCCACCGGCAGCGGCTTGCGGCTGCCGTCGGCGTGCTCGATCTCCGGCCTGGCCCAGCCGGCCAGCGCGTGCTCGTAAAGTTCCCCGATCACGCGGACTCCTCCCATGAAACCCTGGATGATCGCGAGGCAGGCGCGGCGCGCGGCCCGCGATCGCTCGATCGCCCCGCCGGTCCCGGCGGCGCAAAGCATCCCTCAGTGTTAACCCAGGCACGATTTCGCGGGGCCGGTTCGGCGCCGAACAGGGCGGATCTCACAGAATCGTCACTGTGCTTACGGAGTCGTGACGCTTTTGCCCTGTTTACTGGCGTCACCGGCTGTTTACGTCTTAACGTGGAGGCGTAATCACTGCCCTGTTACAGAAACGGGAATCCTTTGGTGAGCAACCCCGATCCGCCTGGCCGGATCGTCGTTGTCGATGACGACCCGACGGTCGCTGACGTCGTCGGGCGTTACCTCGTCCGCGACGGCCACACGGTCGAGTGCGTGCACGACGGATACGAGGCGCTGCGCCGGGTGGCCGAGGAGCCGCCCGATCTCGTCGTCCTGGACCTCATGCTGCCCGGCATGGACGGCCTCGAGGTGTGCCGCAGGCTGCGGGCCCGGTGGCCGATTCCGGTGGTCATGCTGACCGCCCTCGGCGATGAGACCGACCGCCTGGTCGGCTTCGAGACCGGTGCCGACGACTACGTCACCAAGCCATTCAGCCCGCGTGAGCTGGCGCTTCGCGTGCGTTCTGTGCTGCGGCGGTCCCGCGGCGCCGGCCTGCCGGACAAGCTCGACCTCGGCGCCATCACCGATGGCGACCTGGTGGTAGATCTTTCCGCGCACGAGGTCAGGGCCGAGGGCAAGCTGATCCAGCTGACCTCGCGTGAGTATGACCTGCTCGTCTTCCTGATGCGGAACCCGCGCAAGGCGTTCACCCGGGAGCAGTTGCTCACCGAGGTGTGGAGCTGGACGTTCGGCGACACCTCGACCGTCACCGTGCACGTTCGGCGGCTGCGCGAGAAGCTCGAGCCCGACCCGACCATGCCCCGGCGCATCGTGACCGTGTGGGGCGTCGGTTACCGATACGAGCCGGAGGCGGCGTGAGCGGACCGGAGGAGCGCGGCATTTTCTTCCCCCGTCATTCGAGCCTCGCTCCTCAGCCCAGGCGATGCCTTAGGGCGCCCCGGAGGCGAGCGGGAGGTACCGCGTGACCGCGGTAGCCGACGGCGCCTCCCTGCTGCCGAACGGCATCCAGTGGTCCGACCTGTCGTACATCTCCGAGCGCGTCCTGGTCATCGCGCTCGTCATCAGCCTGATCAGCCTGCTGCTGCTGCGGCGGCTTGCGGCCCGGTCGATCGGCCTGATGGTCACCATCGTGGTTGCCGTCTCCGTGCTGACCTCGCTCGCCGGGATCAGCGTCATCACCATCCGCATGCTGGGCGCGGCCGAACGCAACGACGTGCTCGATCTGATGGCGATCGCCGGCCTGGCCGGCCTCGTGGTCGCGTTGTTCGTCGGGCGGCGGCTGACCAAGGCCAGCCGGGCGCTCTCCTCGGCCGTGCAGGGCGTCGGCGACAGCGGCGTCTACGTGGCGCCGCAGCTGACCCTGCCCGCGGAGCTCAACGAGCTCTCCAAGGAACTCACCGCCACGCACGAACGACTGGCTCAAGCCCGGTCCAGGGAGCGGGCGCTGGAGGCCAGCCGGCGTGAGCTCGTCGCCTGGGTCAGCCACGACCTGCGCACTCCGCTGGCCGGCCTGCGGGCCATGGCCGAGGCGCTGGAAGACCAGGTCGTGATCGATCCGCGCGAGGTCTCCCAGTACCACTCGCAGATCCGCCGCGAGGTGGACCGGCTCACCCTGATGATCGACGACCTGTTCGAGCTGTCCCGCATCCACGCGGGCGCGCTGCGGCTGTCCAAGCGGATGGTCGGGCTCGAGGATCTGGTCGCCGAGGTCGTCGCCAGCGCCGAGCCGGTCGCCCGGCACAAGGGCGTCCGGCTCACCGGGGCCGCGGTGCGCGGCATGCCCGTCTTCGTCGACTCCGCCGAGATGGGCCGGGCCCTGCGCAACCTGGTGACCAACGCGATCAGGCACACCCCGTCCGACGGCGGCGTGGACGTGCTGGCCGAGGTGCAGGGCGGCATGGCCTGCGTGAGCGTGTCCGACGCCTGCGGCGGGATCCCGCCCGGAGACCTTCCGCGGGTGTTCGACGTGGCGTTCCGCGGCGAGTCGGCCCGCACCCCGGGGCCTCAGGAGGGCGCCGGGCTCGGCCTGTCCATCGCCCGCGGCATCGTCGAGGCGCATTCCGGCCAGATCGCCGTGCGCAACGCCGGCCCCGGCTGCCAGTTCCTGATCAGGCTGCCGCTGGGCCGTGCCGCCACGCCCGCCATCAACCGCACCGTCCCCCGCCGCCGCACCGGCGCTGCCGCCCCGGCAGGCCCGCCCCCGGCGGGCCCGGCTCCGGCCGGTCCCGGCCCCGACCAGCCCCGGGCCATCCCCACGCGTTAACCAGGGCCATTGTCGTATCGGGCAGCATGTGCCCCGCCGGGGATGCGGCGGAGTCGTTAGTGGCGGGCGTGATTGCTGCGCCGCCAGGGCCGCTCCCGGCGGTGCCGGCCCCCGTGGCCCCGCCCCTTGCGCCCCGGGCGCCTCACGCCGCTCATGCGTCCCGCGCCAGCCCCGTCTCCCGCCGGCACGATGCCGCATCGAGCCGGCCCCAGCCGGCACGCTGCCACATCGAGCCGGCCCGATCTCCGCCCGGCCGCCCCCGTACGGCGTCACGGCGACCGGGCCGACGTGACCCGACACGGCACTAGATTTTGATGGGCCCCGCGGGGCGTCTTACCCGCTCTGCGGGTCCTAACCGGGCTTGCCGCGCCATGGAGGCCGGTTGAACTGCTCGGCATCACATCCGGGCCCTGCCAGAACTTCCCGGCCCGCTGGTTCCCCGCCGAGATCGAGCCGGTCTGCCTGGCCAGCTCGCCACGGTCGATGCCGGCCCGAGGCAGTGGCGATCATGGAGATCGACCAGATCCGCTGCCGTGCCGCCGACCTGGGCAACCGCCAGGTATAACCACGCTCGGCGCAGGTCTTCGCATACTCTCGGGCTCGCCATGGCAACCGTACGTGACGATCCTCGGCGGCCGACGGACCCGGGTCAAGGCCCGTCCCGGATAACCCGTGACCCGTGCCCGTGCCTGCGACTGCTGTGCCTGCGACTGCCGTGCCCGTGCCTGCGGCTGCTGTGCCTGCGACTGCCGTGCCCGTGCCTGCGGCTGCTGTGCCTGCGACTGCCGTGCCCGTGCCTGCTATGCCCGCGACTGCCGAGCCCGTGACCCGTGCCCGTGACCCGTGCCCGCGACTGCCGTGCCCGCGAGGCCCTCGCCCCGCGCCGCACTCAAGTGCCGCGTGTGACACACGTTATCCTTGCGCTGATGTGTCCCAGGGTACGAAATTATTGTGGATCGTTACACCTCTTATAGCGAGTGTAACGATCCACAATGACGAAAAAGGCTCCTAGGCTCGGGTTAGGGCGGGCTCGCGCAGGGGAGCCTGGGCGAATTCGGCGATGCCGTCGGCGAAGCGCGTGTGGGCGCGGAAGCCGAGGTCAAGGGCGGCGCCTTCGGGGGAGGCCACGATGTGCCTGACGTCGCCAAGGCGGTACTCGCCGGTCACCACGGGCTCGATGCCGCCGAACGCGCGGGCCAGTGCCCCGGCCATCTCGCCCACCGTGTGCGGCTCACCGCTGGCCACGTTGTAGCAGCGCAAGCCACCAGCCGCAGCCCCGTGAGCCGCAGCACCGTGACCCGCAGCACCGTGACCCGGAGCCCCGTGAGCCGCAGCCTCGGCGACCGCCCGGTCGACCGCTTCCAGGGCCATCAGGTTGGCCCGGGCCACGTCGCGGACGTGCACGAAGTCGCGGCGCTGGCCGCCGTCTTCGAACACCCGCGGCGGCACGCCGTTCTCCAGGCAGGAGCGGAAGATCGCGGCCACGCCCGAGTACGGGGTGTCGCGGGGCATCCGGGGGCCGTACACGTTGTGGTAGCGCAGTCCGACCGCCGTCCCCCCGGTCAGCCGCGCCCAGCTCGCTGCCAGGTGCTCCTGAGCCACCTTGCTCGCGGCGTAGGCGTTGCGCGGGTCGAGCGGCGCCTCCTCGCCCACCGTCGCCGTGCTGAGCGGCTGCCCGCACTGCGGGCAGCGCGGCTCGAACCGGCCCGCGGCCAGGTCGGCCGGGTCCCGGGGCGACGGCCGCACCCGGCCGTGCGCCGCGCAGTCGTAGGCTCCCTCGCCGTAGACGACCATCGACGAGGCGAAGACCAGCCGGCCGATGCCATGGCGGCCCATGGCCTCGAGCAGCACCGCGGTCCCGGTCACGTTGACGTCAGCGTAGGCAGGCAGGTCGGACAGGTCCACGCCGAGCCCGACCAGGGCGGCCTGGTGGCAGACCGCGTCCACCCCGGCCAGCGCCTCGTCCACCGCAGCCGGGTCGCGCACGTCGCCGACGACCAGGTCACCGGGAACATGGCCCGGCCTGCCGTTGTGCACGGCGGGAGTGAGCGAATCCAGGCCGCGGACCTTGTGGCCCGCCGCCTGCATGGTCTCGGCGATATGCGATCCGATGAAGCCGGCCGCACCCGTCACTAGTACGCGCATGACGGTAAGCCAACCACGCGATCGGCCCTGCCCGGGCCGCAGGACGGCCGCGGCAGGGAGACCGTCACAGGTTCGTAAGGCCCGATCAGCCCGTTTCCGGTCTCGATTCGCGCATCGCGGAAGTACTGTCTGTCGCCATGGAAATCGATGTCGTCCTACCGTGCCTCAACGAGGCAGGCGCACTGCCCTGGGTGCTGTCCCGGATGCCGTCCGGCTACCGGCCTATCGTCGCGGACAACGGCTCCACCGACGACTCGGCCGCTATCGCCGCAGCGTACGGTGCGCACGTCGTGCACGTCCCGCAGCGCGGCTTCGGCGCCGCCTGCCACGCCGGCCTGCTCGCGGCGCGCAGCGACATCGTCTGCGTCATGGATGCCGACGCCTCCTTCGACCCCGGCGACCTGCCCCTGGTGGCGGACCCGGTGGCGGCGGGCCGGATCGATCTCATGCTGGGACGGCGGTCGGTCCGGGGCAAGGGCGCCTGGCCGCTGCACGCCCGGATCGGCAACCGGGTGCTGGCCGCAGAACTGCGCCACCGCATCGGCGTTAACATCCGGGATCTCGGCCCGATGCGGGCCGCCCGGCGGGAAGACCTGCTGGCCCTGGCGCTGGAAGACCGGCGGTTCGGCTACCCGCTCGAGATGGTGGTGCGCGCCGCCGAGGCCGGCTGGCGGATCGAGGAGACGGCCGTGCCGTACTACCCGCGGACCGGCAAGTCGAAGGTCACCGGCACGCTCGGCGGCACGGTGCGGGCCGTACGGGACATGCGCCGGGTGCTGGCTTCCATCGCGATGCCGGCCGCGGCGCCGGCCCCGGCCCAGGCCGCGGCGCCGGCCCCGGCCGCGATGCCGGCCCCGGCCGCGATGCCGGCCGTGGCCCCGGCCGCGGCGGAGGCCCCGTTCGCCATGCAGGCCCACTTCGCCGCGCAGGCTCCGTTCGCCACGCAGGCCTCGTCATGACCGCCGACGTCTACACCGGCAGGCACCGCCGGGACGATTTCCCCGGCCCGGTCAAGCCGGACGCGCCCGCCTGGAGCCGGGCCGGGCGCCTGCTGGCAGCGCAGGTCGTGGTGATCGCCAAGGAGCCGGTTCCCGGCCGGGTCAAGACGCGGCTGACGCCGCCGTTCACGCCCGTGGAGGCGGCCGCCCTGGCCGAGGCCTCGCTGACCGACACGCTGACCGCGGTGGCGGAAACCACCGTCGCGCGAAGGGTGCTGGCCCTGCAGGGGCGGCCCGGCTCCTGGCTGCCGTCCGGATTCGACGTGATCGGGCAGCGCGGCGCGGGCCTGGACGAGCGGATCGCCTGGGCGCTCGCCGACGCGCGGGTGACGCTGCCGCTGCCCGTGGTGCTGATCGGGATGGACACCCCGCAGGTGACGCCCGCCCTGCTGGCCGCGGCCGCCGAGCCGCTGGTGTCCAAGACCGCGGACGCCACCTTCGGCATGGCCGAGGACGGCGGGTTCTGGCTGCTCGGCCTGCGGGAGGTCGACCCCGCCCTCATCCTCGGCGTCCCGATGTCCCAGCCGGACACCGGCCCCCGGCAGCTGGCCCGGCTCGAGGAGGCCGGCCTGCGGATCCGGATGCTGCCCGAACTCACCGACGTGGACACGGTCAGCGAAGCCGAGCGCGTCGCCGCCGTGACGCCGGGATCCCGCTTCGCGGCCTGTATGGCCAGGCTGCGAGACGGCGCGGAGCAGGCGGTCGCGACGGCCGGTTGAGGCATTTCGGCCAGCCGGGAACATGCTGGTAGCCGTGAGTGGTTAAATGGTTCTGGTTGCACGAAGTTCGTGTACGTGTCACAGCGCCTGCGAAATTCTGACCGCGGGCGTCCTGCATTCCCGAACGCCCGGCCCGACAGGGCAGTCCGCATGGGCAGTGGTCGCAGCAACCCGGGACACACGACCGTGGTTCCCGAAATCGTCACAGTAGGAGAAGTACATGCCTCAGGGCACCGTGAAGTGGTTCAACTCGGACAAGGGCTACGGTTTCATCGCGCCCGACGACGGCTCGGCCGACGTCTTCGTCCACCACTCCACCATCAAGATCGACGGCTTCCGTACCCTTCAGGAGAACCAGCGGGTCGAGTACACCGCTGGCCGCGGCCCGAAGGGTCCGCAGGCAGAAGAGGTTCATCCGCTGTAACACGTCACGAAACCAGCTGCGGGGCGGTCCCTTCCGGGACCGCCCCGCAGTGTCGTATCAGGCAGTGTCGTATCAGGCAGTGTCGTATCAGGCAGTGTCGTATCAGGCAGTGTCGTATCAGGCAGTGTCGTATCAGGCAGTGTCGTATCAGGCGACGGGGCCGTTCACCGTGACGAGGCTGCCGTAGGTCAGGTACGGATACGCCTTCTTGGCCGCGTCCCAGGGCAGCTCGACGCAGCCCAGGCTCTGGTAGGACCCGTAGCTGTACCGGCTGAACTGGTGTACCGCGTCGCCGCCGTGGAAGTAGGACGCGTAGTACACCGGGTCGTCGTACTTCGAGCCGTCCGGGTTGGTCCCCTTCATGTGGCTGAAGTAAAACCTCAGGTAGACGGGGAAGGTGCCGTCCGTGGTCGGGGAGGCCGGGATGCCGGTGTTGGCCAGGCTCTTGAGCACCACATGGCCGTTGTGCCAGATGGTCAGCGTCTCCGGGTAGTGCTGGCTGGCCAGCGCGTACGTGTAGCCGTTCGGGTTCTCCTGGCCCTTGGCCACCGCCGTGAGCAGGCGGGACCAGACGGTCTTGCCCGCGCTCCCGTCCATGGTCATGCCGTGCACCGACTCGAACGCCCGGATGGCGCCGATCTGCAGGATGTTGCCGGAGCCGGCCTTCCACTGCGACCGCAGGCTCCACGGGTAGCCGCCCTGCCAGCCGAAGGTTCCGGCGGGCGCGCTGTAGGCGGCGGAGAGCTCGGCCCGGGCGTCGGCCGGGCGGATCGCCGGGCCGGACTTGGCCGTCCAGGTCATCGGCAGGTACCCGAGCTGGGCCAGCAGCTGCTGCAGCCGCATGGTGCTGAACGAGCCGGTGGTGAAGCTCTGGCTCAGGTTGGAGCCGAGCGTCCCGCCGTTGCCCGCGGTCGCACCCGCGGCGGAGACCACGCCCGCCAGGCCTCCAGGAATCGTCACGGTGACCCGGGTGCGCTCGAAATACCCCACGGTGGGGGTGAAGACCGCGGCGTCGCCCTGGACCGCCCAGTGGCCCGGAATCGAAGGCGACAGCGTCGGCATCGGCGAGTTGGCGGCCAGCGGCGCGGAGAACTGCACCCGGATGGGGCCGGCGCCGTTCGCGCCCTTCGCGCCCGCAGCCGGGGTCATCGAGACCAGTTGCAGGTCGGCGGCCGGCTGCAGCGGCTTGTACGCGCTCACCGAGCCCGCCGACGACACCAGGGAAGCGTGGCTCCCGGGCGACGCGAACGCCACGATTATCACGCCGGCCGCGAGGACGAGCGTGGCGCTGCTGGCGGTAAGGGCCGCCCCCCTTCTCTTCAACGGCCTGGAAACACTCAACGACTGCCAGATTCGTTTAGTTGCGGAACTCTCGCTACTTACCGGCAATGTTCGCTGTCTGGAGAACCATCCGGATCCCGACACGGCGCCGTCCCCTCCGCGCAATTTCACAATTGGACAAATGTTCAGGTCCCAACCCTGGAAGCAAGCACGACAAGATGGCCACTCCTCCTACAGACAGACGCGCACGCGGCGGAAAAGGTTGCCGACATCAGCCGATCCGGCGTGCCGCCGGAAGCATGCCGAGGCCCGGCCTCTGGCGTGTCGCTGTCAGTAATCGGAGAACCTATGCCGGCCGTGGGATTGGCCAGCACAAAGCTCAGCTTACTCAGCCGCCCCGGCTAGGACGCCAGGCGGCCGGGGACATTAGATCGCCCGGGGCCCGCCGGCCGTGGCCGCCGGCGGCGCACCCGTCCGGCCTCCGCCGCGGGTCCCGCCCCGGCAGGCAGCCGAACGCCCGCGGCAAAGCCGCCCGGCGCAACACCTGCGCCCATTTAACCCGGCCAGATCCCGCCGTCCCTGAGTTATGCCGGGCAATTAATAAACCGCTGGATAATGCATAGCCGGCCAATGGGCGACTCGGGCGCCGGGCCGCGGCCCGGGAATTGCGAATGCCCAGGCCGCAGCCTTGGCGCGGGCAGATTACCGGGATCCGCGGCTCCGCCGCATTCGGTCACCGAACATCGTGACCCCCGCTGCCGCTTTTACGGGTGTGGCTGAAGTGACAGCCAATCGTCCGCCGGCCCGGTGCCGCGGACACGGGCGGCTATCGTCCCGGCGGCAGGCGGTCATCCTCGCGGGCGGGGGCCGTCCATCCTTCCTGCTGGTCGCCGGCGGTCCTTTGACCTGCCGGACAGGCTCCAGGCAGGCGCCGGCGGGATGCGCTCGTAACCTCCCCGCAATATCTGCCGATCACCGTGAGAGCCGTAATAACTACCGTCCGTCTACATCATCGGCCGAGCGGCGCGGGCCTGACGCGCGGCCGCCTATCACGGGCGGATTTCGGTTTCGGCCGGCCCCCCGCCACCTGCGGCGTAAGGACTTAGCAATGAATTACCAAGGTTTCGGCGCCGCTTCGGTATTAAAACCGGACAAAACACGAATCTGGAGAATTCTCTAATACCGGCAGGACCCCGGGTCTACGGTGATGCATCGGGAGCGGCATAGCGGACATCCATGGAGGTGGATTGAATGCTCAGCGGGCATCGGTCCGCATGGCGCCGGCGCAGTAGTAAGAGCCGTGCGGCGCGTATTGCGGTCCCTCTCGCCATTCCGATGGCGTTGGGCCTGACGCTCGGGATCATCCTTGCGATCTCGGGTGGTAACACCACGAACATAGCCCAGTCGGCCCTGGGGGCCTCGGCCAGCCCGTCCGGCAGCGCTTCCGCGGCAGCCGCCGCGCCGGCCGCCGCGGCGGCCACCCCGACTGCCACCGCCGCCGCGGCCAACGCGGCGAACGCGGCCATACCCCCGGTCAACCGCGCTGGCCGGCCCGGCGTGGCGGGGGCGAACGCGGCAGACGCCGCCGGGAACGCGTTCAACTTCAACCAGGACGCGGCGATGGCCCTGGCCTCGATGAACTGCACGCTGGCGGTGCCGGCCAACCCGCTGAGCGCCCAGGGCCTGGCCACGCCGTGGCAGCTGGGTGACGGCTGCACATGGGCCAACGGAGGCACCGAGGGCGCGTTCGTGGAGGCCACGATCCTGTCGCCGGCCGGCCAGCTCCAGATATACGACCCGCTGGTGATCACCCAGGGCACCCAGCCGGCCGTGGCGCCGACGCCGCCGACGATCGCGGCGGGTTCGCAGGTCATCATCAGCGTCGGGTTCAACGGCAACGCGGTGGCGCTGGTGGGTACGGGCGCGACGCAGGGGAACTGCATCGACGCCTTCGGGAACTCGCTGATCAACCAGACCCCGCAGTGCAACGCGGCCAACTTCTACCGGATGGCCAACGCCGAGATCGCCCAGGGCACCCTGACGGTCCCGCCCGCCGGGACCGGCAAGGACGGCCAGGCCTGCCAGACCACGCGTGACTTCGCCCTGATCGACCAGGACCAGAGCGACAACGTGGTGGGCAGCTACCTGTTCAACCCGAACACCGGCCAGACCGCGCAGAACACCGCGGCCAACGCGGCGGCCATGGCCGGGTCCACGACCGAGGGCAACGGCAGCGACAACGGCCTGCTGAACAAGTTCGTCGACGTCGCGCTCGGCTGCACCCCGTTCACCGCCCCCAACACCACCAACCCGAACGGCACGAGCGGGTCGCAGGCGCTTGACGAGCTGAGCGCCCGGCAGAACCAGCAGGGCACGATCGCGCTGCTCCCGGTCAACAACCCGCAGCTCCTAGTCGGCGGCAACTTCAGCGTCGGCAAGACCAACACCTACCGGATCGAGAACGACCAGCCGCAGCTGTCGTTCAGGACGAACACCTCGCGGAACGCGGCGATGTACTGCCAGAACATGGTCAACATTCAGACCCCCAGGCTGATGCTTGACTCGGCCATGGAAACCGGCACCGCCTCGCCCGTCCCGGCGCTCGGCAACAACCTGGCCAACTTCCTCGCGGCCCGGCTGAGCGGCTCGTTCGGCAACCTGAACTGCCAGAACTTCGGCCTGACCAACCCGGTCACGCTGCAGCTCGACGGGAACGCCGTCGCGATCGGCGCGACGTTCAACACCGCCAAGCAGGCCGCCAAGGTCACCGGCACCACCACGGGCGCCACCGCCGGCCGCGGCGGGGGCGGCGCGCGCAACCGGGGCAACTTCATGCCGGGCAGGCGCGGGCACATGTAGCACAGTGATCCACGGCGTAACTGCCCGAGCTGGCGAGTCCTGAGCAATCAGCCCGCTCAGCAATCCATGGCGAGGAGGCCCCGGGGCAACCCGGGGCCTCTTCGCCGTATAAAACCGCCGCTACCTGCCGTCCCTCCCGCAATCGGTTGCGACACCAGGATGCACATGCACTGGCGTATCACGAGGCAATCTCGACCCACCTGGATGTCCTCTGAGCTGCGGCGTAATGACTTGGCAAGGAATTTCAGAGGTTTGGGGGCCGCCACCCGCTAAACCTTAAAAAACCCTTACATGGAGCGAATCTTCTGAATTCGCTGATCTTGCCGGCGGGCCGGGTCTACGGTGATGCACCGGGAGCGTCTTAGGGGACATCCATGGAGGTGGATTGAATGCTCAGCGGGCATAGGTCCGCATGGCGCCGCCGCGGTGGTAAGAGCCGTGCGGCACGTCTTGCGGTACCTCTCGCCATTCCGATGGCGTTGGGCCTGACTCTCGGAATCATCCTTGCGGTCTCGGGCGGCAACACCACGCGCATAGCCCAGACGGCTGTGGGGGACTCGGCCAGCCCGTCCGCCAGCGCCTCCGCGTCGGCGGCCGCGACCGCCCCTGCCGTGGCGGCCGTGTCGTCGAACAACCCGAACTGCGACATCGTCGTCCCGGCTAACCCGCTCAGCGCGCAGGGCCTGGCGACGCCGTACCAGCTCACCGGCCCGGCCGGGACGTCGGCGGCGAACTCCGGCTGCACCATGACCAACGCGGCCAATCTCGGGGCGTTCGTCCAGGCCACCATCCTGGACCCGCGCACCGGCGCGCTGTCGGTCTACAACCCGCTGGTCATCACGCAGGGGACCACCCCGGCCGTCGCGCCGGTGGTGCCGAAGCTGCCCAGGAACGCGATCGTCACCATCGACTTCGGGTTCAACGGCACGAACCTGACCCAGGTGGGCGCGACGCCCAACGCGCTGCGCCAGGGCCGCTGCGTCAACGGCCTGGGATCGGTCTTCGGCCAGCAGTCGTTCTGCAACGGCATCAACTTCTTCAACACGGCGCTCCGGATGATGCGCTTCGGGCTGCTGCGTGTGCCCGCGGCCGGGACCTCGGCGAAGATCGTGCCGACCGCAGGGGCCATCGGCACGGGTAACACCTGCCCGACCGTCCGTAACTTCGACATGGTCGACCAGGACCAGAGCGACAACGTGACCAGCGTGTACCTGCTCAACCCGACCACCGGCCAGACCGCGCAGGACACCGCGGCCAACGCGGCCAACATGACGGGTACGCTGCAGCTCTCCAACGGCAGCGACAACGCCCTGATCGACAGGTTCATGGACCCGACGCTCGGCTGCACCCCGTTCATGGCGCCCGATCTCGGGAACAACAACGCCCCGGCCACCTCGCAGGCGCTCGATGAGCTCCTGGCGGCCAGGAACCAGCCGCGGGTCGCCGCCCTGGTGCCGGAGAACGACGAGATGGTGCTGGACGCCGCAGGAAACCTCGACCCGGCCAAGACCAACCTGTACCGGGCCGAGGTCGGTCAGGCGGCCATCAACCGGCAGAACGACAGGAACGACAGCCCGGCCAACTACTGCCAGAACATGGTCAACATCCAGACCCCGTTCCTGGCGGCTAACCAGGCCGTGCTCGCCACCGGCCCGTCACCGGTGCCGGCCGTCGGCGAGAACCTGTTCACCTTCCTGGCCAACCGGCTGCTCATGTCCTTCGACAACCTGGGCTGCAAGAGCTTCGGCTTGACCAACCCCGTCATGGTCGTCCTGGACGGGGCCGGCGCGGCCATGTCGGCCACCTTGAACACCACCCCGCAGCAGGCGTCCATCGTGGGCGGACAGGGCGCGAACGGCGGCGGCGGCGGTGGCGGCGGCGGTGGTACCGGCGGCGGCACGGCCACGCAGGCGACCTGGCAGCAGATCTGGCAGCAGTGGCTGGGCCAGGGCGGACAGCAGCGCAAGGGCCGTGGCCATCACCAGCTGATGGACCCCTCAGGTATGTAGATCCGGATCCAGCTGGTGCCCGGACTAGTTCCGGCCAGTCAGGCCAGCTGGTATCCCGCGTCACGGTGACCCCGGGAGGCTCCCGGGGTCACCGTGACGGCGGTCAGTGGCCGAGGAACTCGTTCATCGCGGCGACCTGGGCGTGGTCGCTGGTGAAGACGAGCTCGGGCAGGTCCCAGGCGTCCTCGATGGTGCGCAGCAGCGAGTAGTGGTTGTAGGCGACGTTGCTGACGAAGTGGCGCGGCCCGCTCGGGTCGATCACCACCGCGGGCACCAGCGCGCCGCCGAACACGCCGCCCGGCCAGCTGGCGCTGATGTCCTTGTCGCCGGCGGGCAGCACGGGGGAGTCGCAGCACCCGGCCGGGGAGTCCCAGCCGCCGTTGACCGCGTTGCCGGTGAAGTCGCCTTCGTCGGCGACGATGAAGATGGCGCTGTGCCGCGTCCACGCCCGGCTGGAGGTGATCGTGGTCACCGCGCCCTGGACGAAGGCGTCGGCGTTGTGCTTGAGCCGGACGTCGTTCGGGTCGTCATTGGCGCTGTTGAACGGGCAGGGGGTCTCCGGGTGCCCGCCGATCGCGTCGTTCACCCCGCCGTGCATGTCGTTGCACTGGTCCGGCGAGATGAACACGAACCGGGGCGCGTGCCCGCTGTTCAGGTCGCCGGCCAGGGCGGTGTACGGCTTGATGCCGGCCACCCGGGCCGGGTTGCCGCGGATGTCGGTGAACAGCGCGAACGGGTTGTGCTTGGACGCGTACAGCGGATCGGCGCTCGACGGCCAGAAGTCGGTGAGCGGATCGGAGGCCGGCAGCGCCTCCATGTAGGCGCCCCAGCTGATGTGGCTGGCGTCCAGTTCGTCGACCAGGTTGGTGTGATCGAACCTGTTCGCCGGGTTGTCGTTGTTGATGAACCAGTTCGATCCGCCGATCATGGCGATGTAGTTCGGCTCGCTCGGGTGCGTCACGCCGAAGTAGTTCGCGGCCTGGCCGTACCGCTGCGCCAGCGCGGTGATGTTCGGCGCGTTCGGGTCGCCGATCACGCTTTTCTCCGAATGGTTCTCCAGCACGATGATGAACGCGCGGTCCAGGCGTACTGGCTGGTCACCGCTGCGGCCATGGCTGGCCGTGGCCGCCGCGCCGCTCGGCCCCGACAGGCCCGCGGTCAGCGCCGCGGCCACCCCGGCCACCGCGCCGACGGCGAGAACCTTTGCCCGTTTCGTCCGCAAGGTCATGTCCACCTCCAGGTCAGTGGCCGGCCCTGGACCCTGTTTCACCAGCCCGGCAACTCACCTTTCCTACTCTTCTGAGCCGGTTTGCCGCAAGATCGCGTCACTGAATGGATTAAGTTCGCGGAGGCCGCCGGCAGGCCGGGCCGGGATCAGCCGAGGTTCGCCGAGCCGGCGTAGTAGTTGCCGTGCACGGAGGTGGTGAGCGGCGCGGTGGCGGTGTCGGCGGGCAGCGACGACGGCGAGACGAACGTGCTGCCGTCCGGCCCGGCCTGCACGGCCTGGCCGAGCGCGCTCCCCTTCAGGTACTGCGACCAGGACAGGAACCACTGGGTCCAGCCGTCGTCCCACTTGCCCGCGGCCGTGCTGGCGGTGACCGTGATCGGGTCGCCGGGGATGGACATGTTGTAGTAAGTCTGCGCGGCGACGGGCGGCAGGTTCACGCACCCGTGGCTCACGTTCGAGGTGCCCTGGTTCACCACCGACCAGGGGGCCGAGTGGTAGTAGTCGCCGCTGTAGGTGAACCGGACCGCGAAGTTCACCAGCTCGTTGTAGTAGCCGGCGCTGCCGGGCGCGCCGCCGCCGATCATCCGGACCGGGTTGGCCTTCTGCACGCTCAGGTAGGTGCCGTCCGGGGTCGGCAGGCTGGCCCGGCCGGTGCTGACCGGCCACTGGTAGGCGAGCTTGCCGTTCAGGTAGATCTGGGTCCGGTGCGAGGTCGCGCTGGCCACGGCGATCAGCGCCCGGCCGATGTCGAAGGTCTGGGTCAGGTTGGCGGCGCCGTACACGCCCTTGGCGCCTTCCACCCCGTTCAGGTGGCCGGTGAAGCTGACCGTGGTGTTGGCCGGCCAGTAGTCCCGCGGCCGGAAGTACAGGTGCTCGTCGCCGTCCCAGTACCAGGCGCCGATCACCGGCTTGGACGTGGTGAGCTCGAGCGACCGCTCGACCGCCGCCTTGTGCGTGACCGGCTGGCTGAACGTCAGCATGATCGGCATGCCGACGCCGTAGGTCTGCTTGTACCCCTCGAAGATCTGGGCGTGGAAGGTCTGCGCGGGCGTCAGGGTGCGGAAGGTGCTCGTCGTGGTGATCTTCTCGCCGCTGGGCGCGGTGCCGGTGGCGGTCACCGTGTAGCTCTGCGACACGTTCAGGTTCCGCGCGCTGTGCCAGGTCTTGCCGCCGTTGCTCAGGCTGCCCGACACGGCGTCGCCGGAGGTGCGCACGGTGACGTCGGCCAGCTTGCCCGCGACCGCGGTGACGCTGATGCCGGCCGCGGGGTCGGCGCCGTGGCTGCCGTCCGCCGGGGTGATCTTCAGGTCCCTGGCGAGCGCCGCCGCGTGCGCCTTGGCCGACGCGGAGGCCTGGGCCTTGGCCTGGCTCGGGGAGACCGAGGGGTGGCTGCCGCCGGTGCACGCGGTGGCCAGCAGGCTGATGGCCGCCGCCGCCGCGGCGACGCCGGCGTACCGTCGGGCTCGCCTGGCCGGCCTGCGGTCTGTGCCACGCACGGTGACCCTCCTTTGCGCGGAGTGCAGGGCCCGCGATGCCCCGTCTTGCGTGTCTCCACGCATCTTATGTGGTGCTTGCCGGCGCCGGTGAAGAGCCGGACGTCCTATACAGACGCCCGGAGCGCCCCGGGGGTTACCAGGAATTCACGCCGTCGGGCGCCGGGACACCAGGGCCCTCAGCGCCGCCCAGGCCAGCGCCAGGACGGTCAGCATGATGAGCACGTACTCCGGCCACGCGCCGGCCCGGTCCGCCAGCGTGCGGTAGCTCACCAGCGGCACCCGAGCGTCGAGGATGGCCTGCTGCCAGACGCCGCTGTGCGCGATCAGCCCGCCGTCCGGGGCGATGACCGTGCTCTCCCCGGTGGTCGAGGTGTACACCACGGCGCGGTCGGTTTCCACCGCCCGGGTCCTGGCCATCGCCGTCTGCTGCTCGGTCTCGCCCAGCTGGCCGTCGATCTCGAAGTCGGCGTCGTTGGACTGCACCGCGAGCAGGTTCGCCCCCGCCGTGACCTCGGACCGCACCAGGTTGTCGAAGCCCACCTCGTAACAGATCACGTCGCCCAGCCTGATCTTCCCGACGCCGAACACGACCGCCGCGTGCCCGGCGGTGAAGTCGACCGGCTGAAGCGCCGGGAGCGAACTGAAGCTGGAGATGAGGCCGCGGAACGGGATGTACTCGCCGAACGGCACGAGCTGGCGCTTGACGTAGGCCGTCGTCGGGCCGCGGCCGGGCACCCAGAGCTGGCCGACGTTGCGCCTCGGGTCGTTCAGGACCTCGCCGACCAGGACCGGGTGGCCGACGGCGGCCACCGCCCCGGCGATCTGGCCGTAGATATAGGAGTCCTGGAACGGGTCCAGGTCGGTGGAGTTCTCCGGCCAGATCACGAGGTCCGGTGCGGCCAGTCGGCCGGCCTTGACCTGCGCGGCCAGGCGCAGCGTGGCGGCGGTGTGGTTCTGCGTGACCTCGGTGTCGTTCAGCTGCTGCGGCAGGTTCCTGGCCCGCGGCACGTCGCCCTGGATCGCGGCCACCTGGGCCGTCGGCGCGCCCCCGGTCGGGTCGGCCGGCAGCAGGCCGCCAGCCAGCACCAGCCCGCAAGTCACCACCGCCGCCAGCGCCGGCCCGAGGCGCCCGGGGCGCCCGAGGCGCCCAAGGGCCCCGGGGGGGCGGGCAGCCCCTCCCCGGGGGGGTACGGGGGGGCGGGCAGCCCCTCCCCGGGGGGGTACGGGGGGGCGGGCAGCCCGCGGGCAGCCCCCCCGGCAGTGCTTGTCTGGGGGGGATCGCTCCCCCCGAGAGCCAACACAGCCCGGGCGAGCATGGCGCCGGCCAGGGCGACCAGGAAGCTCAGCAGCGGCGCGCCGCCGACCGCGACCCAGCGGACGTCCGGCGCGACGGACTGGCTCATCGCCAGCCGGCCCCAGGGGAACGCATAGGGCCACCGGTCCCGCACCCCCTCGACCAGCACCCACCAGCCCGCCACCGCGGCCGGCCAGTACGGCACGCCGAGCAGCAGCCGCTGGCCGACGGCGAATGCCGCGAAGATGACCGCCAGGACCCCGGCCAGCCCGAACCACGCGTACCAGGCCTCGTTGACCAGCCAGGACAGCAGGGGGATGAACAGCGACAGGCCGAACGCCAGCCCGCAGCCGAACGCCCCGCGCAGGCTCCGCCCGGCCAGCGCGACGACGAGCAGGCCGGGCCCGGCCGCCGCCAGCGGCCAGGCGTCCACCGGGGGGAAGGCGGCGTACAGCGCCAGGCCGCCCGCGACGGAGAGCAGCAGCGCCCAGCGGGTGCGCAAGCCGGCGGAATAACCGGCGCGCCCCGTCCGCGCGCCGGAGGCGGGGGGAGAGGGGACGGCCTGGGCGGAGATCACTGTATCCTCCGGGGCGCCTTCAGGCGCCGCCGTCCCTCGTCGCTCGTTCCTCGCTCCTCAGTCCAGGACGGCATCGCGCCCCCTCCGGCTCGCTCACCCTTGTTTAGCGTGAACGAGGTATACCTCTGAGCTATAGTACGGATTGCGAACGCCTCAGTGGGGGGGCGTGCACTTGCCATTTCCGTTCCTTTCAAAGGTAGTGCACATGACACGCGTCACCTGGCTGCGCCATGATTAGGATCCGCTACCGCGATTCGAACGAGTTTTCCCCGGGATTACACGCTGCGGCCGAGCGTCATGGCCGCACTACCACGGTCTACCTGCTGTCCGGCCTGACCGCCGCGGAGCGCGAGTCGGCGCTGCGCAGGCTCCGGCTGTCGGCCCGGATGGGGCACTGCCCGCGGCTGCCCGGCGTGCAGTTGGCGCTCGCGCTGCTCGCCGACCGGATCAGGACCGCCATCGGCCGGGCCGGCGCCGTCTTCCGGCTGCACCCGGCGGGCAGCACCGTGCCGGTCATGGTGCTCTCCGGCGGGGCGATCGCGTTCCTGCTCTTCTCCACCGTCTCGATCCGGGTCCTGCCCACCCCGCGGGCCGCCACCCAGTCCTCCGGCGTCGGCACGTCTCCGGTGGCCTCGGCCGGCGCGATACCCATCTCCGGGGCGTCGGCGGGCCTGGCCGCGGGGCTGGGCGGCCCCGGTGACCCCGGGCAGGAGGCCGGCAGCAGGCAGCTGACCCAGCGGGCTCAGGGCGGCCCGGGCGGATCCTCGCCGGCCAGGTCGCCCGCCCTGGCCGGGACCGGCGGCGGCCAGGGCAGCGGCTCCGGCAGCGGCTCCGGCGGGGGCGCGGCTCCCCCGCCCACCTCAGCGCCCAAGCCCGCCAGCAGCACCCCCGCGCCCGCCGGCCCGTCCTCGGCCGCGCCGAACCCGGCGCCCAGCAGCACGGCGGGCTCCGGCGTCTGCGTGAACGTCGGCCCGCTGGGAGTCTGCCTGAAGCTCTAGGTCCCGGCGAACCCGGTCTCACCTACGTCAACCCGGCCGTCGCGGTGGCCCTCGGCGTCATCGTCCTGGGCGAGCACCTGACCCCGGCCATCGGCGCCGCCTTCGTCCTCATCCTCGGCGGCCCGGACCGGGCCGCCCCGGCCAGGCTCGAGGGTGGCGGAGGACGATGCCACCCCGGTCCGTTCGGACTAGTTTGAAATCATGATCCCTAACGGTCCGTGGTGCGTGCCACCGCCGCCACCGTCCGCGGTTTCCCGGGGGAAGGGCTCATGAGCCAGACCGCCGCGCCGTATCCGGGCCGCCCGGCCCTGCGGCTGTCGAGCGCGCCGGGCCGGTGGGTGGTGACCGCCACCGTGCTGGGCTCGGGCATGGCCGCCCTCGACGCGACCGTGGTGGGCATCGCGCTGCCGGCCATCGGGCGGGATTTCCACGCCGGCGTGGCCAGCCTGCAGTGGGTGGTGGACGCCTACACGCTGACCCTGGCCGGGCTGCTGCTGCTCGGCGGGACGCTCGGGGACAGCTACGGGCGGCGGAAGATGTTCGTCATCGGCACCGTGTGGTTCGCCGTCGCGTCGCTGCTGTGCGGGCTGGCGCCGAGCGCCGGGGTGCTGATCGCGGCCCGCGCCCTGCAGGGCGTGGGCGGAGCGCTGCTGACCCCGGGCAGCCTGGCCATCTTGCAGGCGTCCTTCGCCGAGGAGGACCGCGGAGCCGCCATCGGCGCGTGGTCGGGTCTGGGCGGCCTGGCCACCGCGATCGGCCCGTTCCTCGGCGGGTGGCTGATCAGCGCGGTGTCCTGGCGGCTGGTGTTCTTCATCAACCTGCCGCTGGCGGTGGCGGTCGTGGCCATCGCCGCCCGGCACGTGCCCGAGACCAAGTCGCCGGGACCGGTGCCGCGGCTGGACGTCAAGGGCGCGATCTGCATCAGCGGCGCGCTGGCCGGGATCACCTACGGGCTGATCGCGGCGTCGGCGGACGGCTGGGGAGCGGTCTCCGTGCTGGTGCCCCTGGTCGCGGGGGCGGTGCTGCTCGGCCTGTTCGTCCTGGTCGAGGCGAAGGAGTCCGCGCCCATGCTGCCGCTCGGGGTGTTCGCCTCCCGGCAGTTCTCCGCGGCCAACGCGGTGACGTTCGTCGTCTACGCGGCGCTGGGCGGGCTGCTGTTCCTGGTGCCCACCGTGCTGCAGGTGGCGCACGGCTACTCACCCGTCGCGGCGGGCGCGTCGCTGCTCCCGGTGACCCTCATCATGCTCGTGCTTTCCTCCCGCTCGGGCGCCCTGGCGGCCAGGATCGGGCCGCGGCTGCAGATGTCCGTCGGGCCGCTGGTCATCGCCGGGTCACTGCTCTTGTTCACCCGGATCGGGGATTCCGGCGACTACCTGACCGCGGTGCTGCCCGCGGTGGTGGTGTTCGGGTTCGGGGTGGCGATCAACGTGGCGCCGCTGACCGCGACGGCGCTGGCGGCCGCCCCGGCGGATCACGCCGGGGTCGCCTCCGCGGTCAACAACGACGTGGCCCGGGCGGCCGGCCTGATCGCGGTGGCGGTGCTGCCGGCGCTAGCCGGCATCACCGGGGACAGCTACCTGCACCCGGCCGCGCTCGCCCACGGCTTCAAGACGGCGGCGATAATGGCCGCGGCGTTCTGCGCCGCCGGGGGCGTGCTGGCCGCGCTCACCATCCGCAACCCGTCCCGGGCCAGGTGCGCCGAGACGACGCCGCGCGGGATCAACTGCGGGCTCGAGGCGCCGCCCCTTCGCGGGCCGGCGCTGCGTAGCCTGGAGCGGACGACACCGACGGAGGGCAACCGATGACTACTGACGACGCTGACGCCCTCAAGGCGGTGGAAGAGGCGGCGCGCGCCGCCCGCGGCACGGTCGCCGACCTGGCCGGGGTGCCCGGCGAGCGGCTCGACGAGGCGCTGCGCGCGATCGCGGACCAGCTGGCCCGCCGGTCCGGCCCGGTGCTCGAGGCCAACGAGGAGGACATGGCGGCGGCCCGGGCCGGCGGGATCGGCGGCGCGCTGCTGGACCGGCTGCGGCTGGACGAGGCGCGGCTCGAGGCCATCGCCGGGCAGCTCCGGGCGCTGGCCGGGGTCCCGGCCGAGCCGTCCAGGCGGACGGTCAGGGAGCTGCCCGGCGGCCTGCTGCTGGAGGAATGCCGCCGGCCGGTGGGCGTGATCGGGGCCAACTTCGAGGCCCGGCCGAACGTGGTGGTGGACATCGCCTCGCAGTTCGTCAAGTCGCGCAACGCGGGCGTGCTGCGGACCGGCTCGGCGGCGATCCGTTCGGCCGCCGCGCTGGCGGACGAGGTCATCGCGCCCGCCCTGGCCGGTGCCGGGCTCGACCCGGCCATGATCCAGCTGGTCCGGGTGCCCGGGCAGTCCTCCGCCCGGGCGCTGGTCAGCCAGCCCGGCCTGATCCCGCTGGTGATCCTGCGCGGCAGCGGGGACAGCACCCGGTCGCTGGCCGCTGAGGCGGCGCGGCACGGGGTGCGCACGATGGCGCACGCCGACGGCGGCGCGGTCCTTTACGTCGACGCCGGCGCCGACCTGGCCATGGCGGAGCGGCTGATCGAGGCCAGCCTGGACCGGCTCGGCGTGTGCAACCGGCTCAACCTGCTGCTGGTGCACCCGTTGTCGTGGGACGACGTGCTGCCGCGTGTCCGGGCGCTGCTCGACCGGCTGGGTCTTGACGTGTCGCTGCCGCCGCACGCCCACCCGCTCGGCCACGAGTGGGCGCTGGACTCCGGCCGCGAGGCGACCGTGACGGTGGCCCCCGCCGACGGCCCGCGGGCCGCGGCCGTGCTGGCCAACGAGGAGACCTCGGGGCTGGCCGCGGCGATCGTCACCCAGGACCGGGCCGCGGCGGAGGAGTTCCTCGGCGCGTACGCCGGCACCGGCGCGTTCTGGAACGCCACCACCCGCCTGCTGGACGGCTTCAAGCTGTTCTCGGTGCCGGAGACCGGCATCAACATCGACGCGGTGCCCGGCCCCCGCGGCCCGGTGACGTTCCGCGACCTGTACCTGCGCCAGTTCGTGGTCACGCCGGCGTGATCGTTTACCGGCACGCTGCGTCCCTTCTCTGCCTCAGCCCGGTGGCCGCCCCTGCGCCCGGACCGCACCCCGCCAGCTTCAGCCGTCACTCACGCCACTCAGTCACCAGGTACGGCCGGCTCGATGTCACATCGTGCCGGCGATGCGCTCGCAGAAGGATAAGCCGTAGGGTTCCCGGGTTCCGGCTGATGGTGTGGTATGGGTGTCATGGACGTGACGGCGGAGTCGCTGGCGGCGATGTTCAAGGAGATCGGTCCCCACCTGGATGAGCGGCAGCGGCG